>RRZU012012073.1_pt1 | contig 10394 bp, 9 predicted proteins | sample 2165561 | NCBI WGS metagenome assembly RRZU01 (sample SAMN10456909, study PRJNA506462) | wastewater metagenome | isolation source: wastewater sludge | place: USA: Moscow, Idaho | reverse complement strand
TTACTACATATATTCCCTTAAAAAAGTAAGACATAGGATATGCCATAAAAACAGCTCCTGCTGTTCCTCCTATAACTATCGACATTGATGGTATATCTATAAAAGGTCCTATATTAAATCCCATCCCAACTACCATCAATATACAAATAAGTAAAAAACCGCCAATCGTTGCTATATCCATATTTTCTTCTCCTTTCTCAGCTGAAATAAAACAAAACAATAACATATAATTTTTTTAATCATTATATGTTACTCTTTCCTACTGTTCAACCCCTATATTCATCCTAGATAAATATAACAGCATATTTCTAACTGCTTCTTATAATTTATTTGTAAATACTTCTCTTATAATTTACCACAAGCTCTATAATTTCCTCTTTTTTCTCTTTAACAATTATTTTTTTCCCAGTTGTTAGTGTTATCACTGTTTCAGGTATTTCTTCAATAAATTCAATCATATCAGCATTTATAACAACTTTTTTATTCTGTATAGCTTTCTCCACAATTATCATTCGGCTCTCCTCCGCTCAAAATTATACCATTAAATGAGCAAAAAATCCAATATTTTTAATTCAAATATGCAAGTAACTTTTTTTCTCAATTTCATTTTCATTTATCCTACTAATTTTCAATATATTTTTCTTTATTTCATAATCTTTCTTGTTAAATAAAGCGAGGAATTTCTTCCTCGCTTTTAATGTTTTATTATCTTTTAATTATGATTATCTCTTCAGATTTATAAGATCTTGTATCATAGCATCTGCTGTTTGGATAGTTTTTGAGTTAGCTTGGAATCCTCTTTGTGCTACTATCATATCTGTAAACTCTTCTGCAAGATCTACATTTGACATTTCCAACGATTGTGAAGCAAGTAAACTTGCTCCTCCTGTTCCAGCTTTAAGCACAACTGCCTCTCCAGAGTTAGCACTTTGTCTAAATACACTTCCTCCTACCTTTTCAAGTCCACCTGCATTTGTAAATGTAGCAAGTCCCACTCTTCCAAGTATTTGATTTCTTCCATTTGTATAGTATCCTGTTACATCTCCGGTGCTTCCTATTTTAAATGATTCAAGTTCTCCCATTCCATATCCATTTTGCTCTGTAAATTTAGGAGCAGATTGTGATGAAAATTGGCTTATTCCACTAAACGAAGGTACTATTTTAACTATATTTGCTCCATTTTGCGGTGGAGTTGCTCCGCCTGTTCCCGCAGGATCAAATGCTAGAGCTCCAGAATATTTAACATTCATAACTTCTCCCTCTTCAGGCATCACTGTTAAAGTAGGTAAAGTTATCGGGTTACCAAAAGCATCCTGTGCTAATGCTACTCCTGTTGAATCTTTAACTCCTCTATATGTTATTATTCCATTTGAATCTATTGCATATGGATTTGTATTTGCAGCAGGGTCATCTCCCGGTTGCAGATAACTTGCATAAAGAGATGAGTCTGTTGATATCCCAAGTTCTAAATCACTTGGAAAAGAGTTTGCAGCTGTTCCATCTCCATTAAGATAAGTTCCTATTTTTGTCGGATCTGTTGTATCTGCTGTTGCATATACATAGTTTCCTGCCATTTGACCTACAGCATCAAATGCAAAGAATCCTTTCCCATTATTTATTGCAAGATCATTTTCCTCACTTGCACTCCATCCCCATACATTTTGTCCTATCTTTGTATACGTCATATTAAGATTATGAGCTGTACCAAGAGAGTCATATACATAATTTGAAGCAACTTCAACATTATTAAAATATTTTGATTCTACAGATTTTGCTGCATTTGTTGCATCTGTAAATTTAACTGCTCCTGATATAGGTGCTTTTATTATAGTTACAACAGTTCCTGTTGATGTTGTATTTGTTATTGCTGTATCACTTATAGATTGTATTGTTGCATTTCCCTTGTTGTCATCACCACTTATTTCAAAAGTTCCATTTCCTGCAACTGTTGAACCTGCAGGTCCCTCTGCTTTCCAGTTCCATTGATCATTTGCACTGTCATAACTGAATTTTATTGCAACTTCTATTTTATTTCCTTCTCCATCATCAACTGTTATTTTGAGGTCCGAAAGCCCTGATTCTTGATTTAAATTTCCTATAAAAGTTGCTTCAGAAGTTGCCTTTCCCGGTAGTACGTCCCCTTTGCTTATTCTCAAATCTGTTATACCAGCTCCAACACCTATAGATGTTGTTCCATCTGCACTTTTTTCAGCCTGCCATCCTTGTACTTTTAACCCATTTGCAGATACAAGATTTCCACTTGCATCAAGGTCAAAGTTTCCTGCTCTTGTATAATAAGTCCCACTTCCATCGCTTACCATAAAAAATCCATTATTTCCATCTATTCTAAGGTCTGTTTCTCTGCTTGAAGATTGTCCTATTCCAACTGCAAAGTTTGTTGTTATATTCGAAACAGATGCTCCCATTCCAACTTGAACTGCATTTGTTCCTCCAAGTCCATCTTGAGCAGCTCTTGACCCTTGAAGTGTTCTTGCAAGAGCTTCTTGGAAGTTTACTGTTGATTTTTTAAATCCTACTGTATTTACATTGGCTATATTGTTTCCTATTACATCCATTTTAACTTGTTGTACTTTTAACCCGCTTATCCCAGAATAAAGAGATCCCATCATTTTAAATCATTCCTCCCTATATTTTATCATCTCAATCATTCGATGATTTATAACCTAAGTATCACTTTAAATAAGGATAACTTAAGTTTATAAGGCTTCCTCGTAAGGTCCAGCCTTTTTTATCATTATACCATCATCATGCTGTCTATGTTAGTAAAGATATTTTCTTTCATATCTTTTCCTTTCTTTACTGTTCCTACTGTATTATTTTTAATACTCACTACATATGCTCTATTATCCGCAAGTATCACCGAATCACTTCCTCCCTTTTCTCTTATCTTTTGAATTCCTGTTTTACGTTTTTCTAAATCATTTTCACTTAACTGAATATTTCTACTTTGAAGTCTCTTTTGTGCATGTGCAGAAAATTTCAATTCACTTTTTTCTCTTAAAGTTTCTTCAAATTTAGAGGGTGTTGAGCTTATTGTGCTATTTTTTAATTCTGTTTTCCCTATTCCGGAACTATCTATTTTAACTACGAAAATATTAGGATTTATTATTCTTCCCATTTAAAACACTCTCCAATCTGTAAAAGTTGACGTTACTTTAGATATATTCAACTTTCTTATTCTTTTTAAGATTGAGATATCGAAACTATATCACCAGCTTCAATTATAGTTGTCTTTTTATCTGAATCGGTAACACTATACAATGCCGTTACTCCATCATCACTTACTCCTACTGCATTTATAACTCCTGATACCATATTCCCTGTACTTGTAATTGCACTTACTGTTTTTCCTATCATTACTGCATTATTAACAAGTGTATTTGCAGTTTGATAGTTTTGCATACTTGTCATTGTTGTATTCAGGTTTTGCATCTGTTCAAGAGCACTAAATTGCGCCATTTGAGCTATTGACTGTGAACTATCTGTAGGATTAAGCGGATCTTGATTTTTCATTTGTGCTACAAGAAGCTGTAAAAATTCGTCTTTTCCAAGTTCCTGCGACTTATTTGTTACTTGCGTTACTGTTCCATCTATTGCATCTGTTACGCTCATTCCGTTAGTTGTATTTGTCGTTACTTTTGTTATTGCCATTTTACTTCCCCTCTCTTTTAATATGTAATATCCAATGTTCCATTTAGATTTCTATTATATCCTGCTGAATTTTTCTCTATAGCAGCAACATAATTTTTTTCTATTTTACTCTCTATCTTTGCTCTGTTATTTTTACCTAACTCTTCATAAAATGCCCTTTGTGCATATCCTTTTTCTTGAGAGTTTCCACCTGATATATTTACATTTATTTCTGATGTTGATATCCCTTTTTCCAATAGTGCGTTTTTAAGGTCTGTAAATCTGCTTTCCAGCATCTCTTTTACCTTTTCATTTTCAACTAAAAACTCTGCACGCATTATATTTTTTTCAATGCTTATTTTTACCTCTACTTCTCCTAAATCATCCGGCGAAAGTCTAAGTTTCATCTCTTTTGTATCTGCATTAAAGTTCATCTTTATCATATTTTCCACTTGAGTATAGCTATTTTCTATATCTCTTTTAGCTACTATCTGCGGTATAACTTCAACATTTCTAATTTCTATCTTATTCTCTATATTATTTAAAATATTTTCTGATATTACCGATACTTTTAAATCTGAATTTTTTTCAGATACTATACTTTTAAATTCAACTTTTTCATTTTTTTCAGACTTATCAATTTTTTCTTCTTTTAATGTTGCAACTGCTATTTCTCTATTATCATCTGTTTTAATTACTACATTCTCTTCTGCTATTATTTCAGATTTTTTTATCTCTGATTCTTCTGTCTTTTTAGCAACTTCATCAATTTTACTATTTTTAATCTCATCTTTAAATACTCTCTTCTCATTAACTATACTATCTTTTTTTGCAATAACTTCTGTTTTATGCTCTTCACTATTAACTACTATTAAACTCTCTTTTATCAATTTTTCCTCTTTAAGATTTACAGGTTCATTCTTTAAAGGTATAAAATTTACTTCTTTTCTATTTTCTGTTTTTAATGTACTTTCTTGAGTTTTTTCATTTTTTATACTATTTTCCTCTTTGATTTGAGTCTTTTCTATTTTTTCATTTTTTCCAGAGTTTTCTTTTGTTGCTACTTCTGATAATTTTGCATATATTTTACTCTCTATTCCTTTATTACTATCGTTATTCTCTACAATAACTTTTTCTTTCTTATCGTATACCTTTTCATTTGGCTTCTCTTTTTCATACTCTTTCGTTTCTATACTTAAATCTTTTCTCTCTTCTATTTTTATACCTTTTGTTTTTTCTTTTATTTCTATATTTTCTTTTATATTTTCTTTTGTTTTACTTTTTATCTCACTATATACCAACGTTTTATTTTCTTTAGTTTCATCAACTACTTCAATCCCTTTATCTTTTAATTTCTCATCACTATCTTTTACAACCTCCGTTGCTTTTGAGAAACTTCCATTACTTTTTGAGATATTGAAGTTAACATTCTCTTTTTCTGCACTTTTACTTTCTTTAGATAAACTCCCTATCTTAACATCTGTATTTTCAAGTTCTGTACTTTCTTCTACTAAACTATCTTTTTTTACAGTTTTACTTGCTTCACTTAATAATACTGCATTATTATAGTTTTCATTGTAATTACCAAGTAAACTCTTTTTATCTTTCGGTAATTCTTTTTCTTCGCCCTTCTCTTCACTTTTTTCTTCAATTTCAGCTTTTTTCTGTTCCTTATTTGGTTCTATTTTACCTGTTGATAAATTTAGCTTTCCATTCGCCAAAGTATCAATCAAAAAAGCAGTTTCTTCATCTTTCAATTTACTATCTTTTTTTTCAATAGATTCACTTTTTATTAAGTTCTCTTTCATATCAACTTTGCTAATACTTGGTTTAGTTTTTAATATTTCTGTTTTATTATCTTTCACATTAGTTTTTGATATATTTTCTTTTTTAATTTCACTATTTTCCATAATTTTAGAAAACTTAATATCTTTTGCGTTATTTAGTAATGTTTTCCCAAATACATTTGAAATTGAGTTTTTGCTTTTAGAGCTGTTTTTAGATGTTTTTTCATTATTAGTTAAAAAAAGTAATCCTAACTTATTCATCTCTTCACCTCCTCTTATTTTTATTTTAATCTTCATTCTTTTACTTTTTGATTATTTTTTAATCACAACTATTAATATCGGTACTTTTTTTAAAAAACTTAACATTTTTATACTAATTAATCTAAATTTATCAATTAAATTTATTCTTTTTTATGCTTAAAAAATACATTTGAATAAAAAAACACCTTAATAATGTCATTTTCTGTACATCTTAAGGTGTTTTTTATTTTGCATTTTATTAATTACACTGCATATTAAATTATTTATATATCCAATATTTCCATTTCTAACGTTTCATCTATAAATTCTTCTTTAACTTTTTCTTCAACTTTTTCATCTTTAAGTACATAGCCCCATCCCTTTAAGGTATGCAGATGCTCCCTCAATACTTTTGTCTTTGCTTTTAGACGACTTACAAATATATCAACAACTCTATCGCTTCCCTTTTCATACTGCTTCTTCCAAACACTATTCATTATTTTTTCTCTTGTTATTAATATATTTTTATTCTTTAATATATATATCAAACAGTCATACTCTCTTTTTGTTATCTTTAACTCTTTCCCATATTCAAAAACAAGAAAATTATTCCTATCTATACTTAAATCATGAAAAATTACATTGCCCTCTTCTTTTTCTTCTTCTTTTTTTACCATTGCATTTAATTTTAATACTATCTCTTCAGGCTCAAAAGGTTTCTTTATATAGTCAACAGCTCCTGACTCAAACCCCTCTTTCATATCGCTTATTGTAGTTTTTGCAGTCATTATTATTACTTTTGGTGAACCATATTTAGCCGGATTCGCCTTAATAATTCTACTTACATCAAAACCTCCGATTTTAGGCAAATCAACATCAAGCAAAATTATCTCCGGATGCTCGCTTTCGGCTTTCGTTAATCCGTCATCTCCTGCTTTTGCTATTGCTATTATTTCATATCCTGCTTCTTCAAGTGTATACTTTAGAAGCTTCCCCAAACCATCATTATCCTCAATTATCAGTATCCTCAAATTGTCCCCCGCCTTTGTTATCATTTTCTCACTTTTTTTTATTAAAGATACAAAGTTATATTAACTATTTTATCACAATTTAAAAATATTTTCAACACATCTTTCATATTTAAATCAACTATTTTAATACATTTTCTTCATTCTTTGTACTATATTGTATTTTTACCAAGAAATACTATTGTCTATTAGTTTTGTTTCTTGCATTATTTAGTATCACCCCCATAAATAAATAAAACAAGGAATAATTAGAGTATTTTTCTCTTATTATTCCTTGTTTTTTATACTTTAAATTTATTTACAAGCTGATGTAATTTTTTTGCTATCTCAAACATTTCATAAGATGATGATGTTGTCTCTTCTGTAGCTGCTGTATTAGTTTCTATTATTTCAGATATAGAGTTTAGTATTTCTGTCGAGTTTGCTATTATTTCAGTTTGTTCTATTGATTTCGACTCTATCTCAGAACTTGCTGTTGCCAAATTCTGTGTCCCTATCTCTATTTCATTCATTGCAGTTGCCTGCTCTTCTACTGCTTTTGAAACATTCATTATCTCTTGATTTGATATCATTACTTTATTTTTTACTTCTTGTATCTTATCTTTAGTCATCCTTGATAATTCTGAGCTGTTCTTTACATTTCTTTTCATCTCTTCATTTAACTGTGATATGCTATCTGTAAACTCTTGTGATATTGATGATAATTTTTTTACTTCATCTGCTACTACTGCAAATCCTCTTCCCGCTTCTCCTGCTCTTGCTGCCTCTATAGCTGCATTAAGTGCCAAAAGATTGGTTTGTTCAGATATTTGATATAAGTTTTTAAGTTTTTCATCTATCTTTTGTGCATCATTTTCAAGTTTTGCTATACCCTCTATTGATTTTTCTACAAGTTTAACTCCTTCTTCTGCTGTATTAAATGCTTCATTTGAAAGTAGCATTGTATTTTCCGCATTTTTAGCTACTTGAGTAACTGTCTGAGAAACTTCTACTATAGAACTTGCCATCTCTTCTGTACTTGCAACTTGATTTCTTACATTATCTGGTATGCTATTCATCCTATCAGTTATATTTTCCAACCCATTTTGCAATTCTGTTCTCATTGTAATCAGAGTTTTCTATAATATTTTTAGATTCATCTTTTATCTCTGTAACCATATTTTTTAATTTTTCTATAAAAACATTTAAATTTTTATTCATCTCACCTATTTCATCTTTACTATCTTCTTCTAATTTAAGTGTTAAATCTCCATCAGCAAGTTCATATGATATATCTGATACTTTTCCAAGTCTTTTACATAAAATTTTTGAAATTACATACATTGCAACCATTCCTAAAATTAAAAGAATTAATGTTGTCATTATATTTAAAACTATTGTTGTTAGTATTGCTTTTTTTGAAGCTTCTTTTTTCTCCGCAACTTTTTTTTCTATATCATCTATATAAAATCCTGTTCCTATCATTAAATCTGTTCCTATTTTTTTCCCATAACTTAACTTAGGTTGATTTTGTTCTTCATTTGGTTTTGGCCACAAATACTCAACATATCCATCACCATTTTTTTTAACCTCTCCTACAAGAACAGATAAAAAGTTTTTCTTATCTTCACCTACTACATTATATTTTTCATTTTTAAACTCTTTTCCTATTAATGCTTCACTAATAGGGTGATATTTCATTATTGTATATGGTTCTGTTAAATCATTTATCCAGAAATAACCTTTTTCATCATCATATCTTGTAGTTTTTAAAACTACCCCCATCTCTTCTAAAGTTTTTCCTTCCATACTTGAGCTTATCGTATCAACAAGTACTTTTAATTTTAATTTTGCCTCTTCCATACTTCTATTCCTAAAGTCTTTTATTTCTCTTTCAGATATTCTCATCTCTGATACAATATTAAATGTTGTTGTTATTAGTCCAAATATCGACATTATAGCTGCAACTGCTAAAATAATTGTATATTTTTAACAGTCTACTATATAAAATTAATATTTTCAAATAAATAATATCTTTTTAGTTTATTTTTTTACTATATCCTCTTTATTTATCTCTATCACTGCACCAAATTCCACATCGCCCAAAACTATATCTGCAAACCTAACTCTTTTTAAATATGTTACTTTATTTTCAACTGCTTCCATCATCTGTTTTACTTGATGAAATTTCCCTTCAACAATTGTTAAAAGTATTTCATTATCAGATACTCTCTTTGTCTTTGACTCTTTTGTATTGTAACCTCCTTCTATTATTACTCCATTTTCAACTTTTTTTAACTCTTCATCTGAAATAGATTTTTCAAGCACAACAAAATACTCTTTTTCTACATGATTTTTAGGTGATAATATTTTATGCGAAAACTCTCCGTCATTTGTAAAAATTAATACACCTTCAGTATCTTTATCAAGTCTTCCAACAGGAAACAGCTCTTTTTTTATAACCCAGTCAGGTAGAATATCCATTACCGTTTTCTCTCTTTTATCTTCTGTTGCAGTTATTACTCCGGCAGGTTTATTCATTAAATAATATCTAAACTTCTTATATTGTAGCTCCATTCCGTTAAACTCTATTTTATCTTTACTCTCATCTATTTTTATATCACTATTTTTTGGAATTTCTCCATTTACACTTATTTTTTTCATCGCCATCAATTTTTTTACTTCACTTCTACTCCCAACTCCACACTCTGTCAGAAATTTATCCAGTCTCATCATTTTATTTAATCTCCTTTTTCTATAAAAGAGGCTGACCATAATGGTCAGCCTCTCATCTTCATGTTTTTTCTATCTTCCGCAGCAAACTTTATACTTTCTTCCGCTTCCGCAAGGACAATCATCATTTCTTCCTACTTTATGACTGTTTTTTATCGGTTGCTGTTTTACATCTTCATCTCCACCATTATTATAATAAACAGGAGTTTCTACTCTTTTTCTCTCTTTTATTTCAGGTGTACTTATTTTTACTTTAAACATAAACGATATAACTTCTTCTTTTATTGTTTTTATCATATCTGAGTATATTTGAGCTGAAAGTATTTTATACTCTACAACAGGGTCTGACTGTCCATATGATCTCAAATGTATCCCCTCTTTTATACCGTCAAGAACTTTTAGATTTTCTCTCCATCTGCTGTCTACAACTTCAAGAAGCATATACTTTTCAAGATGTCTCATTATTTCGCTTCCATAAGTTTCCTCTTTTTCATTATATTTTTGCTTTAATTGTTCTATTATTTTAACAACCGTTACTTCAGGTGCTCTGCTTCCTATCTCTTCTTCGCTTACTTCAAAATCAAAAAGTTCCATCATTCTCTCTTTTAATCCTGATATATCCCATACATCTTTTGTATCACCGTTAAGTCTTGAGAATACTTCATTTTTCACTGTACTTTCTAGCATATCCATTACTTCAGCTTGAACTTCATCCTTATCAAGAACACTGTTTCTTTGTCTATATATTACCTCTCTTTGCTTATTCATAACATTATCATACTCAAGAAGTTGCTTTCTTATTGAGAAGTTTCTTGATTCAACTTTCTTTTGAGCATTTTCTATTGCTCTTGATATCATTGAGTGAGTTATAGCTTCATCATCTTCAAGTCCAAGTCTGTCCATTACTCTTGCAACTCTATCAGAACCAAACAGTCTCATCAAATCATCTTCAAGTGACAGATAAAATTCAGATACT
>RRZU010563147.1_pt1 | contig 10394 bp, 8 predicted proteins | sample 2165561 | NCBI WGS metagenome assembly RRZU01 (sample SAMN10456909, study PRJNA506462) | wastewater metagenome | isolation source: wastewater sludge | place: USA: Moscow, Idaho | reverse complement strand
GGGGGAAGGCCCCTCGTCCTTTCTCTCGGGGGTTGCAAAGTGGGATACTCTCTTTCGAGAAAGAGAGTATCCCCCTTTTACGCACTTCCGTACGGTGCGGAAATATCCCGCGCCTGCGCGGAACAATTTGCAAATGGTTTTGTTAAACCGTTTCCAGAATCTCTCTGGCAACATAAACACCGCTCGCCGATGCGTGCGACAGCGAATGCGTAATACCGCTGCCGTCGCCGATGACATAGAGCCCCTTGTACGGCGTTTCAAGGTGCTCGTCGAGCGCGACCTCCATGTTGTAGAACTTGACCTCCACGCCGTAGAGGAGCGTATCGTCGTTTGCGGTGCCCGGCGCGATCTTGTCGAGCGCGTAGATCATCTCGATGATGCCGTCCAGAATGCGCTTGGGGAGCACGAGGCTCAGATCACCGGGGGTCGCCGCGAGCGTCGGCGTGACGAGGCCTTCTTCGATGCGCTTGACCGTGCTGCGGCGGCCGCGGACGAGATCGCCGAAGCGCTGGACGATGACGCCGCCGCCGAGCATGTTGGACAGGCGCGCGATGGACTCGCCGTAGCCGTTGGAATCCTTGAACGGCTCGGAGAAGTGCTTGGCGACGAGAAGCGCGAAGTTCGTGTTCTCGGTCTGGAGGGACTTATCCTCATAGCTGTGGCCGTTGACCGTGACGATGCCGTTCGTGTTCTCGTTGACGACGATGCCGTTGGGGTTCATGCAGAACGTGCGGACGTTGTCCTCGAACTTTTCCGTGCGATAGACGATCTTGCTCTCGTAGAGCTCGTCAGTCAGGTGGGAGAAGACGACGGCGGGGATCTCGACGCGCACACCGATATCGACGCGGTTCGACTTCGTGGGGATCTTGAGCTCCTGGCACACGCCCTCCATCCACTTGCTGCCGACGCGGCCGACGGAGACGATGCACTTGTCGCAGGTGTAGTCCGTCTCGCCGACGGTGACGCGGTAGCCGTCGCCCTCGCGGGCGATGGTGGTGACGGGAGAATCGAAGTAGAAGTCGACCTTGTCCTTGAGCAGGTCATAGAGGTTCGAGAGCACGACGAGGTTCACGTCCGTGCCGAGATGGCGGACGGAGGCGTCGAGCAGATTCAGCTTATTCTGGATGCAGAGCTTTTTGAACTTCGTGCCGGCGGTGGAGTAGAGCTTCGTGCCCTCGCCGCCGTAGGCCATGTTGATCTCGTCGACATAGTGCATGAGGTCGAGCGCCTGCTTTTTGCCGATGTACTCGTGCAGCGTGCCGCCGAAGTCGTTGGTGATGTTGTATTTGCCGTCGGAAAATGCGCCCGCGCCGCCGAAACCGCTCATGATCGAGCAGCTCTTGCAGCGGATGCAGGATTTGACCTTGTCGCCGTCGATGGGGCAGTGGCGCTTTTCAAGGCTGTGACCGGCCTCGAACACGGCGACGCGCAGGTCGCTGCGATCCTTTGTCAGCTCGTAGGCGGAGAAGATGCCGCCGGGGCCGCCGCCAATGATGATGACGTTGTAATGCATGGAAGGAACCTCCATTTGATCCGGATTTGCCGGAGGAGCATCCCACCGGCGCAAAAATACATACTATATTGTAATAAAATGGCGGATAAAGTCAAGAGAAGAAACGGGAAAAGGAGCGGAAACATTTCCGCTCCTTTTTGTCTGAGTCTACATATTCTTCTTGATGCTCTTGATGGCGTTTTTTTCAAGGCGCGAGACCTGCGCCTGCGAGATGCCGATCTCACTCGAGACCTCCATCTGCGTCTTGCCGTCGGAGTAGCGCAGGGCGAGGATCTGGCGCTCGCGCTCGCTCAGGCGCGCCATGGCCTCCTTGAGCGCGATCTGCTCGAGCCAGTCCTCGTCGGTGTTCTTGGTGTCGCGCACCTGATCCATGACGCACACGGCGTCGCCGCCGTCGGAGTAGATGGGCTCAAAGAGCGACACGGGGTCGCATACGGCGTCCATGGCGAAGACGACCTCCTCGCGCCGGATGCCGAGCTCGCGCGCGATCTGCTCGACCGTGGGCTCGCGCTGCTGCTCGCGCTGGAGCTTTTCACGCGCCTGTAAGACGCGGTAGGCCGTGTCGCGCATCGAGCGGCTGACGCGAATGGAGCTGTTGTCGCGCAGATACCGCCGGATCTCGCCGATGATCATCGGCACGCCGTAGGTGGAAAAACGAACATTCTGCGAAGTGTCGAAGTTGTCGATGGCCTTTAGTAGCCCCACGCAGCCGACCTGAAAGAGGTCGTCCGCGTTTTCCCCTCGGCCGGAAAAGCGCTGGATGACCGACAGCACCAGCCGCAGATTGCCCTCGACGAGCTTTTCGCGCGCGGCTGCGTCGCCGTCCTTTGCGCGATGAAGCAGCGCGTCCGTCTCCGCGGCGGTCAGCGTCGGCAGCTTTGTCGTGTTCACGCCGCAGATCTCCACCTTGCCAAGCATAAAAAGAATCCCCGCCTCCCATGCGTAGTGCTTTCAGTATGTCCGCACGCGGCGGAAACATACGGAACGGGAAGCGGGGATATTTTTTATCGTTCGGCGCGCTTCGATGGACTTTGCGCCCTCAAACGGTTCTCACGCAAGAAGACCGATACAGAATGCAATGATCGCAGCGTTGAAGAAGTCGTTGAAGAGGCCGCCGACCATCGGGATGACGAAGTAGGCCGAGGGAGAGGGACCGTAGCGGCGGGAAACGGCCTGCATGTTGGCCATGGCGTTGGACGTGGCGCCCATGCCGAAGCCGATGAAGCCGGCGGTGATCATCGCGGCGTCGTAATCGTGGCCCATGACCGGGAAGACGACCAGCAGCGAGAAGACGACCATCAGCAGCACCTCGGCGGCGAGGGCAACGATCATCGGCAGCGCCAGGTCGGCGAGCTGCCAACGCTTGAGGCCCGAGGGCGCCGGCGAGAGGAAACGCGCGAGGAACATGGTGCCCATCGTGCTGATCTCGGCGGCGGGGAACTCCATGATCTTGAAGTGGTCGATCACGTTGCGCACGACGACGGCCACGAGCATCGAACCAATGTAAATGGGGAAGCTGAAGCCGCAGAGGTTCGTGAGCAGAACGCTGACGACGTTGCCGACGCCGGCGCAGAACATCAGCAGCAGGAAACCGTAGACAAAGTTATTGGCGTGGGTGTTGTAATACGTGTCGTCGACATCCTCTTCCACCGTCTGCTCTGCGAGCTCGTCGCGCAGGTGGTTCTTGACGATGAGCTTGCGGGCGATCGGGCCGCCGAGGAGCGAGCCGAAGATGAGGCCGAACGTCGCCGCCGCGACGGCGACCGTCGTGCCGCCGATGGCACCGGCTGCATCAAGGTCAGGGCCAATACCCGCCGCCGTGCCGGGGCCGCCGATCATCGCGATGGAGCCGCAGGCGAGGCCGTAGAGCGGATCTTTGCCCATGAGCGCCATCACGCCGCTGCCGACGACATTCTGCAAAATGATCATCACAACGCTCAAAATAAGGAGCATGATGACGGATTTGCCGCTCTTGAGCAGCATCGGAATGCTGACGGTGAAGCCGACGGTCGTAAAGAAGAAGATCATAAAGACCGTTTGCAGCGTGTCGTCAAAGGTGATGACCGCCGTGCCCGTGGCATAGAGGATGGTGTTGAAGATCGCGAAGCACAGACCGCCGACCAGGGGAGCGGGGATGCAGAAGCGGCTGAGCACGGGGATCTTCTTCATCAGCACCAGACCGAGGGCGTACATGGCGGCGCCAAGCGCGAGGGCATGGTACATATTGAGCTGGATCTCTGTCATGTGTGGGAACCTCCGTAGAGAAAATTTTCCCTCCGGCATAGCCCGGAGAGAAGTCGCGGAAAATGCGAGGGATAGGACTTCCTGTTCCGGAAATACAATGAAAGGGAACAGGAGGGGATGCGCATGAACTGCCGCTTTGCCGACTTCCGCTGCAAGGAGGTCATCAACATCTGCGACGGCTGCCGCCTGGGCTATGTGGGCGACGTGGAATGCAGGCTGCCGGACGGGCAGCTCACCGCACTCATCATTCCCGGGCCGTACCGCTTTTTCGGGCTGTTCGGCCGGGGAGAGGAATACTGCATCCCATGGGAGTGTATCAAGCAGATCGGGGACGATATCATTCTCATTGACAAGCCCTTTCCGCGCCAGGAGATCCCGCGCAGAGAGCACCGCACGCGCCGCCGCCGGTACTGAAAAGGGCGGCGGACGAAAAGTCCCCCAATAGCAGACCTACCATATTATAAGGATTTTCGACATTTTTGCAAGCCTAAATTTTAGAAAGACATTATTAAAAAAGGAAAATGACAACTTCTGGGTGCAAAAGCGCGGGAAAACGACGCGGGAAAGGCGGCAAAAGGAAAAGAAAGCGGGGAAAACACAGGATTTTTCAAAAAGTGCTTGCAATTTTGAAAATAGCGGGGTATAATACCCGGGTATTCCGCATGGAGACCGGACTTCTTGTCTGTGCCATCAGGTTGGCAGGAGGGATGAAGGCTCCAGAGGTAAAACTAAATTTGAAGGAGAAACTACAAGCAATGGCAAACGTCGTATCCATGAAAGCCCTGCTCGAAGCAGGCGTCCACTTCGGCCATCAGACCCGTCGCTGGAACCCCAAAATGGCTCCCTACATCTACACCGAGCGCAACGGCATCTACATCATCGACCTGCAGAAGACCGTCAAGAAGCTCGAGGAAGCCTACAACTTCGTCCGTTCCATCTCTGAGAGCGGCCAGAACATCCTGTTCGTCGGCACGAAGAAGCAGGCGCAGGAGGCTATCAAGGAAGAGGCTTCCCGCTGCGGCGGCTACTATGTCAACGCTCGCTGGCTCGGCGGTATGATGACCAACTTCAAGACCATGCGTACCCGCGTGGACCGTCTCAACCAGCTCAAGACCATGCAGGCTGACGGCACGTTCGATATGCTTCCCAAGAAGGAAGTCATGAAGCACCTCGCCGAGATCGAGAAGCTCGAGAAGTACCTCGGCGGCGTGAAGGAAATGAAGAAGCTCCCCGGCGCGCTGTTCATCGTCGACACCCGCAAGGAGCGCAACGCCATCGCCGAGGCGCACAAGCTCGGCATCCCCGTCGTCGCTATCGCCGATACCAACTGCGATCCCGACGAGATCGACTACCCCATCCCCGGCAACGATGACGCCATCCGCGCCATCAAGCTCATCTCCTCCGTGATGGCCAACGCCATGATCGAGGGCAAGCAGGGCGAAGAGACCGAGGAGAAGGCCGAGGGCGAGGCTCAGGCCTGATTTTCCCAATCAAGCGAGAAAAGAACCTTACGGGGCGAGGCAAAGCCTCGCCCCGTCTCATTTTTACCACACTATTTTTCAGGAGGATATCAGAATGGCTATCACTGCTGCTGTTGTTAACGAGCTCCGCCAGGCCACCGGCTGCGGCCTGATGGACTGCAAGAAGGCCCTCATCGAGTGCGAGGGCGATATGGAAAAGGCCGTCATGTATCTGCGCGAAAAGGGCCTCGCCTCTCAGGCGAAGAAGGCCAGCCGCGTGGCTGCTGAGGGCATGGCTTACGCCACCGTCATCGACGGTGTCGGTGTTGTGGTCGAGGTCAACTGCGAGACCGACTTCGTCGCCGACGGCGGGCCGTTCAACAACTTTGTCAGGGGCGTGGCTGCGGTCGTCGCCAAGGAGAACCCCGCTGACGTCGACGCGCTCATGGGCTGCCCCTGGGTCACCGGCAACGGCACCGTCAAGGATGCGAAGGACGAGCTGTTCCTCGCCATCCGCGAGAACATGAGCATCCGCCGCTTCGCCCGCATCGCTGACGGCTTCTCCGTCCCCTATGTCCACATGAAAGGCAAGATCGGCGTTATCGTCAACCTGACCGTCGAGGGCTGCGACGCCACCGAGATCGGCAAGGACATCGCCATGCAGATCGCCGCGCTCAACCCCCGCTTCTGGGACAAGAGCCAGGTCACGCAGGACGTTCTGGACGAGGAGAAGGAAGTCATGCTCGGCCAGATGGCCAACGACCCGAAGATGGCGAACAAGCCCGATCAGGTCAAGGAAAAGATCGTCATGGGCAAGCTCAACAAGTTCTATGCCGAGAACTGCCTGCTTCAGCAGGCCTTCGTCAAGGACGGCGACGTCTCTGTCGAGCAGTATATGAACAACGCTGCCAAGGCGCTGGGCGGCAAGGTCAGCTTCAACACCGCCGTTCGCTTCGAGAAGGGCGAGGGCATTGAGAAGAAGCAGGAGAACTTTGCGGCTGAGATCGCTTCCATGGTCAACGGCAACAAGTAATTTCCAAATTACAAAATATGATGAAAAGAGGTTCGGCGAAGGCCGGACCTCTTTTTTGTTTCCGCGCGGCAGACAGAATTTTCTGCGAAATAAAAAATTTACAATTTCCTAAGGTGAATATTATTGTGCATATCTTGCATATTCATTTTGACTGGTGTATAATAGGCAATGCTAAGCAGCGGCGCAGTATCCTAGTCGGAGCTGCCGTTTCCTAAGAAGGGCCTAAAAATCCTTTAAAGGGCACAACTGTGAAGCCTTTGGTGCCTGCTTCTTACGCCCAGTTTGGGGTGGGTGCTGAAGGGAGGCGAAAGCGAAAGCTGCGCCTGCGGACTCCGGGCGACCCCTAATGGCATGGGGGAACCGACCCTGTTTCTGCGGAGACTCGTTGCTGTGCCGGAGCGGACTCCCGGTTTCGGGTATCGACTTCGGTACGGGACGGGATATGAACCTGCATTGCGGTGCTACCCGGCCTTTGTGCCGCGAACGCTGTGTGCAGCGTAGCCTGCCTTGCGTGGGGAATTCGGATAGGAGAACAACGTACAGACTCCGGCCAAGAGCGAAGTACGATCGCTCCTTGAAATTTTTCCTGCAAAAGAGGATAAGAAACGGCGTGACTCTGGGGTGGAAATCACCTAGGCTGTCGCAAGGGCAGCGAAAGGGTTACAGTGCGGACTAAGTGGCAATCGGGTACCTCGTCTGGTGACAACGGGGTGCAGCGCCTAAGGGGGAACCGCCTCCATCGGCAACGAGAGGTGCGCTGCGGGGAAAGCCAACCCGACCTATGCCGCAGGATTACCTTTTGCTGCTGCCGCTGATTAGCATGATTATGAAATAACTGTGGAGAAGAAAGCCTTGGAAAACGAAGAAGACCGAAAGCAGAAGAAAACGGAAAAGACGCCCAGCCACGCGCGCTGGGTCATCCGTGTGTTTTTGATCGCTGTGGCGCTTTCCGCCGCGATGAGCCTGTGCTCGGGCGCGGTGCTTGAGGATGCGGGCTATGTGACTGCAACGCTGATCCTGCTGCTGTTCATTGCGCTGGGCATCCTGTTCGATATCATCGGCGTCGCCGTGACGGCGGCGAATCCCAAGCCGTTCAATTCGATGGCCGCGCACCGTGTCAAGGGCGCGAAGGAGGCGCTGTACCTCATCCGCAACGCGGAAAAGGTCGCCTCGTTCTGCAACGATGTGGTCGGTGACATCTGCGGCATCGTCAGCGGCTCGACCGCGACGGTCATCGTCGTGCTGCTGCAAAACAGCTTCGGCTGGCGCAGTATCGTCGTATCCACCGTGGTCACGGCGCTCATTTCCGGATTGACGATCGGCGGCAAGGCCATCGGCAAAAAGGTCGCCATGAAAAAGAGCAAGGATGTCATCTACCTGACGGCGAAGGTGCTGTCGGTGCTGCATCTTGTCAGATAAAGAAGGAAACCGTATTGATTCTTGAAACCATCCATGATCCCCGGGACATCAGGGCCCTGAACGACTCGCAAACGCAGCTTTTGTGTACGGAGCTGCGTGAATTTTTGCTGAAAAACGTGTCGAAAACGGGCGGGCATCTGGCCTCGAACCTCGGCGCGGTCGAGCTGACGGTGGCCATCCACCGCGTGTTCGACACGTCGCGAGACCGGCTGGTGTTCGACGTGGGGCATCAGTGCTACACCCATAAAATTTTGACCGGCCGGCGCGAGCAGTTTTCGTCTCTGCGCCAGTACGGCGGCCTCTCGGGCTTTCCCAAGCCGCGCGAGAGCGGGCATGACGCCTTTATCGCGGGACATGCCTCCAACTCCGTCTCCGTCGCGCTCGGCATGGCGCGGGCGCGGACGCTGCAGCATCAGGATTATTCCGTACTGGCGCTGATCGGCGACGGCGCTCTCTCCGGCGGCCTCGCCTATGAGGGACTCAACAATGCGGGTTCGTCCGGCGAGCCGCTCATCGTGATTCTGAACGACAACGGCATGTCGATCGACGGCAATGTCGGCGCGGTGAGCGAGCATCTGGGACTTTTGCGCTCGAAGCCTGCGTACTATGAATTCAAAAAAGCCTATCGTGATCTGCTCGACCGCAACGCGGTCGGCCGCGCGGTGTATGATTTTAACCATCATCTGAAAACGAATGTCAAAAAGGCGCTGCTGCCGAATTCGACGATGTTCGAGGACATGGGCTTTACCTACCTCGGCCCCGTGAATGGACACGACGTGGGGCAGCTCACCAACACGCTCAAATGGGCGAAGGACTTGAACTGTCCGGAGCTCGTGCATGTGCACACGAAAAAGGCCAAGGGCTACCCGCCCGCCGAGCGCGAGCCGGAGCGCTATCACGGTGTCGGCAAATTCGACCCGCGGATGGGCGTGCCGCGCGAGCATAAGCGAGATTTTTCCGCGGTGTTCGGCGACGAACTCTGTAAGCTCGCAAAAAATGACGAAACGATCTGCGCTATCACCGCCGCAATGCGCGACGGTACGGGCCTGCACGATTTTTCCGAGCAGTATCCCGTGCGCTTTTTTGACGTCGGCATCGCCGAGGGACATGCCGTGGCGATGGCCGCGGGCATGGCCAAGCAGGGGCTCACGCCGGTCGTAGCGATCTATTCGAGCTTTTTGCAGCGCGCCTACGACCAGCTCATCCACGACACGGCGCTCTCCGACCTGCATGTTGTCTTCGCGGTCGACCGCGCGGGCATGGTCGGCGCGGACGGAGAGACGCATCACGGCATTTTCGATGCGACATTCCTCTCGGAAATTCCGAATATGACGGTGCTGTGTCCGTCGAACTTTGCAGAGCTGCGCACGATGCTTGACCGTGCGGTGAACGAGATCAAAGGCCCCGTCGCCATCCGCTATCCGCGCGGCGGCGAGGGAAATTATAAGGAAGACAGCGGGCGGCAGAACCTTGTCGTGCTGCGCGAGGGGGCGGACATTACCCTCTGCGCCTACGGCACGATGATCAACAATGTGCTCGACGCGGCGGAAATCCTGCACGAGCAGGGTATCGAGGCGCGCGTTGTAAAGATCAACGCCATCTCGCCGCTCTATGACCGCGACATGCGCGAGGTCATCGGCAAAACCAAGGCGATGCTGGTCGCCGAGGAGTGCGCGGGCGTCGGCTGCATGGGCCAGCGCATGGCGGCCATTCTGGGCTGGAACAAAATTTCGCCCGAGCGGCTGGAGCTGTGCAACCTCGGCAAGGCGTTTCCTGCGCAGGGAACAGTGGAGGAGCTGTACCGCGAGTTCGGACTGGACGCGGAGTCGCTGGCAAAAAAGGCTGCGGAGGTGCTGCGATGAGCAATAAAACAAGACTGGACGTGCTGCTCGTTGAACGCGGGCTGGAACAGACCCGCCAGCGCGCGCAGGCGATGATCATGAGCGGGCTCGTCTTTGTGGACGGGCAGCGCGTGGATAAGGCGGGCACCGCCGTGCCGAACGACGCGCAGATCGAGGTGCGCGGCAACACGCTCCGATATGTGAGCCGCGGCGGCCTTAAGCTCGAAAAGGCGATGACGACGTTCGGCCTCAAGCTGGACGGCTGCGTCTGCGCCGATATCGGCGCGTCGACCGGCGGCTTTACCGACTGTATGCTGCAAAACGGCGCGACAAAGGTCTACGCCGTCGACGTCGGCTACGGACAGCTCGATTGGAAGCTCCGCTCCGACGAGCGCGTTGTGTGCATGGAACGCACGAACGCGCGCTATCTCGACCGCGACCAGATTCCTGACGAGCTGGATTTTGCCAGCATCGACGTGTCGTTTATTTCGCTGAAATTGATCCTGCCTGCGGTGCACCGCGTCTTAAAAGAGGGCGGACATGTCGCCTGCCTCATCAAGCCCCAGTTTGAGGCAGGACGCGAAAAGGTGGGGAAAAAGGGCGTCGTCCGCGACCCGGACGTACACCTTGAGGTGCTGGAAAACTTCCTGACACATGCAAAGGATTCTGGCTTTACAGTGCTTGATATCACATTCTCTCCTATTCGTGGACCCGAGGGAAACATCGAATACCTCGGGTATCTCGAAAGCGGCGATTGGGTGGAGAAGACGTTTGACCTCCAGGGCCTTGTGGAGCAGTCACACGCGGCGCTCGACCACGGGAAGGAGGGCGCGGGATGCTGAGAAAAGTCATCTTATGCCCGAATCCCTACCGCGACGCGCAGC
>RRZU012745214.1_pt1 | contig 10395 bp, 7 predicted proteins | sample 2165561 | NCBI WGS metagenome assembly RRZU01 (sample SAMN10456909, study PRJNA506462) | wastewater metagenome | isolation source: wastewater sludge | place: USA: Moscow, Idaho | reverse complement strand
ACGGCTCTCTCGCTGCGACGCTAGCCCTAAAGCTATTTCGGGGAGAACCAGCTATCTCCGGGTTCGATTGGAATTTCACCCCTAGCCACAAGTCATCCGCCAACGTTTCAACGGGGGTCGGTTCGGTCCTCCATCGGGTCTCACCCCGACTTCAACCTGCTCATGGCTAGATCACCCGGTTTCGGGTCCACGACCTCAGACTATGTCGCCCTGTTAAGACTCGCTTTCGCTGCGGCTCCGCATCTCCTGCTTAACCTCGCCTGCTGATCGTGACTCGCCGGCTCATTCTACAAAAGGCACGCCATCACCCTTTGACGGGCTCTGACTTCTTGTGGGCATGCGGTTTCAGGTTCTCTTTCACTCCCCTCCCGGGGTTCTTTTCACCTTTCCCTCACGGTACTGGTTCGCTATCGGTCACAGAGTAGTGTTTAGCCTTTCGGGATGGTCCCCGATGATTCCGGCAGGATTCCACGTGCCCCGCCGTACTCAGGTGCCGCCTCGACGCATGTCGAGCCTTCGGATACGGGTCTCTCACCCTCTTCGGATCCCCTTCCCATGGGATTCTCCTGACTCTTCATGTCATCTTTACCGGCGGTCCTACAACCCCGGACTGTGTCCGGTTTGGGCTCCTCCGCTTTCGCTCGCCGCTACTTACGGAATCGACTTCTCTTTCTCTTCCTGCAGGTACTTAGATGTTTCAGTTCCCTGCGTATTGCCCCGTCATGACGGTCGTCATGCGGTCTCCGCTTCTTGAGCGGAGGGGTTTCCCCATTCGGATATCGGCGGGTCATCGCGTGCTTACCGCTCGCCGCCGCATTTCGCTGTTCGCTGCGTCCTTCATCGCCTCTCTGTGCCCAGGCATTCTCCGTACGCCCTTTCTTCCTTGACCTTGTGATTGGTTCTCTTTAGTTCGCTTGAGTATTTCTGTTCTTAGTATTTTTTGCCTTCAGACCAGATGTACTAGACCTTCTTATCTTTGTTTGATTTCTCGATCTCACTTACATCTTATCTTTTGTGTGCAGAAAGTTTAAAAAACTTTCCATTTGATGATCATATCTGATTTTCAAGGATCTCTCTAGAGTGCCAGAGCACTCAAAACTGAACATTACACGTCTGTCTCCCTAGAAAGGAGGTGATCCATCCCCACGTTCCCGTAGGGATACCTTGTTACGACTTCACCCCAATCATCAGCCCCACCTTAGACAGCTCCCTCCCTTGCGGGTTGGGCCGCCGGCTTCGGGTGTTGCCAACTCTCATGGTGTGACGGGCGGTGTGTACAAGGCCCGAGAACGTATTCACCGCGGCATGCTGATCCGCGATTACTAGCGATTCCGGCTTCGTGCAGTCGAGTTGCAGACTGCAGTCCGAACTGGGAACGGGTTTCTGGGGTCCGCTCCGGCTCGCGCCTTCGCTTCCCTCTGTCCCGTCCATTGTAGCACGTGTGTGGCCCAGGTCATAAGGGGCATGATGATTTGACGTCATCCCCGCCTTCCTCCTCCTTGCAGAGGCAGTCTCGCCAGAGTCCCCAACTCAATGATGGTAACTGGCGACAGGGGTTGCGCTCGTTGCGGGACTTAACCCAACATCTCACGACACGAGCTGACGACAACCATGCACCACCTGTCTTCTCTATAGCTATGAGGATGTCTCCATCCCTTTTAGATCGATGTCAAGACCTGGTAAGGTTCTTCGCGTTGCTTCGAATTAAACCACATGCTCCACCGCTTGTGCGGGCCCCCGTCAATTCCTTTGAGTTTCATTCTTGCGAACGTACTACTCAGGCGGGTCACTTATTGCGTTGACTGCAGCACCGGGGTTTGACCCCCGACACTTAGTGACCATCGTTTACGGCGTGGACTACTAGGGTATCTAATCCTATTTGCTCCCCACGCTTTCGGGAATGAGCGTCAGTTGCGGCCCAGACCGTCGCCTTCGCCACTGGTGTTCCTCCATATATCTACGCATTTCACCGCTACACATGGAATTCCACGATCCTCTTCCGCACTCTAGCCGCCCGGTTTCCATGGCTTACCGAAGTTTAGCTTCGGTCTTTCACCACAGACCCTTGCGGCCGCCTGCTCCCTCTTTACGCCCAATGATTCCGGATAACGCTCGCCACCTACGTATTACCGCGGCTGCTGGCACGTAGTTAGCCGTGGCTTTCTGGTAAAGTACCGTCACTCGCATACCATTTCCTGTATGCGCCGTTCTTCCTTTACAACAGAGCTTTACGACCCGAAGGCCTTCTTCGCTCACGCGGCGTTGCTCGGTCAGGGTTTCCCCCATTGCCGAAAATTCCCTACTGCTGCCTCCCGTAGGAGTCTGGGCCGTGTCTCAGTCCCAATGTGGCCGTCCGCCCTCTCAGGCCGGCTACGCATCGTTGCCTTGGTGGGCCGTTGCCCCGCCAACCAGCTAATGCGCCATAGGTCCATCCCTGCGCTATCCCCGAAAGGATATTTGGCATGAGCTCCATGCGGTGCTCATGGCTATGCGGTATTAGCAGGAGTTTCCTCCTGTTATCCCCCGCACAGGGGCAGGTTACCTATGTATTACTCACCCGTTCGCCACTCATCTCTAAAAGAGATTCGTTCGACTTGCATGTATTAGGCACGCCGCCAGCGTTCATCCTGAGCCAGGATCAAACTCTCCACGAAATATGTGAAGAGCTGATGTTCAGCTCATCAATTAAATGTTTTCAAATAAATCTGACGTGTATCTGTTCAGTTTTCAATGTTCTGTCTCAGCCCGTCTCCCGGACTGCCTGTCTATAATACCCAATATTCCAACACTTGTAAAGCATTTTTTTAAATTATTTTCTATTTTTATTTCAAAATGTTTATTTTTATCGATATAATCAATGTTTTTCTATTTTAATTATTTTTTATCCTCTTTTATATATGTCTCTTGTAAGCTCTCTATACCTAATTTAAATATATAAAAGACTGATTCAATATGAATCAGCCTTCTATGAATTATAATTCTTCACCATTAGTTTCAATAACTTTTTTATACCAATAATATGAATCCTTTGGAATTCTCTTTAGAGTACCAGAGTTTTCATCTTCATCACGATCTACATAGACAAAACCGTATCTTTTCTGATAACCATTTGACCAGCTTAATAAATCAGTATATGACCATGTGCAATATGCAAGAATACGGCATCCATCATCACATGCTTTCTTTAATTCTTCAATATGGTTACGTAAATATTCAATACGATATGAATCATGGATCTTTCCATCTTCTAATTTATCAAATGCGCCAAGTCCGTTTTCTGAAATAACGATTGGTAAATCATAACGTGAAGTAATCTTACGACACGCAAAACGTAGTCCCATAGGATCAATAGTCCAGTCCCAGTCAGTTGTAGGAAGATTCTTATTCGCAGGTACCTTATACATACCAGGTACACCTTCCATTTCTGCAGTGCCCTTCTTACCTGTATTGTTTTCTCCACCAAGAGAATCAATACCATCTAGTGGGTTGTATTCAATACTACATGTCTTATAGTAGTTAACACCCATGAAGTCTACTTTAGATGCAGCTTCTTTTAGAATTTCAGCATCGCCTTCCTCAAAGTGTGGGGCAACACCTAATGATTCTAAATATTTCATTGCAGATCTTGGATAACGTCCATAAGCATAAACATCCATCCAGTAGTAAGACTTTAAGTCTTCATAATCAACACATGCCATCTGATCTTCTGGTTTATCAGATACTGCATAAGCTGGACCATAAGCGAATGATGAACCGACTAATGCATCAGGATAAAGTTCCTTTAATGCAAGTACTGATTTTGCATGAGCCATGAATGCATGATGATTCACCTGATAGTAAGTCTTCATATCCTTAAATTTTCCTGGTGGATGTTTAGCAAGCATCCAGCCATGTCCAGTGAAGACATTCTGTTCATTTAAGATAATCCAATGTTTAACACGATCACCATAACGTTTAAATAATGTAGTTGCATAATTCACAAAATCATCGACAATACGACGATCTTCCCAGCCATGATATTGATCTTCTAATGCCTGTGGTAAATCCCAATGATATACAGTCACCATTGGTACAATATTATACTTTAAGCATTCATTGATTAAGTCATCATAGAACTGTAAACCTTTTTCATTCACCTGTCCATTACCATCTGGATAGATTCTTGACCAGGCAATTGAGAAACGATAAGTCTTTAACCCCATCTCACCCATTAGTCTGACATCTTCTTTATACATGTGATAATGGTCAACTGCCTTATCACCTGTAGTAGCTTTGAATGTCTTACCTGGGATTCTTACAAACTTATCCCATACTGAAGGCTTTTTGCCATCTTCAGCCCAGGCACCTTCTACCTGATAAGCAGCTGAAGCACTTCCCCATAAGAAATCCTTTGGGAACCCTGTTGATTCTTTAAAATACATTTTAATCCTCCTATCATCCATTTCTATTTAAAAACTCTGTAAGAAGATCCTTATAAGGATGCTTTTCATCAAGAGCATAAAATGGCTTATCTTTTAATGGCATTAATTCTTTAACACATAATGCATTATTGTATAAATCAAATACATCATTAAAATCTACCTTATTGTTGTTTTTGTTTTGGATAAATAATGTCGGAATAGTATTCCTTCTTATATATCTCATGACATCTAAATCATCTAGAGGTACATCCAATTCTTTTCTTAATACAATAGAAAGTAAAGGACGTGTAATAGATTCTGGATATCCATCATTCTTCATTAAATATGCAAAATAATCACGCACATTCTTAAATGTACTTTCTACAATTAAGCTTGTTGCATTCTTTAATAAACCTGCACTGCCTGCACAAAGCAAGGCTGTCGCACCTGTTTCTTTACCATAGAAGAAGACCGGATGATCTTCGCCATACTTTTGAATAATGAAACGATTCCAATAGTTAATATCCATAACATCTTGGAAACCAACGCCTCTTGTCACACCATCAGATGATCCATTACCATAACAATCAATCATTAAAATATTAGTATGAGGGCAAATTGACTGAAAATAGATTGCTTCATTTTCTAGAGAAGATGCATCTTTAGTAAAACCATGAACCATGATTAATGTATTGTCTGCATGATCCACTTCAAGTAGATGACCAGTTAAAATCGCATCATTCATATTCTTAATACGTACTGTCTGAGGCTTTAAAGTCTCAAATAAGGTACGTTTAATATGTGCACGATATAAGCGTTCATCTACAAACTGACTTGTTTTCTGATATAACCCTGCACCTGCAAGGACAGCAGTTCCAAAGGCTGCTGTGACTATATTTCTCTTTTTCATTTATACCAATCTCCAAAATTATCTAATAATAATCTATTGATATTTAATACCTGTTCAAATGAGCTGAGCTTATACTTATCATTATTCATTCTACCTGCAAAGAAACGAATAGCGGCAACGAGTTCATTACGAACTGATGTACGCATCTCTGTTGGGAATGAACTAATTGGGAAGCAAGTGAATATAAATGTATTGTAATCATTGCTGAATAAATCGAGCAACACATCATAACCTTCATTTTTTAATAACGTATTACCTAATGCAAGATCTAGATCATGATTTGCATAAACAAGAATTGCATCAACAATAGTTCTAAACACCTGTTTGATTACTTCTCTAAAAGGTTCTTTCTTATTTAAATAAGAATAAAATAAATAAGAATAAACAAGATTACATTGATTTAAATTATTAGCTTCCTTATCGTATAAGATAAAGTGCTTTTTCAAATTGTCTGATAAAGCCTTTAAAACAACCTCATTATAATTAAATAATGAACCAAGATTGCTCATAATACAAAATGCGAATAAAGTATGCTGACATAGTAGATGCATAAGATGGAACAAATAGCTTGCTGCATGCTTATAGAATACATCTAGATGGTCAATAATTTCCTGAATCAATTCTCTTACATAATATAAATGATATTGATATTCCGTATCACGATATTTAGAATTTGGTCCATCCCAGTCATATTCATAAAGTATGTTACGTAATAATAAGATCAATGAAGAAATATAAACATCATATTTTTGTGTCTTGATTAAATCATGCATAACTGGAAGATAGATTTCATAGAAAGAATCGATCGTCTTTTTATTAATCCCCTGATGATACTTCATGTACTCCAATATCTCAATATAATCAATCGGTGCCATGTTTGTATCAATGAGATGATGTTCCTTCACTATCTTTGGAATCAAAGAATAATGAAGGATATGTGTAAACTTCTCTTTATAAAAAATATGTACCAGTGCATCTTTAATAATAAACTGCTTTTCCTGATCATTTAGATTTTCTGAGAATTCTGCTTCAACCTTATCACCATATGATAATTCAACATAAATATCGATATTTCTGAAGTTTTCATCAAGCATATAATAATGAAACTTCATCGCAGTATCACTAATACGATAGCTGCATCTATAACGATATTTACCTAGATAATGACTTTTATGTTCATCCAGGTACTGTTGGATAACGTCTTCTATTTTACCCATACAATTCCTCCTTAAAAATCATTTTCATGAGCCATCTTAAAACGTGCAATTGATCCGCTCTTAATAAAACGTTCCGCAAAGAAACGAATGTTATCTAAATGAAAGTCTCCTCCCATTGTAAGAGAAGTATCCATGATTTCTTTTGTAAGAGCATAAAGAGCTTCTTCAGTTAATCCATAATCATCTGGATTAATGATTTCTCTCACCGCTTCTACACATTCTTCAAGATGTGCTGTTTTATCTATATCTGTAATATGTTCCATTTTTATCACCACCTTTATTATACAGCCTTTAATCAATACTAGGCACTTTATATTGTAAAGGTTTTTTTAAATAAATGAAATAATATCATTCTTTTTAATATCTAATACATACTTTCTAATTTAGAAATATCACTATCGTATATTATATTACTACATTTTTCTCATGCATCTAATTCAAAATAAACATGAATATATCAATGCTTTTTAAATTTAATGTCACAATAACTGTCAAACTAATTCAGTTACTGACATATAGTGCCTGATATGAGCAATCTTAATCAAGCGAGATACATTACTACATTTTCTACATACATTTAAATCAAAATAAGCATGAATATTCCATGACTTTTTCAATTTACACTCAACGGAACTGTCAAAAGAAAAAAAGGCTTTCTCAAGCCTTCTATCTCAACATCTTAATATCTTCAGTAATTTCTAAGCCACTTTCCTTTAAGTAAGTATAAGCACGATTGTATGTTTTAGTATCTTTTAATGCACTTGGTTCATGCGCATCTGTTCCGATAATAATACGGTTATGATGTTTCTTACATAAATCAATAAATGGCTGACTTGGATAATGACGCATAGCCTTATATCCTAATAAGTTAAATTCTAAAGGCATATCTATTTCAGCCGCATGAATACAGATTTTCTCTAACTCATCAATATGTTCTTGATTCTTTTCATCATAGAAAACAACATCAGGATGCGCTACATATGAGAACAAGCCTGTATCCATAGCCTTAATCACCTGTGATACATATCTCTTTAATTCTTCTAAAGATACTGGATGACCATAATAAATACCTGTTTCATCACTGCCATCAAAATGATTCCCTAAAACAATATAATCAAGCTTATACTTTTCAAGCTGTTCCTTAAGCCATTCCATCTTATCTTCAAAGTATTCACACTCCAAACCAATCTTGATAGAAATCTTGTCTTTATACTTATCTCTTAGTACTGATAATGTATGGACATAGTCTTCAAGTTGTGATTCATCCATACGCATTGTGGCATGATATCCTGATTCATAATGCCATGGTGTATGGTCTGAAAAGCCTAGTTCTGTATATCCAGCTGAAATGGCTGCTAGAATATATTCTTCTTCACTTCCAATTGCATGCATACATCTTGTTGTATGTGTATGATAATTCTTCATTTGATCCTCCTGAAAAAAATACCTGACAACAGCCAGGTATTATAAAAAGTCACATGTAAATCCACGTTCATCTAATTCTAACTTTTCCACTTGCCATCCGTCAATTAAAGATCCTAATTCTTCTTTAATACGAACAACACCCATTGTATCATCAGCACGAATTAAAGCCATAATAGTAGGCCCTGCACCTGATAGATAAGCACCTAATACTCTTTCATCCTTCTCTAATGTTTCCATAATAGGGAAGAAATTGTCAATTAGATGTCCACGATATGGCTGATGGAAACGATCCTTGAAGCCTAGTTTCAAACCTTCATCATATCCATTAATAAGTGATGCAACCATTAATGCAAGATGAGATACATTCTTAATCGCATCTGCACGATCTAATGTCTGTGGTAATACAGAACGTGCTTTTTCTGTAGATAATGTGAAAGGTGGAATAAGTGCGACATAACGATATTCCTGTTTAACTGGAATAGATAATGTAGTGACTTTATGTTCTTCCATAACAGATACAGTTAATCCACCAAAGATTGCTGGAGCAACGTTGTCTGGATGCCCTTCAATCTTAGTCGCAAGTTCAAGAATGTTCTGACGTTCTTCATAACGATTCTTGAATGCGAATGCACCAACAATACCAGCGACAATACATGTAGAAGAAGAACCTAATCCTCTTGTATAAGGAACATCTCCTTCATTGGTAATACGTAATCCTTTATAATCTAATCCTACATAACGTGCACCTTCTTCAAAAGCACGATAAGTTAAGTTATCTTTGTTCGCAAACTGTTCAGGACATCCTAAGATTTCTAATCCTTCATCTAATAATTCAAAAGTGAATGTATTATATAAAGTCACTGCTAGACCCGCAACGTCAAATCCAGGTCCTAAGTTTGCGCTTGTTGCAGGAACTCTTACCTTTACAAACATAATTAGTACTCCTTGATCTTTTCTGCAATAGTATCTAGAATTGCATCTCTATCAATAACACCCTTATGAAGGATTTCACGATCCTTAATACCTTTTAATGGGTAAGAAATTTCCATACCAGTTAAATCATGTAGTTTTTCAATAGCTGTATAAACATCTACTTCTTCACCAGTTAATGCCTGATATACAGATTCTGGGAACTTATAAGGTGATGCAGTAGAAAGTAAGATTGTCTTAGTTGTATCACCAGTGTTCTTAACATATTCTTCATAAACACCATAACCAACAGCTGTATGTGTATCTAATAGATACTTGTTTTCATTCCAGCAGTCATGAACAACTTTAAGTACATCTTCTTCTCCAAGACATCCTGCCTTGAATTCTTTCTGAACTCTTGCAAGTGTTTCATCATCTACTTTATAAACACCTGTTTCTTTAAGTTCTTCCATATACTTATTTACTTTTTCACTATCACCATTCACCATGAACCATACTAATCTTTCTAAGTTACTAGAAACTAAGATATCCATAGCAGGCGCATTAGTCTTATAGAATTCACGTCTTGCATCATAAGTACCAGTAGTGAAAAAATCAGTTAAGATATTATTCTTATTAGAAGCAACAATGAACTGGTTCACTGGTAATCCCATATTCTTTGCAATCCATCCAGCTAAGCAGTTACCAAAGTTACCTGAAGGTACTGTAAAGTTCACTGCTTCTCCTAGTTTGATTTCATTTTTCTTCACAAGTGTTAAATATGAATAGAAGTAATATACAATCTGTGGAATTAAACGTCCAATATTTATTGAATTAGCTGAAGATAAGAAGATATGATGTTCATCACAAAGTTCTTTTAATTCTTTAGAACCAAAAGCTTTCTTAACTGCAGACTGGGCATCATCAAAGTTACCTCTAATACCGATAATTTCAACATTCTTACCTGTTGTAGTCACCATCTGCTGCTGCTGAATAGCTGATACACCATCAATTGGATAGAAAACCTTAATACATGTACCTTCTACATCTTTAAATCCTTCTAATGCAGCTTTACCTGTATCACCACTTGTAGCCGCAAGAATCATAACTTCACGTTCTTCACCTTTCTTCTTTAAAGAAAGAGTCATCATTCTTGGAAGCATAGATAATGCCATATCCTTGAATGCAGCTGTAGGACCCTGATAGAGTTCTGCAACATATACATTTCCTGCTTTCTTTACAGGAACCACTTCATCACAGAATAAACCTTCACCATAAGCCTGATTGCAAGCTGTATGTAATGCTTCTTTTGCATCACTAGGCGCAAATGTACCAATAATCTCTGTTGCAAGATCAACATAGTTTAATGATAGAAGTTCTTCTAAGTTTTTCTTCTCAAAATCGAAGTCAGGTACAAGTAATCCCCCATCACTTGCGATTCCCTGAAGAATAGATGTATAAAAATCAATAGGTGTCTGATTGCCTCTTGTGCTCTTAAACAATTTTTCCATTGTGCATCTCCTTATCTTGTGTT
>RRZU010638563.1_pt1 | contig 10398 bp, 8 predicted proteins | sample 2165561 | NCBI WGS metagenome assembly RRZU01 (sample SAMN10456909, study PRJNA506462) | wastewater metagenome | isolation source: wastewater sludge | place: USA: Moscow, Idaho | reverse complement strand
TCTGGATTACCGTGCTTATGCTTGTATCGACTGCTTCTTTTGGAGTGAGCCGTTACAGGGAAGTGCAGGTACTTTTGGTAGATGATATGCGGATTACCGTCAATGGAGAAGAGCAACAGATAAAAAACATGGATGGTTCAACGCTGTCTCCGATCAGCTATCAGGGGAGAACCTACCTTCCGGTTCGTGCGGTGGCAGATTTGGTGAACTATGAGATCCGCTGGGATGGCGCCTCAAGAACGATTTCAATAACCTCTGCAAGTAACGGAGATGAAGAAGAAGGGTCGGGCTATGCCAGTATAGCGGCAGCGGCATACTCTGCAGGGAAGGCATTGAGCGGCAGAGATTATGAGGCCTTATCGCGATTGGCTCATCCTGAAAAAGGAGTACGGTTCAGCATCAACGGAAAAGTGGAAGGCGAAGTAGACATCGTCATAAAAAAAGACGAATTTGCGAGCAATGATATTGGCGGGAAACAATACAACTGGGGTGTTGAGGATGGATCTCCCGAACCGATGATTAAGTCAGTCGATGCCTTTATGAGTCGGTTTAACAAGGACTTTGAAAATCCGGTACGGGATGGCTGGAACGAACGAGTTACCGGATATGGAATTAAGGAACAGCCTGAAAACAGTGTTACGGTAATTGAAGGGGCAGAACGCCTTTATTCAGGATGCGAGTTTGTCGAATTCTACTTCGAAGGAACATCGGGTCAAGAGTTTGACTGGGACAGTTATATTATGGTATTCGAGCTATATGAAGGTCAGTATTATCTCGTCGGGATTTTGCATAATTATTGGTTGATCTAACGGGTCAAAGAAATATTTTTAAAAGAGGAGAAGGAATCAATGAGAATGAAAACAAAGCTTTTGTCAGTGGGAATCCTTTTTGCTGCAATGCTGATGACACAGCTCATGCCGGCTTATGCAGCCGATGGACCAAGTGCTGTGATCAGTGCAGGCAATGGAGTGACCTTTGCTGTTAAAAAAGACGGAAGCCTATGGGCTTACGGGAATCCGAAAAGCGGTGTCGGGATAGAGGCATCGGAAACGATATCCTACCCTGTCAAAATCCTGGATGACGTAAAATCCGTTGTTTCAAATGAAATGACAGGGTTCGCGATTAAAAAAGACGCTTCCTTATGGGCATGGGGGGAAAACAACGGCAAATATGGAAATGGAAGTTCCGATGACAGCATCGTACCGGTTAAAATCATGGATGATGTTGAAATGGCAGCAACTGAAAAAGAGTATACGCTGATCATCAAAACAGACGGATCTTTATGGGGCACCGGCCAAATTCCGGGCATGATTCCCGGACATGGCGGTACGACAATCTACGAATTTAAGCCCATCATGGCTGGAGATAAATTTAAATTCATCTCTGCATGCGGCTATTATGCCATGGCGATTAAGCAAAACGGAGAACTCTGGGCCTGGGGAAATAATGACTATGGTGCATTGGGAACCGGTGGACTTGAGGGGGTTGATTCCCCTGTCAAGATCATGGAAAATGTGGCCTTTGTATCAACGGACAGCTTTAGCTCCATGATCGTCAGAGAAGACGGCTCCCTTTATATGTGCGGCACCGGATACAACGGAAAATTTTATGACGGAACCACTGTCGTGACGAAAATCAACGGGGACGGTTATGTAAAATCACCGATGAAAATTATGGATCAGGTCTTATATGCTGAGTCCAATGGGAGCCGGTGGTTTGCGGTGAAAAGAGACAATTCGCTCTGGGGATGGGGATCGGATGGACAATTTGGTCTTCTCGGCAGTCTGTCAAAGAATACCATGATCCCTGCAAAGCTCATGAGCAATGTCGGTTATATTTCTGCCGGATCGAGGCATATTGCGGTACTGAAAACGGATCAGACTCTTTGGACGGGGGGGCAAAATGCAACCGGCGGTATCGCAGGGCATGAAGCAGCATATAAGACTTACCCGATGCAGCAGGATCTGGAAGACCTTATGGATGCGCCGGCGCCCTGGGCACTTGAGGAGATCAATGCAGCCATCGAGAAAGGGTTGATTCCGTCTGAACTGCAAAATGATTATTTGAAACCCATTACTCGAAAGGAATTTTCAAAGCTAGTGGTGACGATGATCGAAAAGAAATCGGGAAAGAACATTGCCGACTACATTGATGAAAAAGGATTGAGTTTGCCGGGGCAATCGCCGTTTACTGATGTGAATGATCCTTATGTCAATGCAGCCTACAGCCTTTCCATCGTCAACGGGATCGGAAATGACCTGTTTGCTCCCGACCGGACGATCAACCGGCAGGAAGCGTCGAAAATGCTGACTGCAACTGCCACTGCGCTTGGTTATGAAACAGACGCGGCGATGCCTGTCTTTGATGACGGGGACAAGATCGACCAGTGGGCAAGGCCTTATATCGGCTATATGGTTGAAATCGGCGTAATGAAAGGTTCAAACAATCGATTTGACCCGAAGGGAACATATGTTAGACAGATGGCATTTGTTACCATGAACCGTATCTTCGATAACCTGCAGTAAGCAAGGAGACATAGCATGAAGAACGTAACGATAACTTGCTTGATCATCGTCATGATGTTCGCGCTGTCGGGTTGTGAGAATAAGTCATCGCAGAATGTTCCGATGCCGCCGAGCGCTGCCGGCGCTGAGGACAATGCCGAAATCACCGAAAATATTGACAGCATCATTGAAGACCTGTCCTCCCAGCTGGGAGAGCCTCCGGAGGATGTGATCGGATTTTGTGCAGGCTACAAAAGAAGAAGTGCCATCACACCCGCTGAAAATGCGGCACTGTTGAAACTGTTCCGTGAAAAATCAAGTGGGTTTGCCTTTTATGATATGGGATGTTCCCAAACGATGACAGCCGAAGATATGCTAACCTACGATCCGGATTCTGAAAATAGTAAAGCGACTGGATATGGATCGGGAAACAACATTTGGATCGGCAAAGCGGGTTTCAATAAGTACGACCGTCTGGGCAATCTGGAAGAGAGCATCAACAAGACAGCATATGACGTAGTCAGTATTGACAAGACAATCAAAAAGGCTACCACAGAAAACGCACAAGCGGAGATAGACAGGGGCAGCATTTACGCATATTGGATCATCAGCCTGCCTGACGATAATGTTTTGGAGGGAATCGTTTATGACAAAGGAGCTGACGAGAAGCGGGAGCCTGTAAAAAAAGGGATTCTGCATTTTGAGAGGGTAGGTCCGGGTCCTGATTCCATTGATTTAAAGGTTAATGTGAACGGCAGCGGCAAATACAAAACAGACGGGGAATTGACGGCAGGCCACTATAAAGTCAGCTTTGATCCAAAGGACGGAAAAGGCGAAAAGTTACTGAATAATAACTGGCTCTACATTCCGGGGGATACCCCGACACAAGACTGGGAAGTGCTTGTAAGAAATACTTATCAAATCATCTATGATTTCAGGCATACAAACGTCAGTGACAGGAGCGTCGTTTTTGAAGCGCATATAGAATGGCATGATATTCCCATTGACTGGACGGTTGAATCGGAGGAGGCTTTTGATTTGGGAACCAGTCTCAGCTATCAGGGATTGTATTGCCTGATCTATGAATACTTTGAAAACAACCCGGCGGCACTGGAAAATTACGACGACAATGACGATGAAAGCGAAACGGAGAGCCTGCCCGGATACGCCCCCAGTGTTTTAAAAGTAAAGGCTCCGGTGGTTGACGGAAGTACCGCTAAAATAACGCAGAACCCAACCGTATCCTTTTTCCGCGGCGCTAAGGACGGTATTTATTTGAAGGATGCCTATTATATCAACCTCGAGTATAATGTTGCAATGGTTGGATATGGTCAAACCATTGAGGTTCCGGTTGAAATCGACATCAACCCATTGCCGTACAAACAGGAAGCTTTCTTTGAAAAGCAGGGGTGGGGCATATTATCCCGGATCGCCAGATTGGACGAAAAGGCTGCTGAAGCTTTGATCAATGACGGGACTCCGCTGACGATCTCATACACAGACAGTGAACCCAGCAGTAAAAAGCTTACGGTAGTCATCATGCCGGAGGATTGATGGGAAAAGCGATTCTGACAAGGATGCAAGAAAATCACAAATAAAAATAATTAGTGCCGTCAGGAAGACGGCGAGGAAAGGAGTAAAGAATGAAAAAAATAATCTTAATTTTAATGGTTCTGATGCTGATTCTGACGGGTATAGGATGCGAGGATAAGGAAGCGGAAAGCCAGAATACTCCGGAAGATCTGGTGAAAGAAGCGGAGCAGACAAAAGAAGAAGTGGAAGCAATGTATGGCTCGCAGGAATATACATGGCCAAGCGAAGCAGATGCGCTGGGAGTTCCGGAATTAAAAAAAGGCAAAATCAATGGGCTGGGCATTACGGATAAAGGGGTAGCCATCGGTTACGAAGGTCTGACAAGAGATGATATCGAGGACTACAAAGAGCTGTTGCTCAAAGAAGGCTTTGCTGAGGGAGAGGAATACCCCGGAGGCGGCATTTGGAATTATGTAAAAAATGAAAGTGACGGGGCCATTCAAATCGCAATCGCATTTGGAGGAGATGACGGAGCCGCATCGATTGTCATCAATCCAACGGAAGGCAAACTTGCAGTTTTAGACAAAACCACAGAACTGAAATGGCCGGATGCAATTCCGAAAGAAGTGCCCGTATTTTCCAAAGGAACGATGTTAAAATCCTTTGGCGATTCGGCGATGTCAACGATAGAATATAAAGACGTAAATCAGGCTGATGTGGATGACTATAAAAATGCATTAACCGATGCGGGATATGAATATGACGAGGAAGACTCATCAGGGAACAGCAGTCAATTTGAGAAGGTGGATCAGGCTGAAATGTCGATTACGATCATCGGCGTTGATTACAAAGATGGGTATTTGACCTTGGTGGTTGGTTCTTATTAAATCATTTGAACATGAAAGTCTCTGCTTCAATTCGGGGCAGAGACTTGTATTCCCGATTCGATGATGATAATATGACAATAAAAGCGGAAGAAGGGAAAAGATGCCTAACTATGTACTTTCGACGGTCATGGGCATTACAGCATATGTTGTTTGTGCAAGTTTTGTTCATACTTATTTTTTTTCCAAAGCCAAAAAAGACTGGCTTCTTGTCAGCTATATTGCTGTGGCTTTCTGTATGCTGTCATGGCCGGCTGCTAAACTGCTGGAGATCGTTTCTCCTGCTGCCGCGATTGAGATGTTCTATATACGGCTCCAGTATGGCTTAGCACTTTTTTTTATCACTTCTCTGATTTTTTTTGTTTGCATGCTGATCCGAAAAAGGTCACAAAAAAGAATTGCGATATTGCTACTGTGCACTGGGATTCCGGCGGTTTGCGGACTGATTGCAATTTATTTTGCAACGCTGTCCGCAGTCTGGAATGCCTATCTGTTGATTTTACTGTTCTCAGTGCTGACCTTGATATTATTATATTTTAAGAACAGCATTTTCCCTGAAATAGAAATTTCCTTGGACGATATGATTGAGAATGGCGAAGACCGGGTTGCCGTTTTTGATTTAAACGGCAATCTTGTAGATATGAATCTGAGATCTTTGGGGGAAGCTTTGATTCCGTCGGACTGCATGACACTGGATTCTTTTTTGCAAACCATCAATCGATATTCAAAACAGGGTGTGTTGGATATAAATGAAATTGGTTCCTTGGTCGATCACCCCTATGAAAACGAAATATGTATTGAATTGGATAACATTATCACTTATTATATTTTTACAGCTGACACAATTAAAAATAAAAAGAATGAAAAATTGGGAACGGTTTGCACCTTTAGAGATATTACGGAAAATAAACTGATAGCAATAGAATTGGACAAAAAAAACAGGGAGCTTCAAAGATTGAATAAAGAGCTGGGCGCCTATATCAGAATTGCCGACAGCCTGGCAGAAGAAAAAGAACGGGCCCGTATTGCCCGCGAGATCAACAATACCATTGGTCAAAAATTAACAGAAATACTACTAGTGCTTGAGGTTATCAAACTGACCAATCATCATGATGCGGAAATTTTTGAAAAACCTTTAAACGAGGTGATTGACAGCTGTCGCCAGGTGCTTGGGGAAATTCGTGTTGTCGTATCAAGACTCATACCGGAAAAGAACAAGGGGGGAAAGCAATTTGGTCAAAATAGCGATTGCCGATGATCAGGTTCTGTTCAGGGACATGCTGAGCATTATTTTGACGCAAGACCATACGTTTGAAGTCATCGGAAGTGCCGGCGACGGAAATGAGATCTTGCAATTGTGTGACGAAGAGAAACCTGATATTGTCCTTCTGGATGTAAACATGCCTGTTGCTGACGGGATTTTTGCCCTGTTAAAGATAAAAGAGAAATATCCTCATATGAAAGTGATTATGCTGACAACTTTTGAGGAAGAAGATTATTTACTAAATGCCTGCACGAATGCCGCCGACGGATATCTTTTGAAAGATACAAAGCCCGAGACACTAATAAATACCATTAAGTGTGTCAATGACGGTTTGTTTGTCATGCACCGAAGCGTCCAGCAATGTATGGTAAAACAGCTTGCGAAAGCACTTCAAACCGAAAAAATAACTGAAATCGCAGATGAAAGATTTGATTTTGATCCTATTGACCTTAAAATGCTGAAGCTCCTTTCTCTGGGGAAAAGCAATGCGGAGATAGCACAAAGTCTTAACTATTCGGAAGGAACCATTAAAAATCGTATTTCCCGTATGCTTGATATTACGGAACTGAAAGACAGAACACAGCTTGCCATATTTGCACTTCAAAACGGAATTATCTAATCTGATTTCAGCGGAACGACTGCACTGATCGTGAATCCGCCTTCTAAAGAACCAAAATTTATTTTTCCTTTTAAATCTGAAACGATTCGTTCCTCCATTCCGGAGAGACCAAATCCTTTTTTTATTTCGGAACAGCCGATCCCATTGTCAAAGATGTATATCTCTAAATGTGTGCGCAAAAGTCTGAGGATTATATTGATTTTTTCGGCTTTACCGTGGCGGACAGCGTTTGTAACTGCTTCCTGGCAAAGTCTTATAACAGCATCCCGTATGTGCTTAGGCGGTTCTATTTTGCTGCCTTGAATGGTCAGGTTAACATTTTGTCCAGCGAGATTTGTTTCTGTTACTAATCTTTCTAAACCGGTGATCAGGCTGTTATTGTGCGATGCGGTATCCCCGAGTGAATCTAGCAGGTCTTTGTCCATCTGCTCTTTTGCTTTTTTTATTACAGTTACTGCTTGCACCAATTTCTCCTGAGCCATTACTAAATCATTTTTAAAGCATATCCTGGCAACTTCAAGGACGGAAAGAGCGAGAACAATGGAATGCCCGAGGATATCATGAACCTCTCTTCCGATATAATTTCTAGTTTTATAGACAGCAAGAGCTTGCTTTGTACTGGCCTTTTCGCTTAAGCTTCGATTGATATGGTTTAAAATCTGATTTTTATTTGCAAGTGACTCTAAGGCTTGCTGGTATAAGGTATCATCAATAAATCGGAGCATATATCCTTTGTTTCTGTATCTTCCGGAAAGCAAGCTCCATGAGACTCTGAAATGTTTCCCTGTCGATGCCTTATGCAGAAAAGCCAAAGGCATGTCAACGACAGCCCTTTCCATTACCGCTTGAATGATTTCATCTGTTTCCTGGGTCACTACAGCGGAGCGGTTCCGCTCGGTAATGTTTTTCTTCTTGCTGAATAATAAAACACCTTCAGCGATTTGGTTAAACACTGTCCTCCAGGCAATGACAGCGATATCAAAGAATCTGAATTTAAACGTTGCAATAGCAAACAGAAGGAGAGACAGGTTACAGGCAATCGGTGTTACATCAAATAAAGGTCTGAATCCGAACAGGGCTTTGTAAAGCCTTAAAATATAGAAAATGTTTACTAAAAGGGGGATAATGACAGCCGTTGAAATGACAGCCGCTTGAATACGTTTATGACGATATTCTATGAAAAATTGCTTTGCGCAAAAGTAGATTCCGATTAGCATCATAGTATATGAATAAACCTGATGAATATAGAACAATGGCCCAAAGGAGTCCCTGTAAAAATCATAATATGAGTAAAACAGCATATGCAGCGGATTGGTGGCCATGCACAGGAAGAAGAAGAGTGAAGGCATGCCTGTAATCAGCAGCAACTTGATTCGGGGCAAGTGCCCTTTGGCGTAGGTGTAGGCAAAAGCAAAAAAGGTTGAACCGAGAAAACAGTTTCCAAAATACTGTGTGACGATAAAAAACCATCGGATATCCGGATTCGGAGACACTGTTTTGAATATCTTGGAAACCAGCCATATAAGTAATAATCCTTGCACAGCCAAATAGGAAAATAGCAATGGGTTCTTTCTGGCATGAAGATAAATATAAAAGTTTACTGTAACAATGAACAGGACGGAAAAAATATGCCATAATTCGATATAATAGATTTCGTATTCCAAACTTAATAACAAAAAACCACTTCCTTTGATATATGTAGTATTATATTATATCATATTACATATATCTGAAAATCAATATCACATAGAATAATGAAAAGAGTTTAGCTATAGCAATCCCTATCTTTTCTTGGCAGAATGAAATTGATGTATTATGAACGTACTACTTCAATTTAAAAGGAGAGAAAATCATGGGATTTTCAATTGGTTCAATCCAAGAAGCACATAGACTGTATACTGGGCCTGATTTTCCGAAGTTGATAAAGGTGTTCAAATCAATGGGGATGATTACCAATATCTTTGATAAACCGGAATAGTTATATCAATCGTTCAGGTGGATCCGATTTTACACCATTTGTAATGAAGTAGCTAAGGCAGGAGTATATAAATGGGTATGAGACTTATGAAATTGTGGAATATGAGAGAGAAGAAGAGGTACGGGAACATGAACGCTACGATCAAATTGTAAAATATGAAAATAGTCTTTCCAGAGAAGAACTGAGGACTGGATTTATCAATGCGTTGGTAGAAGCAGAAGAAAGAGACCGCTATCGTTATTAATGCGCTTATGAACAGACCGTGACGTGGTAGAAGCGCGTAAGGGCATGATTTTGTAGGTCAAGGTCTTACTGGAAAACGAAAAAGAAATTAGTTGAAACGCACTGGGTATATTAGAGTATAAGCTGATATTCAAGGAGGATTGAACTATGAACAAGTTCATTTTCAATGATTATTTTCTAGAGCCACAGGGAAAAATCGCCAAGCGGATGCTCTTCAAAAGCGGCCTATCTTTATCCTTGAATGGTAAGGCCTGATTGAGCCACCGCCAAGGCCCCACCAGCTTCAGGTGGCATCTTTTTCACCGCTTCAACGCAAGGTGGGATAACAATCGACGATTATGATATATTTGACTAAAAAGTACCAATTTGTTTTGAGGGAAGCCATCACAATTACTTGCTGTGGTTCGGGAAGTTATATTCTGAAATTTTCATAATTGATCTATAGAAACCACAACCGGAAGAGATGTTGTGGTTTTCTGGTATCTATGCCCCCGGAAGGTTAACGAACTATTTAGTAGGTAAATCTGACGCATTTTGCAATTTTGATGCAAAACGGTATAAATAAATTGACTGTGGCATATAATACAGTTATAATTTAATTGTGATTTTGCATAAAAATTGCAGAATGGAGATGAAAATATGATTTTGGAGTTTAAAACAAAGAACTATAAGTCATTTGTAGATGAAGCAGTGCTTTCAATGACTGCTGCACCTAAACAGAAGGGACTAGATTATAGCTTACTCGTTAAAAAGATAAAAGGAAAAGGTTTAAAGGGCCTGTGCTCTTCTGTAATCTATGGTCCTAATGCTTCTGGAAAGACTAATATTATCGGAGCAATGGATACTTTTAGAGCGATCGCACTTAGAGGTCATATTCGAAATTCTGAAGAACAATCTTCGCCAAATCAAGCATCAAGTTCGCTGGAACTGATCCCTAACAATACAGCAAAATGCTCAGAACCTGTGCTATTTTCTGTGGATTTCATAGAAAATGATTTGCTGATTCATTATGAGGTGAGCCTTGATTTAGGTTGCTTTTTAGATGGCGAATATACAAGAAAAGTAGTGAGAGAAGAGCTTCAGGTTAATAATGAAAAGATTTTTGTCAGAGATGAGAAACTATCCTTTGGAGATTTTAAAAATATCAATAAGTTTATTGCAGACAACATTCACAAGAATGAAGAGAGCATTATAGAAATATCAAAAAATAGTTTGAATGATGAAGAGCTGTTTTTAATGAACGGATTTAAGCTTATCATAAGTCAGAGCTTTGTTAAGCTGAGTACAAATTGGTTTGCAAAGAAGTTCATGGGCATTTATAGAGCAGAGTCCTTGCAACTTATCAAACGATTTGGGGATCCTCAAAAACAGAC
>RRZU010227435.1_pt1 | contig 10398 bp, 9 predicted proteins | sample 2165561 | NCBI WGS metagenome assembly RRZU01 (sample SAMN10456909, study PRJNA506462) | wastewater metagenome | isolation source: wastewater sludge | place: USA: Moscow, Idaho | reverse complement strand
TGGGGGCAACCTTAGCACAGGCAACCCGAACAATGGCTCACATGGCCGCATCTTGTGCTCCAAAGTGGCCAAACATGGGGCACACAACCCTGACTTGCCCCCCGGGAACTCCCCTGTCCGCTGGATGAATTTTCGCCAGGAACTAATTGATTTATCAAACTTTTTGCATACTAGGTTTTTAATGCAGCTGTCATATTTATCAGTCATTATTCCGCTCAGCCAAATCGGTGGCGACCACCTGAGCAATCAACCGCATGGATAAGAAACAGGCCCTCTTCGCAAGACTCGCGGTCGTCACGACCCTTTTCCTTATTGTTTTCCTTTTTTTCTGCTGGCGTAGTGGCCAGGCCTACGAAACGCTGCGCACTGAAACCCTGACCCGGCTGCAGCAGGTTCCCGGTATTGCGGTCAGTTGGCTGGATGATGAGAGCTCCTTGCTGCATCGCCATGGTCATATCCAGATCAGCATACTGGCCCCCGAGGAGTGGTTTGCCAGCCCTTCCATGCCAACCTTGCCACCGGCGGTACAAACCCTGCTGCGCAAGTCCGGCACCGCCGATCTCTATCTGGAACTCGATACTCTGCTGTTGCCGGGGATGATCCGTGGCTCGGCGGAGCTGATGTATGACAGAGGCACAGCTCAGGAGCTGTTAACCAGCGGCCAGATGCAGTCATCCCGTCAGCGCATCCGCTGGCAATTTAATGGCTTCAGCAATACCCTTTCTGCACAACTCGATAGCGAGGGGCTGATACTGCAGACCCGCTATATCTCGGCCATGTTGCAACCCTCCACCCTGAAATGGCAACTGAACGAGCAGGGACAAAGTCTGAGCTGGCAACTGCCCGGCGTACACCTGCAACATGACGAGAATGTGCTCGAGCTGGCGGGGGCCAATGGTTCACTCTCTTTTGTGCCTGGCAACAACGGTGCCCCCCTGCCCACACTGGAGCTGAGTTTCCAGCGTGGCAAACTCGCCACGGCCGAAGAGCAACTCGGGCTCGGTGAACTGACCCTCTACAGCACCATCAATCGTAACCAGCAGGGCATTCTCTCTTTGGTGGATGCGGACAGGCAGGGGGCGCTTGGCTCGCTGGATTACCGCCATCTGGCAGATGACAAACAGTTTGCCTGCTCCTCCGTGTATCTGAGCATGCGCTGGCATGATCTGGAACAGCAGGGGGTAAGGGAGCTGCTCTCCCAACTGGGGAACCTCAAGCCAGATCAGGCTCCCGTGCTGGCGGCCATCAATCGCATCACCCGCTCCGGTTTTGCCATCGATCTGGATCGCTTCGATCTGAAATTGCCCCAGGGGGAACTCAAGGCAGCCGGCGCCCTCAGCTCGCGCCCCTTTGATATGGCCCAACTGACCAACCTGGCCTCCATCCGCTCCCTGCTGCAGGCCAGCATCGAGATCCGGGCCCATGAGCAGCTGGCCGCCGCCCTGCTGACGGGTGAAGAGGATGTGATTGCCATGGAGCAGGCCGACTATGTGGAGCACTCGGAACAACAGATGCTGGGCAGCCGGGTACGCATGGTCAACGGCAAGCTCTCGGCCAATGGCGTCGCCCTTCCCTGGTAATCTAACCACAGCGTTTATTCCGATAAGTAGGGCGGAGTCACTCCGCCCTACTCATTACGTTAAAAATAACCAATAAAATCAATGCCATACATGTGATTGATTTTATTGGTTATTTTATATCTATATGATTTTATTATGTTTTTACCCATATAACACCCCTACCCATCCATCATGAAATAGAACCGACCGCAGCCCAAAGCCCGGCTTCATCGAGTTCGGTAATCCGCCTGGATGGCCTGAATATGACATACTGTCATCAGGGCATACGGCATCAGGCTGGACCAGAGCATGGCCCTTACCAGGCGGCCCGAGATAAGGACAAGCAGATGGGATCACAGAGCAAACACAGATCGGGCCGCGAACTCATCGAGTGGCATACTCCGGATATCGGCACAGTACTGCGGATCAGCGACACGCTGGAGCAGTTTGTTACCCCCTACCAGCAGGTGGAGGTGCTGCAGACGCCGCAATTTGGTCGGCTGTTTTGCCTCGATGGCTGTCTGATGACCTCGGAAGCCGATGAGTGGTTCTATCACGAAAATCTCACCCATCTGGCGGCCATCAGCCATCCCGAGCCTAAAACTGCCCTGATCATAGGTGGCGGCGATGGCGGCTCGGCCCGTCAGCTGCTCAAACACCCCAGCCTGGAAAAGATAGTGATCTGCGAGCTCGATAGCGGCGTGGTGGCCATGGCGCGACGCCACCTGCAGCAGGTGCATCAGGGGGCACTGGATGATCCGAAAGTGACGCTTATCATCGCCGATGGGCTGGAGTATGTGGCCAACCGCCACGAGCCGGTGGATCTGCTGGTGCTGGATCTGACCGATCCCCAGGGACATGCCGAGGCGCTTTATCAGGCGCCCTTCTTTGCCCAGTGCGCCCGCCTGCTGGGAGAGGACGGGGTGCTGAGCCTGCATCTGGCCTCCCCCCAGTACCATCCTGAACGTGTCACCGAGCTATTGGCGCGCCTGCATTCACACTTTGCGCAGGTCCGCCCCTATCTGGTCCCCATTGCCCTGTACGGCGGGATCTGGGCCATGGCCTGTGCCAGTCAGCGAACCGACCCGCAGGCCATCAGCCGCGAGGAGGCAGAGGCACGGCTGCAGGCCCGGGCCATCACAGGCCTGCATTACTACAATGGCGACACCCATCAGGCGGTGCTGGCACTGCCCAATTTTGTCCGCCAGTTATTACCCTCCATCAATGACCCTGCTCTGCCATGACGCGGAGCTAATTCCCTGAGTTTTCCCCGGCTTCTGCATCCTTAGGCGGCTGCACGGTACGAAACAGTGCCAGCGTCACCTCCCGCTCGACGCCATGATCGACAATGGGGGCCACATAACAATCTGTCATCCCCTTGGAGGCCAGATACTTGTGAGGCGCATGGATCTGTTTATCCGGTACCATCGCCAGCTCCGGAAGGTAACGACGGATAAAGTCGCCCTTGGGATCAAACTTGGCACTCTGGGTGGCCGGATTGAAGATGCGAAACCAGGGGGCGGCATCGGCGCCACAACCGGCCGACCACTGCCAGCCGCCATTGTTGGCGGCCAGCTCGCCATCGATCAGAGTCTGCATGAAGTAGCGCTCGCCCCAGCGCCAGGGCAGGTGCAGATCCTTGGTCAGAAACGAGGCCACTATCATGCGCAGCCGGTTGTGCATCCAGCCGGTCTGGTTCAGGCAGCGCATGGCCGCATCGACGATGGGATAGCCGGTGCGCCCCTCACACCAGGCGGCAAATCGCTGCTCATCCTGATGCCAGGGCACCTTGTCAAACATCGACTTGTAGGAGCGTCCCATGGCCAGCACCGGCATCATGGCGATCATATGCTGGTAAAACTCGCGCCAAATCAGCTCGCTAAGCCAGACAAAACCCGGCATGCCCCGATCCAGCGGCATACGCGGCAACGCCGCTTCGATAGCCTTGAGACATTGCCGCACAGAGAGAACGCCCAGCGCCAGATAGGGGGAGATCTGGCTGGTACCGGCTATGGCCGGAAAATCCCGCTGCTCGCCATAATCCACCAGCTTCTGCTGGGCAAACTGCCAGAGCCGCTCGCGCACCGCCTGTTCGCTCACCGGCCAATCTGAACTATCCAGCCGTGGATAGTCGATAGCGATCTCCTGCCACGCCAGCGGCTCGCCGCAGGCCTCCGGCACGGGAGTGAGGGTAATGCCCTGCTCTTCGAGCCGACGCAACCAGCGGCGGCTATAGGGGGTGAAGATCTGGAACTGGGTCCCCGAATCCGTGGTGATGGATCCAGGGACGAAGAGACAGCGCTCATCAAACCAGTGACACCCGATACCGCATCCGGCCAGTGCCGCTGTCACCGCCTGGTCACGACGCACCTCATCGATGGGCAGCTCGCGGTTGGCAAACAGCGCCGACACCTGGGGATGCTGTTCCAGCCATTGGCCCAGCACAGCGGGAACACCGGTAAAATCAGGGACAGACAGCAGTTCAAGCTGCACCCCCAACTGAGCCAGCTCACTACCCAGCGCATTGAGGCGGCGGCAGAGCAGATCGGCCTGCCGGGGCGCCATATCATGTTCTCGCCACTGTTGCGGCGTTTCGATAAACAGGGCGCGCAAGCGACCACCATGTTGTCCGGCATGATGCCGGGCAGCCGCCAGCGCCGGGTTATCATGCAGCCGCAGATCGCGGCGAAACCAGATCACAGCATCCATTGACTCATCCTTGAAACAGTAGCTTACAGACCATAACGCAGGGCCAACTCCTGCGGGTAAGGGGAAAAATAGACCTGCTGTTGCAGGTAGCCATTCGGGTATTCACGTAGATAGTGTCGTAACAGCATCATGGGTGCCAGCAGTGGCAATATGCCCCGACGATAGTGGTCGATACTCTCGTGCAGCTCCGCCTTCTGGGCGGCTGTCAGTTGCTTCTTGAAGTAGCCCTGCAGATGCTGCAGCACATTGGTATGGTTCTTCCGGCTCGCCTTCTGCTTGAGCGCCGCCATCAAACCACTGACATAACGCTCGGCCACATGCTCCAGCGGCCACTGCTGCATGGTCGCCAGGTATTTCCCCAGCTCCTTGTAGGCCGCAGGATGATGGGCCAGCAGCAGATACTTGTAGCGGGAGTGGAAGGCAATCAGGCCCCCCCGGCTTATCCCCTGCTGTATCAATCTCTGCCAGTCGTGATAGGCATAGACCCGCATCACAAAATTTTCCCGCAGCACAGGATCGTTGAGTCGGCCATCTTCTTCTACTGGCAATAGCGGCAATGCCTGCATCAGGGTATGGGCGTAGAGACCCACCCCCTCCTTGGCGCCACCGGCATCGCCATACAACCGTACCCGCTCCATGCCACAGCTGGGCGACTTGGCACAAAACACGTAGCCACTAAGCTCCGTCAACTCGCCCGCCTTGAGCTGACCATATTCCCGCAGACGATCCGTGACATCCAGCTGCCCATCCGCCGACTGGACGCGGATCTCGCTGCCCTGTTGCACCAGACGTATGGTCGGACGCGGCACACCCAGACCTATGGCCACCTCCGGACATAGCGGCACAAACTGGAAATAGTGGCTAAGCACCTCGGTACAGAAGTCGGCACGCTTGTGGCCACCGTCGTAACGCACCTTCTGCCCCAACAGACAGGCACTGATCCCGACTCGTATCGTCATGAGACACTCCCTTCATGATGCATGTTTGACGCCACAGCATACCCCGCCACGCCGTTACTGTGTGTCGCCACAATAACAATTTGGCAATAAAATGGGCACCAATCTGGCGCAAATCTCCTATAATAGTGCATAACCCTACATTTATTACGGTTAAACCATTGATCTGTCGTGATTAAAAAATCGGCATGGGACTTGTATATCTTCACGCACAATAAGGGAAAGGTTGCGACAAATCGAGATTTGTCTTAGGAAAACCGAATGTCACACTGTTGTCACGTCTGGTTGCCATTGTGGTTGCGGCATGAAGTTGGACGTTACGGCTTGAATTTGTTGAAGGAGAGCACGGTATGAACTCAATCGAGAACAATTTTGGTCTTGGTGGTATCTGGATTGTCGGTATTGCCATCGGTGCTGGTCTGCAACTGCTGATCCAGGTAGCAGGCCAGCTGGTTATCACTCTGCTTTAAGTTTTTCTGATCAACCGACCCTAACCGGTCGTTACTCCTGCGTTGGTTTGCTCAGCCGGTTTACCCCCTGTAAACCGGTTTTTTTTGCTCTGCAGCTGCGTATGGTGATGGTAACAATGTGCCCTTTGCCTCGACCGAGGCGGGCACCTACACCTTCACCCTCAACGCCAAGGACAAGAGCAGCCCGACCTTAAGCGTCAGTTACAGCCAGTAAGTTCGACTTACTCGATAAATCCAGACCGGGGTTTGCCCCGGTCTTTTCTTTTAAAAGACCAATAAAATCAAATATATATAGAAATACCAATAAAATCATAATGTTATATCTATTTGATTTTATTAATGTTTTATATTCGATGTCTTAACGGCTTCACCGCTGCTAACGGGTTGCTTTGAACTTTGTGAGCAAGATCGCTACTATGGCGCCTGGAATTTTACGGGTGGGACAGCTTGCCATCGCAGCAGGCCGCATTTTCCGCCCCTTACTTGCCTCTAGCGGCGGGAGCTCTACCTTGTTATCAACCAACAACATCACCATGCAGTTCGGCAGCAAGCCGCTGTTTGAAAACATCTCCGTCAAATTTGGCGGCGGTAACCGCTACGGCCTCATCGGCGCCAACGGTTGTGGCAAATCCACCTTTATGAAGATCCTGGGGGGCGATCTGGACCCCACAGCCGGCAACATCTCCCTCGATCCCAATGAGCGGATAGGTAAGCTGCGGCAGGATCAGTTCGCCTACGAAGAGATGCGAGTGCTGGATGTGGTGATGATGGGCCACACCGAACTGTGGGCCGCCATGCATGAGCGCGACTCCATCTATGCCAATCTCGAAGCCACGGACGACGACTACATGCGCGCCGCCGAGCTCGAAGGCAAGGTGGCCGAATATGACGGCTACACCGCCGAAGCCCGCGCCGGTGAACTGCTGCTGGGGGTCGGTATTCCGGTCGAGCAGCACAATGGCCCCATGAGCGAAGTGGCTCCCGGCTGGAAGCTGCGGGTGTTGCTGGCCCAGGCCCTCTTCTCCAACCCGGATATACTGCTGCTGGACGAACCGACCAACAACCTGGACATCCACACCATCAGCTGGCTGGAGCAGATGCTCAACGGTCGCAACAGCACCATGATCATCATCTCCCACGACCGTCACTTCCTGAATATGGTCTGCACCCATATGGCGGATCTGGACTACGGCGAGCTGCGCGTCTACCCGGGTAACTACGACGACTACATGACCGCCGCCACCCAGGCCCGCGAGCGTCTGCTCTCCGACAACGCCAAGAAGAAGGCCCAGATCGCCGATCTGCAATCCTTCGTCAGCCGCTTTAGCGCCAACGCCTCCAAGTCACGCCAGGCCACCTCGCGCTTAAAGCAGATCGACAAGATCCAGCTCGAAGAGGTGAAGGCCTCCAGCCGGCAGAACCCCTTTATCCGCTTCGAGCAGGAGAAGAAGCTCTACCGCAACATCCTGGAGATCGAAGATCTGGCCAAGGGCTACGATGCCGGTCCCCTGTTCAAGAATTTCCGCCTGATGGTGGAAGTGGGCGAGAAGATCGCCGTCATCGGTACCAACGGTATCGGTAAATCCACCCTGCTCAAGACGCTGGTGGGCGAGCTGACTCCGGATAGCGGCAGCGTCAAATGGTCGGAAAACGCCAAGATCGGTTACTACGCCCAGGATCATGCCGCCGACTTCGAGACCGACAAGACGGTCTTTGACTGGATGGCCTACTGGAAGCAGGAAGGCGATGACGAGCAAGCGGTGCGCAGCATTCTGGGTCGCCTGCTCTTTAGCCAGGACGACATCAAGAAGTCGGTCAAGGTGCTCTCCGGTGGTGAAAAGGGACGCATGCTGTTTGGCAAGCTGATGCTGCAGCGCCCCAATATCCTGATCATGGATGAACCCACCAACCACCTGGATATGGAATCCATCGAATCGCTGAACATGGCGCTGGAGATGTATCAGGGCACCCTGATCTTCGTCTCTCACGACCGTGAATTCGTCAGCTCCCTGGCCACCCGCGTACTGGAAATCACCCCGCAGAAGATCATCGACTTCGGCGGCAACTACGACGATTACCTGCGCAGCCAGGGCATCGAAGGCTAACGCCAGCCTTCAGGGGCAGCCACAGCTGCCCCTGACTTTCCCCTCTGCACGCAGCACGCAATGCCCTCACCTGTCAGCCCCCTGCCCCACACCGCGAATAAATTATCCAATAAAATCAATGACATATAACATATTGATTATATTGGATAATTTATATCTATTTGATTTTATTGAATTTTTTAAACAAATACTGCTGATGGCACAACCACCGCTAGCGCCAGCCCTACTTTCTTCCGATTTTTTACCCCTGTCTCGGTTAAGGATTTATCCGTACCAGATAAGCCTTTAGAGTAGCTAGCCAAGTGACACCGGCTCCCTTGCCGAACATAGTCCCGCCCCGCCTTTGGTAGCCACAACGCCAAGGGCGGTAGCGTGGCAAAAAGGAAAACAGACTCGGCAGACATTTTTCCGGAGCCCTAATGCAACCTATTACCAAAAAAGTGGCCAAATACTACGGCGCATGGGCTCTACTCTGGGTGTGTATCTCAGCCCTTGGTAACACGTTATCCGCTCATGGTGAGTACGGCCTCTGCGCCCACTTGTTGCTGTCATTTACAGGCTTACCATGTGCGCTGCTTTCCTGGTTTATAATCCCAAACGTCTCCACCACTGATACCTTCCTTGCGGGTGCCATCGGCTTATTTCAGTGGACTCTTGTTGCAGAGCTAATCTCTCATTTCACCGGCAATCGTAGTTCAAAATGCGATGCCAACTCACCACGTTCTTGAACCGGCGAGTGGACGGGACAGCCACTCTCGGCATGCAGTGCCTTTTAAGCCAAGCCATAAATAAGGGATAAAAATGGAAGAGATAATCTTCGCGACATTAAACAGTCAGGATGAACAACTGCTAAGTCAACACAGGGGCTGGTTAAAAGATATCTGGGTAAATGAAGCCAAGGGCCATCCCAGTGCTTTTTCAGAAGACTCATCCCTTCTCGGGATCCTAAGAGCCTTTATCAAGTGCAATATTGTAAAGAAAGATGAGACCTTTAAGATTCACGCATATCGTGTTGTCTTTGGTGAGGAGCTGATCAAAAGCACAAAGGATTTTTCCTGGGTTTTTGTGCAGGAGGGCTCGCAACGTCAGTAGGCCATTCAATCCAGCAAAACAGCGGCATATATCTTTCCGCTGGCGCTGATGGCAGAAAAATTTGCCAACGATCAGGAAATTGACGTTTATGAGATGGTCGAAGAGTTCAGTTTCCGATTGAAATATCCGGATGCTGATCCAGATGCCAAGCTTCGCGAAATAAAAGCACTGGCGACCTCATTATCTGTCCCAAGCATCAGGTTGCTGCCATCCGACAAGCCTTCCCGCTCCCATTTGGGTGGGGAGCCTCATCTCCCGCCCGAGATCCTGTGGCCGCAAAGGAATGGAAACAAACTGGGATTTCTTGCCCGAATATCGCTGGCAGAGTTACAGCAGATCTATCCTATTTCCTGGCTGCCGACTGACGGTGCCTTGCTCTTTTTTTACGATATAGAAGAGCAGCCCTGGGGTTATGAACCTCAAGATCGTGGAGGTTGGGCTGTGCTGCACGTCCCGGATCTGCAGGCCCCGCTTGCTGCTTCATCGTCTGATGTAAGTGATGGTTGCGCTCCCCACATAGCCATTGGTTTTCATTCCATCCAGACCCTACCTTCGACCTATCGTCCGGATATTGAGGCACGGGGCTTCACCTATAGGGAAGACAAAGCCTACTGGAGCGTGGTGGGTGGTTATGATGACGAAACGCCCAACCATCAGATCGACGGCTTTGCTGCTGTAATACAAGAGCCGCATATGGAACTAATGTGCCAACTCATAAGTCATGGCATTGATTATCTTGAGCACAATCACCACGAAGATCCTCGAGCAATCGCATTGGAAGAGGGTTCCAGTGAGTGGCGTCTGTTATTGCAGCTGGATTACGACGAACGATTCGGAGATATCTGGGGAGATGGCGGAACCTTCTTTTTCTGGGTACAAGCAGAGGAGTCTGCAGCCGGACGCTTCGACAATTGCTGGCTTATCAAGCAGTGCGGTTAAACACTGATATGAAATCCAGAAACGCGTTTACATTCTCCCTGTTGATCTGTGTGCTGGCCCTGGTCATGTCACAGCTATGCTATGCCCGCGCTGGCGGTGGTCACGGTGGAGGATATGGCGGTGGTGGCCATTTCGGAGCAGGAGGCTATGGCGGTGGAAGCAATTTCGGGGCTGGAGGACATGGCTACGGTTTTACTGGCAAGACGTCCGGCGCGGTAAATAATCACCTTGGCCCCACAGAGCTGGCGATATTGACCACCCTTGGCTTATTTGTCTGTACCAGCTCGCTACTTGGCTTTCTGCTCTATATCCGCAAGAAAAGAACCAGCGAAGCGCTCAATGAACTCTCCGCCAGCGATCCGTTGTGGGATGAGCCAAGCCTTAACCGTCTGGTAGAAGAGACCTATTATAAGGTACAAGAGGCTTGGCGCCGCAGAAATCCCGATCTGGCCCGTGATTGTATGAGCGAGCGGTTATACCAGCACCATCCCTCTTTGGCCCGCACAAAAATAAAAAAAAACCATCGCCCCATCATGCTCGCCATCGATTGTAAAACCGCCATCATTCA
>RRZU012104198.1_pt1 | contig 10399 bp, 10 predicted proteins | sample 2165561 | NCBI WGS metagenome assembly RRZU01 (sample SAMN10456909, study PRJNA506462) | wastewater metagenome | isolation source: wastewater sludge | place: USA: Moscow, Idaho | reverse complement strand
GGGCTTGCCGCTGAGCGCTGCGAAGCGGGTCCGTGCGTTGGCGGAGGTGTTGACGCGGATGCCGAACCAGGCGATGAAGGCGCTTCCCATCATGCCGATCAGGCTGAACAGCAGGATGATCGCGACTCGTCCGATCGGGAAGCCGACCAGGAAGAAGTAGTAGACGAAGACGACGGCGGCTATGAACGCCCACAGCACGGTGAGGAAGCGCAGCTGCTTGGTCAGATAGGTCTGACAGGTGCGGTAGATCAGCTCGGAAACCTCAAGCATCGACTTGTGTACCGGCAGGTTGCGCAGCCGGGAGTAGGTCATTAGGCCGAAGGCGAGGCCGCCGAGGCAGACGACCAGGCCGAGCATCAGCAGGGTATGGCCATCGATGGCGCCGTTGATGAAGCTGACCGAGTCGAGCTTGGGAAGTTGCAGGTTGGCCTCGCCGCCGCCGGTATGTTCGCCGGGCGAGCTGCCGCCACCGCAACTGGACAAGCCCAGCAGGATCGCGAGGATCGCGACCAAGCTGAGCGGGCGGGCGAATCTTGCGACAGCGAAACGTGGGGTTTGCTCGCCGCTATTGGTGCGATTCCCGGATTTGGCGTTCATCACTGAGCCTCTGTTGTCTAGCCTGGCTGGGTCGTCGGTATTTTTGCCGACAGCAGTCAACTTTACTTCGTCAGGACCGGGCGGCCGAATCCGGGTCTGAATGGTGATCTGACCACCACAGGGTTTCGCGGTGGCTGAAGTGCTGGGTATCGTGATCCAGATGTCGGGACGGGCTTGGTTTTCCTGCTCGAATTAGACAACATTGGGGTTGTGAAATCCACGCGCAGGCCTGTTGCGGAAAGCCCTGATCGGGCTGACGGCAGTGTCACCGACGCGTCCACACGGCAGCGCGTGCTCGATCTACTGCTCGCCGGCGGGCCATTGACTGCGGCCGAACTCGCTGTTGAACTGGACTTCACCACCGCTGGTGTGCGCCGCCACTTGACCGCGCTGCTGGAATCCGGGGAGATCACGTTCAAGGAACAGGCTGGTCCGCGCGGACGCGGCAGGCCTGCCAAGACATACCTGCTGACCCCAGCCGGCCGACAGGGTTTCGGTCAGGCCTACGACACCCTCGCGCTCACCGCACTCAGTGAGCTGGTGGCAGCCGTCGGGCCCGACGCAATCGACAGGCTGGCCGAGAAGCGCCTGGCCGAGATTGAGGACGATTACCTGCGTCGTCGCGCCCACCATCCGGACGTCGATCCGATGCAGTTGCTGGCCGACGCGCTCAGCGCGGCCGGCTACTTTGCGTCCGCCCACGACGACGGCGAGCTTTGCCAGCACCATTGTCCAGTCGCCCATGTGGCGGCCCGCTTCCCCCAGCTGTGTGAGGTCGAGACGAGCGTCTTCGCTCGGCTGCTCGGCACTGACGTCTCGCGGTCGGCCACCATCGCCTCCGGCGATGAGGCCTGCCGCATCCATCTGGGTGGCCACACACTGCTGCCCAAGCCTGTACCCACGCGCGCGAAGCGAACCAGCGCAGATCGAAAGGTGAGCGCATGACCACTCAGGTCGACAACCCAACGACGGTCACGGAACAGCCGACACAGGCTGAGCAGATCGAGGCCCTGTCGCAGTACCGCTACGGCTGGCACGATTCCGATCTGGCTGGCGCCACCGCCAAACGCGGCCTGGACGAGTCCGTGGTTCGCGGGATCTCCGCGATCAAGGAGGAACCCGCCTGGATGCTGGAGCGTCGGCTGCGCGCGCTCAAGTTGTTCAAGCGCAAGCCGTTGCCCACCTGGGGCGCCGACCTGTCAAGCATCGACTTCGATTCGATCAAGTACTACGTGCGCTCAACCGAGCGGCAGGCCACCACTTGGGATGAGCTGCCCGCCGACATCAAGAACACCTACGACCGGCTCGGCATCCCCGAAGCCGAGAAGGCCCGGCTGGTCGCCGGCGTGGCGGCTCAGTACGAGTCAGAGGTGGTCTACCACAAGATCAACGAGGAGCTGGAACGTCAGGGTGTCATCTTCCTCGACACCGACACCGCCCTCAAGGAGCACCCCGAACTGTTCCGGGAGTACTTCGGCACCGTGATCCCGGCCGGGGACAACAAGTTCTCCGCGCTGAACACCGCGGTCTGGTCGGGCGGCTCGTTCAGCTATGTGCCCAAGGGCGTCCATGTCACCATCCCGCTGCAGGCCTACTTCCGGATCAACACCGAGAACATGGGCCAGTTCGAGCGGACGCTGATCATCGCCGACGAGAACTCCTACGTGCACTACGTCGAGGGTTGCACCGCGCCGATCTACAAGAGCGATTCGCTGCACTCGGCCGTCGTCGAGATCATCGTCAAGCCCGGTGCGCGCGTTCGGTACACCACCATCCAGAACTGGTCGAACAACGTCTACAACATGGTCACCAAGCGGGCCACGGTCGCCGAGGGCGGCACCATGGAGTGGATCGACGGCAACATCGGTTCCAAGATCACCATGAAGTACCCGGCAGTCTGGCTGATGGGTCCGCACGCCAAGGGTGAGACGCTGTCAGTTGCATTCGCGGGCGAGGGCCAACACCAGGACACCGGCTCCAAGATGGTGCATGCCGCGCCGTACACCAGCTCGACGATCGTGTCGAAGTCGGTCTCGCGCAGCGGCGGCCGGGCGTCCTACCGTGGCCTGGTGGAAGTGCAGCCGGGTGCGGTGCACTCGGCGTCCAGCGTGAAGTGCGACGCCCTGCTGGTCGACAACATCTCACGCACCGACACCTACCCCTACGTGGACGTCCAGGAGGAAGACGTCTCGATGGCCCACGAGGCCACCGTCTCCAAGATCAGCCAGGACCAGTTGTTCTACCTGATGCAGCGCGGTCTGGGCGAGGACGAGGCGGCCGCGATGGTGGTGCGTGGGTTCGTCGAGCCGATCGCCCGCGAACTGCCGATGGAGTACGCACTCGAGCTCAACCGGCTGATCGAGCTGCAGATGGAGGGCGCGGTCGGCTGAACGCCGACACCGCGGACGCCCCGAGAAGACGAACCAGAAAAGAGAACCCAGTTGAGTACCATCACCAGCGAGCCCAGATCCACGGTCGCCGCCAAGCAGTTCACCTCGCACCTGCACCCAACCCCGTCGTGGTTCCTCGCAGACCACACCGTGCCCACCGGCCGGGAGGAGACCTGGCGATTCACCCCGGTCGACCGGTTCAAGGTCGTGATGGGCGAGTCGGCGTCTGACCAGATCGCCTGGCGGATCAGCCAGCACCAGGGGGTGACGCAACGACTGATCGGTGCCGAGCAGGCCCGCGAACTCTCCCTCGACGCGCCCGTCGACGTGGTCGCGGCTCGGGCCGTGGCCGGCGCCACGAAAGGCGCGACCTTGGTCGAGGTAGCCGCCGAGGCGAAGCCGGACGCACCGGTCGTCCTTGAAGTGACCGGCGACGGTCAGGATGGCGTCACCCACTTGCTGCTGGTCATCGGCCATCACGCCGAGGTCACCGTGGTGCTGCGGCACTCAGGGGTGGCCCGGTTCGCGTCCAAGGTGGAGGTACATGTCGGTGATGGGGCGCAGGTCGACCTCGTCTCGGTGCAGGACTGGGGAGTGGGTGCAGTGCACGGCGGCCAGTTCTCGGTGCTGGTGGGACGCGACGCCAAGGTGCGTACCATTCAGGCCTCAGTCGGCCACGGCGATGTGCGGCTGGTCGAACGGGCGCAGTTCGCCGGTCCTGGCGGCGACCTGGAACAGCTGGGCATCTACTTCGTGCAGGCGGGCCAGCATGTCGAGCACCGATTGCTGGTCGACCACAACCACCCCCGAACTGTGAGCCATGTCGACTACCGTGGCGCACTGCAGGGCAAGGGTGCGCACTCGGTGTGGATCGGCGACGTGATGATCCGCAAGAACGCGATCGACATCGACACCTATGAGTCCAACAAGAACCTGATGCTCACCGAGGGCTGCCAGGCCGACTCGGTGCCGAACCTCGAGATCGAGACCGGTGAAATCCGTGGCGCCGGCCACTCCAGCTCCACCGGACGTTTCGACGATGAGCAGCTGTTCTACCTGCGCAGCCGCGGCATCCCAGAGGAGCAAGCCCGCCGGCTGGTGGTCGAGGGGTTCTTCCTCGACATCATCCGCCGCATCGGCGTCCCGCAGATCGAGACGCGGCTGACCGAGGCCCTCAACGCGCAGTTGGCCAGCATCGACGGCATCACCCACGAGGCGATGCTGGACGAGCGCCCGGCGGAGGCGGAGCTGTGAGCCGCGTCGCGGTGGCCACCCTCGACGAACTCGGCGATGTGCCGCTAGGTGTCGAGATGCCTGAAGCCGACCTTGAGTTGGCGCTGGTCCGCATCGGTGACGAGGTCTTCGCGATCCGTGACGAGTGCAGCCACGGCAAGGTGCGACTCAGCGAGGGTGACGTCGACATCAGCAACTGCGCCATCGAGTGCTACCTGCACGGGTCGATGTTCGATCTGCGTACCGGCGCCGCCATCAACCTGCCGGCCACCCGGCCGGTCCCCGTCTACCGCTGTGTCATCGAGGGCGACCAGGTCCTCGTCGACATCGACAACCCGATCAACAACCAGGAGAACTGAACCAACATGGCAGACCTCGTCATCACCGACCTGCACGTCGATGTCGAAACCGAATCCGGCCCCAAGCCGATCCTGAACGGGGTCGACCTGACCATCAAGACCGGTGAGGTGCACGCCATCATGGGCCCGAACGGATCGGGCAAGTCCACTCTGGCGTACGCCATCGCTGGTCATCCCAAGTACCACATCACCTCCGGGTCGGCCACGCTGGACGGCGTCGAACTGACCGGACTGACCGTCGACGAGCGAGCCAAGGCCGGGCTCTTCCTGGCCATGCAGTACCCGATCGAGGTACCGGGGGTTTCAACCAGCAACTTCCTGCGCACCGCGAAGGCGGCTCTGGACGGTGTGGCGCCGAAGGTCCGCACCTGGCCGAAGGAGATCGCGGCCGCCTTGGAGCGCCTCGAGATGGACCCGAGCTTCGCGTCCCGCTCGATCAACGAGGGCTTCTCCGGTGGCGAGAAGAAGCGCGGCGAGATCGTCCAGTTGGACGTGCTCAACCCCAAGTTCGCCATCCTCGACGAGATCGACTCCGGCCTGGACATCGACGCGATCCGGATCGTGGCCGAGGGCGTGAACCGTTACGCGGCCCAAGGTGATCGTGGCGTGCTGCTGATTACCCACTACACCCGGATTCTCCGCTACATCGAACCGACCCACGTTCATGTCTTCGTGGGCGGCCAGATCGTCGCCGAGGGCGGCAAGGACCTGGCCGAGGAGCTGGAGATCGAGGGCTACGACAAGTACCTGAAGGCCGTGCGCCTCTGATGCTGGACGTCGAGTCGGTACGTCGTGACTTCCCCATCCTGAAGCGCCGAGTGGGGGAGTACCCCTTGGTCTACCTGGATTCGGCCAACACCTCCCACAAGCCGCGCCAAGTGGTGGACGCGGTATCGTCCCACTACCTGGAGCACAACGCCAACGTGGCACGGGCCATGCACACCTTGGGTGCCGAAGCCACTGCGGCGTTCGAGGGGGCTCGCGCCAAGGTGGCGTCCTTCATCGGGGCCGCCAGCGCCGACGAAATCGTCTTCACCAAGAACGCGTCCGAGGCGCTGAACTTGGCTGCGCACACCCTGGCATCCCGGTTGAAGCCCGGGGACGAGGTGGTGGTCTCGGTCATGGAGCACCACTCCAACCTGGTGCCCTGGCAGTTGGCTTGCCAGTCGAGCGGGGCGACGCTGCGCTGGTTCGATGTCACTGAGGAGGGCCGACTCGACTTGGCCAAGGCCGAACGGGAGGGATTGATCAACGAGGCAACCCGGGTGGTCTCGCTCGCTTGGGTGAGTAACGTGCTCGGCACGGTCAACCCGATCGCCCGGATCGCCGAATGGGCAGGCTCGGTCGGTGCGGTGATGGTGGTGGACGGTTCTCAGGGTGTGCCGCTGCGTCCGAGCGACGTGCAGGCGTTGGGCATCGACCTGTTGGCGTTCACCGGGCACAAGATGTGCGGTCCTACCGGCATCGGCGTGCTCTGGGGCCGTTACGAGCTGCTGGAGCAGCTCCCGCCGTTCCTGGGCGGCGGCGAGATGATCGAGGTGGTGCGGATGACGGAATCCAGCTACGCGCCGCCGCCCCACCGCTTCGAGGCGGGCACCCAACCGATCGCGCAGGCGGTCGGGCTGGGGGCAGCCATCGACTACCTGTCGTCGCTGGGCATGTCGGAAATTCAGGCCCACGAGACCGAGATCACCGGCCGCCTACTGGCCGGCCTCGGCGGCTTGGCCGGCGTCCATATCCTGGGTCCGACCGATCGGGACGACCGGGGTGGCGCTGTTGCGTTCACGGTGGACGGCGTCCACCCGCACGATCTGATGCAGTTGCTGGACAGCCGTGGGGTGGCGGTGCGGGGTGGTCACCATTGCGCTGCGCCGCTGCACCGTCGGCTGGGCGTGCAAAGCTCCAGCCGGGCGTCCGGGTACCTCTACACCACGCCGCAAGAGGTCGATGCACTGGTCGAGGCGGTTGCTTGGGCGCACGACTTCTTCAACACCCGTAAGGGTGCGACAACCTCGGGCAGCCGGAGGCCGGCATGAGCGTCGAACAGCTCTACCAGGAGATCATCCTCGACCATTACCGCGAGAAGCGCCACGCAGGTCTGCGCGAGCCGTTCGGCGCCGAGGTGCACCACGTCAACCCGAGTTGTGGTGACGAGGTGACGCTGCGGGTGAGCCTCGACGGCAACTCGATCGCCGACGTCTCCTACGAGGGGGAGGGCTGCTCGATCTCGCAGGCGTCCACCTCGGTGATGACCGACCTGGTGATCGGACGCGAGGTCGCAGAGTCCATGGCCTTGTTCGAGGAGTTCCGCCAGATGATGGAGGGTCAGGGACGCGTCGAGCCCGACGAGGACCGCTTGGAGGACGGCATCGCGTTCGCCGGGGTCGCGCAGTTCCCGGCCCGGGTGAAATGCGCCATGCTCGGCTGGTCCGCGTTGCGGGACGCGCTGGCCAGGGCAGGTGCCGAGCTGACTTCGACCGACGACAAGGAGTGAACGATGACCAATCCGTCTGACCTGGTGAGGGATGCCCTGCCAGGCACCGTCCCCGCTGGTGGTACGTGGGCTGAGGCGACCCCCGAACAGAAGAAGGCCGTCCTGCTGGAGGCGCTGAAAGAGGTCGTCGACCCAGAGTTGATGGTGAACGTGGTCGACCTCGGCCTGGTCTACGACGTGGACATCGACGAGGACCTGAACGTCACGATCGACATGACGCTGACCAGCCCAGCCTGCCCATTGACCGACCAGATCGAGTGGGAGGCGCAGGCCGCACTGGGCCAGTTGGCCCGTTCGGTGACGATCAACTGGGTGTGGCTGCCGCCGTGGACGATCGACATGATCACCGACGACGGACGCGAGCAGCTGCAGGCCATCGGCTTCATGATCTGACCCTTCCGGTAGGTCATCAGACGCCGGCGGTCTGGCGGATCGGTCTCCGGTTGGCGACCAGTTGGCCCGTTCAGTGCTCGGCGAGGGTGAACCGGTCGGTCACCACGTAGCGCGGGCGTCCTTCCCGACCCTGCCCGAGCTGGGACTCGACGAGTGCCAACTCGTCCACCGGCCATGGGCCGAACCCCCACTCCTCCACAATCGCGACCTGCCCAGACAGGTCGGTTGGCTGGGAGACCCGGGCCAGCGTCAAGTGTGGGGTGAACTTCTCGTCGGGCGCCCGGATGCCGGCTCGCCCGACGGCACGTCTGGTGCTGGATGCCAGCTTCGTCAGCGCCTCGGTGGGGTCGTAGACGCCGAGCCATAGGTTCCGTCCGATCGGGGCAGCCGGGAAGGCTCCGGCACCGGCCAAGGACACGCTGAAGCGGGCCGTCCGGGCGGTGGTTTCGGTCATGTTCTCGACCAGTCTGCGGTATTGGGCCGCGTCCACCCGGGCCAGGAAGGCCAGCGTGAGGTGCCAACCCGCGGGATCGGTCCAATGCAGCTGGGGCCAGCGGGTCATCAGCGGGTCGAGTTGGTCGCCGATCGCGGCGACCAGCTCAGGCGGCGGCAGCACTGCAACGAACATGCGCCGCACCGGGGATCCGGTGCCGGTGGTGCGGGATGTCATGAGGTCGCCTCAGCAGGTCAGGGACCTGCCGGCAACAGCGGCGACCGTGGCATCGGACGACTCGCTGAGCCGACCCAGACCTTCGATCGCCGCCTCGCCGAGCTGGCGCAACGCCGAAGCCGCCATCAGACGGACCTCGGCGGCTTCGTCTGCCAGGGCGCTGGTGGTCAGCGCCGCTGCTGCGGCGGCCGCGGCCCCACCGAGGTAGCCGAGTGCCTCGGCCGCGTGCTCGCGCACCCGCGCCTCGGAGGCATCTAGCGCCTCGACCAGCACCGGAACCGCGGGCTCACCCAATCGGCAAAACGCCGCCGACAGGGCATCACGCTGCAGCGCATCGCCGTCACCCAGACGCGTCGCGAGCCGGGCAGGGGCCTGCGGGGCAGCGGTGTTCGCCACCGCTCGGTAGGCCTTGATCGCAACATCGGCGTGCTGGTCGTCCACCAACGGCGCCAGCCGCTCGAAGTGGGCCGGGTCGCCGACCTTGCTGAGCACATGGGCGCCGGTGCGCCGATCGTCCGGGTTCTCGCTGATCAGCATGGCTAAGACCGCGGGCAGGGTGGCGTCGATCATTTGGACGGTTGCCCAGGTCAGGTCTTCGCGAACGCACGAGTTCGCCTCGCTGCCCAGTCGGGCAACCAGTGCAGGCGCTGCCGTCTCGTCCCCGGACGATCCGAGCGCCAAGGCGGCTTGTCGGCGCCGGCCGGCGTCGGAGTGTTCGAGTTGGGCGATCAGTTCAGCTGTTGTGGACATACCCCTGAGGGTAACTGCCGTCCCCAAAGCCGTTGCCTTCGGCTTTGAACCCGAGTCCTCGACGGGGGACAATTGGCTCCGACATGATCCAGGCGACCGAACTTGAGGTCCGGGCAGGGGCCCGGCTGCTGCTAGAACCCACCACCTTCCGCGTCAACCCCGGCGACAAGATCGGCTTGGTGGGCCGCAATGGCGCCGGCAAGACCACCATGATGCGGATTCTCGCAGGTGAGGGCCTGGCCGCGGCCGGCCAGGTCAGCCGTACGGGTCAAATCGGCTACCTGCCGCAGGATCCTCGGGAGGCCGATCCCGCCATGACGGCGCGCAATCGCGTCCTGTCGGTGCGTGGTCTGGACCGAGTCCTTGAGCGACTGCGCCGCTACGAGGCCCTGATGGCCACCACGACCGGTGACGAGCAGGCGGGCGCCATGGCGTCCTACGCGCGCGCCGAGACTGAACTGATTGCTGCCGGCGGCTATGCCGCCGAGAGTCAAGCCGCCCGGATCGCCGCCAACCTGGGCCTGCCAGATCGGGTGCTGGCCCAGCCGCTGCGCGAACTGTCCGGCGGCCAGCGCCGCCGGATCGAACTGGCACGCATCCTGTTCAGCGACGCAGAGACCCTGCTGCTCGACGAACCTACCAATCATCTGGACGCTGACTCGATCGTCTGGCTACGCGAGTTCGTCAAGACCTACGCGGGCGGGGTGATGATGATCAGCCACGACACCGGCCTGCTCGACCAGACCGTGACCAAGGTCTTCCATCTGGACGCCAATCGCGCCGCGCTCGACCAGTACTCGATGGGATGGAAGGCCTACCTGCTGCAACGCGAGACCGACGAGAAACGTCGCAAACGGGAGCGGCAGAACGCCGAACGCAAGGCCGCCCAACTCAAGGCGCAGGCCGAGAAGCTGGGAGCCAAGGCGACCAAGGCGGTGGCCGCTCAGAACATGGCGCGGCGCGCCGACAGACTGCTGGCCGGCGTCGAGGGCGAACGGGTCGTCGACCGGGTGGCGAAGATCAACTTCCCGACACCGGCGCCCTGCGGCAAGACGCCGCTGATGGCGCACGATCTGTCCAAGACCTACGGCTCGCTGGAGGTCTTCACCGGTGTCGACCTGGCAGTCGATCGTGGTTCACGGGTGGTCATCCTGGGCCTGAACGGGGCGGGCAAAACCACCCTGCTGCGGCTGCTGTCCGGCTTGGAAGAACCCGACACCGGCGCGGTGCTACCCGGTCACGGACTCAAGCTCGGCTATTTCGCCCAGGAACACGACCAACTCGACCCCACCCAGACCGTCCTCGAGAACATGTTGTCGGCCGCGCCCGACTTGAACGAGACTGAGGCCCGCCGCGTCCTGGGCGGGTTCCTGTTCAGCGGTGACGATGACCACAAGCTCGCCAGAGTGCTCTCCGGAGGGGAGAAGACGCGGCTCGCGTTGGCCACCCTGGTGGTTTCGGCGGCCAACGTGCTGTTGCTGGACGAGCCGACCAACAACCTTGATCCGGCCTC
>RRZU012088755.1_pt1 | contig 10399 bp, 14 predicted proteins | sample 2165561 | NCBI WGS metagenome assembly RRZU01 (sample SAMN10456909, study PRJNA506462) | wastewater metagenome | isolation source: wastewater sludge | place: USA: Moscow, Idaho | reverse complement strand
TGGAGATCGCCCCGGACAACCACTGGACGGTGGTCAGAGCATGAATTTTCGCCCTCGGACTCCCGGGGGCGGATCTGCGGGGAGCAATCATCGGCAGGTCGACCGGGGATTGGTGTCAAACTCTCCACTCCTCAGCCTCGATTCGACCGAAACCGAGGCACCCCGTCGAGGAGCCTGCCCATGACCAGAATCGCCTCATCCTCCCCGGGTCGCATCCGCATAAAGGATACCGCACTGCGCAGACAGGACTGCCTGTCCCGGGTACAGAAGGACCTTGCGCCACTCGAGGGCGTTCGAGAGCTGCGAGCCAATCCTGCCGCAGGAAGTATCGTGGTCTTCTTCGACCACGGACAGGTAAGCCCAGCCGAGCTCGAGCGACGGGTCGAACAGGCCGTGGATGCAGCACTCGCCGCCCCGCGAAAGGCACGGCGCTCGATCCACAACCGCCTCAACCGCGCCGCGAAGATCGGCATGCTCGGCAGCCTGGGCGCCTCGCTGGCGTTGGCGGCGACCGGCAACAAGCGTTGGCATGCGGTCACCGGCGGCGTCTTCGTCGCCTGTCTCGGGGTGCACCTCGGCCTGCATCGCAAGGCCTTGCTGCGCTGAGTCACGCGCGTGGGCGACGGCCCTCCTGCTCGCCGCCCTCCTCCTGCATGCACCCGACCGCAAGGCGGACCAGCCGGCGGGCGAGCGCCGCTCCGCTTGCATGCCCCGCGGCCGTTGCAGGCAGGTAGAGTTCCAGTCCCAGATAGGCGAACGCGGAGTTGTTCCAGATCGCCTCGGGGATCACCGTGCGCGCCTGCACCACGCCCGCCTGGCCCAGCGGCGCGATCCGCACCGCGGCATCCGGCCGCGCCTTCCAGCCTTCCGCATCCAGTGCGCGACGCAGGCGCGCACGCAGCGCCGCGTCCGCGCACAGCAGATCGGCACTCGGTCCCTGCTCGTCGAGGCCCGAATGCAGGTCGATCAGCAGGCCATGGGACTCTCCGAGATAGGGCAGCAGTTGCAGGTAGAGCGCCCGGTGCAGGGTGCCGTAGCGGAAGGTCTCGTCGGGCAACGGCCGTCGGCCCGAGAGCCCCTCGGGAATCTCCAGCACGTCGAGTCCCTCGACCTGCAGCCCCTGCACCACCTCCCGGCCGAAGGCGAGCTCCTCGCGATGGATGCCGATCACCAGCAGCGTGCGGACGCCGGGCACGTGCCGAGGGCCTCCGGCCTCAGGAGGCCGGCGCGTCGCCGGCCCACTCGAAGACGACGGTGCTCGCGGGATCGCACTTGCAGCAGCTCGTGCCGCAGCCCACCGCTGGGGCGACTCGCCGCACGCGGCCCTTGCGCTCGAGCGTGGCGAGCATGGGCTCGAGCGCCGAGGCCGCGCTCTCGAGGCCGATCGCCATGTCGGCCAGGCTGGCGCGGCGGCGTTCGCGCAGGTAGTCGCTCAGGCGGGACAGGATCATCGCCGCCGCCTCAGGCCTGCTGCGGCAGCGGCAGACGGCCGTCCGCCTCGCGCGCGCCGTAGCGCCGCAGCCCCCACAGCGCGAGCAGCAGGCACACGCTCACCGCCGCGATCCAGGCGAAGGAAGAGCCCGGGTGCTGTGCCCACGTCGCGGCCTGGTAATACACGGTGGCCACGCCCCAGCCCAGGCCGGTGGTCCACATGGTGACGAACACCGCCCAGCGCGTGCCCGCCTCCTGGTAGATCGCCGCAATCGCCGCGGTGCATGGCGCGTAGAGCAGGATGAAAAGCAGGTAGGCGAAAGCGCCGGCCGCTCCGTCGAAGCGCGCCGCCATGGCGCCGAAGGTGCCGGTGGAGACTTCCTGCTCCTCGGCCACCGCGGTCTGATCGCTGAGGTCGCCGACATCGAGGCCGATCGGGTCCGCCCACGCACCGAGCGCATCGGCGAGGTTCGCCGGAATGGTGGCGAAGGCCGCGGCGAGGCTGTCGGCAAGGCTGAAGGCCTCCTCCTCGCCGCCTCCCTCACCCGCATCCTCGGCCGCGAGCGCTGTGTAGGCGGCATCCAGCGTGCCGACCACCGCCTCCTTGGCGAGCACGCCGGTGAAGATGCCGACCGCGGCCGGCCAGTTCTCCTCGGTCAGGCCCATCGGCGCGAACGCCGGGGTGATGCTGCGGCCGATCTCGGCGAGCACCGAGGCCTCGCTGTCCTCGTTGCCGTAGCTGCCGTCGGTACCGACCGAGTTGAGCACGTTGAGCACCAGCACCATCGGCACGATCACCCGGCCGGCGCGCACGATGAAGGCCATCAGGCGCTCCGACGCATGGCGCAGCACGCCACGCACCGTGGGCAGGTGGTAGGGCGGCAGCTCCATGATGAAGGGGGTCGGCTCGCCCTTGAGCAGGGTGTTGCGCAGGACCAGGCCGGTCATCACCGCCACTGCGATGCCGATCAGGTAGAGCCCGAACACCACGTTCTGCGCCCCGGACGGGAAGAAGGCGGCGGCGAACAGCACATACACCGGCAGACGCGCGCCGCAGGACATGAAGGGCGCCATCGCGATCGTCATCAGGCGGTCGCGGCGATGCTCGAGCGTGCGCGTCGCCATGATCGCCGGCACATTGCAGCCGAAGCCGACGATGAGCGGCACGAAGGACTTGCCGGGCAGGCCCACCCAACGCATGAAGCGATCCATGACGAAGGCCGCGCGCGCCATGTAGCCCGAGTCCTCCAGCACCGACAGGAACAGGAACAGGAAGCCGACCACCGGGATGAAGGTGGCGACGACCTGGATGCCGCCGCCGATGCCCTGCGCCAGCAGCACCGTCAGCCACTCGGGCGAACCGAGGCCGGTGAGCACCGCAGCCACGCCATCGACCAGCAGCGCCCCGGCGAACTGGTCGAAGAAGTCGATGAAGGCGCCGCCGATGCTGATGGTGAACAGGAACATCAGATACATCATCAACAGGAAGATCGGCACGCCAAGTGCCCGGTTGAGCACGACGTGGTCGATCCGGTCGGTCAGGTCGCGACCGGCGCGGCCGCTCACCGTGACCGCGGCCGAGGCGACGCGGTTGGCAAGCCCGTAGCGCGCGTCCGCCACCATGATGTCGATGTCGTCGCCGAGCTCGCCCGCGAGCCGCTTCGCCTCGGCCGCGGTGTCGGCGCCCGCGGCGCCGAGCGCGAGGTCGTCGCCCTCGAGCAGGCGCACGGCCAGCCAGCGGGTGGACGTCCCCGCCGCCTGCGCGGCCGACTCGAGCCGCGGCAGTAGCGCGGCGACTGCCTGCTCGAGCGCCGCCTGGTAGTCCACCCGGGCGCTGGCCGGCTTGCGCGCCTTCACCGCGGCGAGGATCGCCGCCTTGAGCGCATCGACGCCGCGCCCCTCGGACGCCACCACCGGGACCACCGGGCAACCGAGCCTGTGCGCCAGCGCCTCGACGTCGATCGCGAGCCCCTTGGCCTGGGCCACGTCGACCATGTTGAGCACCACCAGCAGCGGCACCCGCATCTCGACGAGCTGGGTGGTCAGATACAGGTTGCGCTCAAGGTTGGCGGCATCGACGATATTGACGACGAGCTCGGCCTCGTTGCCATGGACGTAGTCGCGCGCGACGCTCTCGTCGAGCGAGACCTCGCGGTCGACGACGTCCAGCGAGTAGGTGCCGGGCAGGTCGACGACCTCGAAGCGCAGGCCGTCCTGGCGGTATTCGCCGCTCTTCTTCTCGACCGTGACGCCGGGCCAGTTGCCCACGCGCTGGCGCGAGCCGGTGAGGGCGTTGAACAGGGTGGTCTTGCCGCAGTTCGGGTTGCCCACCAGGGCGATGAGATGTTCGTTCTTCATTACGGGAATCTTCATCACAGCTTGTCGACGTTCAGGGCATCGGCTTCGCCCTTGCGCAGTGTGAGCGCGAAGCCACGCACGCGGATCTCCACCGGGTCGCCCATCGGCGCCACGCGCACGACCTCCAGCTCGGCCCCCGGCGTGAGCCCCATGGACAGGAGCTTGCGACGGTAGGGACCGCCCGCCTCGGCAAAGCCGCTGACCTTCGCGCGGTCGCCGACCGCGAGTTGCTTGAGCATCATCCGACCTACTCCAACTGACGTGAATGCCGGGCCAAGCGGCCCGGCACGGTTCGAAAGCGTCGCGGCTCAGCCCTGCAGCCGCGCCACGAGGATCTTGTGCGCCATGCCGCCGCCGAGCGCGAAGCGCGTCTCGCCGCGCCCGACCACCAAGCCGCCGCCCTGGCGCTGGCGCACCACGAGCTCGCTGCCGACGTTCAGGCCGAGTTCGGCGACGCGCAGCGCCATGCCCGACCCGCCAAGGATCGCAACGACGCGGACGGCTTCGCCCTCGGCGGCCATCGCCAGCGGAAAGGCATCGGAACGGTTCGGGCTGTTCATGCGGACACCTTGCCGCGCCGGGTGGCCACAGGCCCCGTGCGTCGATCGCGCGGCAGGCCGGCCCCGGCGAGCGCGCGCAGCAGGATCGCGATCGTCGTGCCGTTGTGCAGGGCGGAGGCCGCGATCGGGGTCAGGAGGCCGAACGCGGCGGCCGACAGGATCGTGGTATTGAGCCCCACCGTGAGCTTGAAGTTGCTGTCGATCAGGCGGCGCGTGGCGAGCGCCAGCGCCTTGGCGTCGGCGACGCGGGCGATGTCGTCCTCGAGCAGCGCAAGGTCCGACGCCAGCCGCGCAACATCGGCGCCGTTGTGCATCGAGATGCCGACGTGGGCGCCGCTGAGCGCGGGCGCGTCATTGACGCCGTCGCCGACGAAGGCGATGCGCGCGCCCTCTGCAGCCAGGCGCTGCAGGATGTCCGCCTTGTCCTGTGGCAGCAGGCCGGCGTGGAAGTCGTCGAGGCCGAGTTCCTCCGCCATCGCGCGCGCGCGCTCGGGATGGTCGCCGGTCAGCATCAGCACGCGCTTCACGCCGAGTCGGCGCAGGCGGCGGATGGTCCCTGCGCTGTTGGCGCGCAGGCCGTCGCGCAGCGCCAGCACGCCGAGCAGCTCGCCACCGAAGCCGATGTAGAGCAGCGTCTTGCCCTCGAGGTGGAGCCGGTCGATGACCTCGCGATGCTCAGCCACGGGAATGCCCTCGTCGTCCTCGACGAAGTGGCGCGAGCCGACCACGATGCGACGCCCATCGATGACGCTGGCCACGCCGTGGGCGACGATGAACTCGACCTCCTTGTGGTCGAAATGGCGCGGGCTGTCCAGACGCCGGGAGGCCTCGACCACCGCGAGCGCAAGCGGGTGGAAGTAATGCTCCTCCACCGAGGCCGCCAGGTTGATCAGGTCCTCGGGCGAATAGCCCGGCTTGAAGGCGACCGAGTCGGTGACCTCGAGCTTGCCGGTGCTCAGGGTACCGGTCTTGTCGAATACGAAGGTGTCGGCCTCGGCCAGGCGCTCGAGCGCCTTGGCGCCCTTGACCAGCATGCCCGACTTGCCGGCGGTGTACATCGCCGATTTGAAGGCGACCGGGGTCGACAGCTTGAGCGCGCAGGAATAGTCCGCCTGCAGCACTGCCGCCACGCGCTCCCAGTCGCGCGACACCAGCCAGGTCGCACCCGCCAGGCCCAGCACCATCGGCACCAGGCGATCGGCCATGCGCGAGGCTTCGAGTTGGGTCTTGCTCTTGACCGCAAGCGACTGCTCGACGAAGTCCGCGATGCGGGCTGCCGCGGCCTGCGCGCCAACCTTCTCGGCGTAGATGCGCAGCCGGCCTTCCTCGACCAGCGTGCCGGACAGCACCGCGTCGCCACGGCGGCGCGCCACCGGCACGCTCTCGCCGGTCATGGTGGCCTCGTTGACCATGGCCTCGCCACCCAGCACCGTTCCGTCGACCGGGATCACGGTGCCGGTGGCGGCGATCACCGTGTCGCCGACGCGGACCTCCGCGGCCTCGATCTGGATCTCGGCACCGTCGCGCTCCACCCAGATCTCGTCCACCGCGGGTTTCAGCAGGTGCTTGAGCAGGTCGTCGGAGCGGCGCTCGATCGAGGACTCCATGTACTCGCCGAGCGCGAGCAGGAAGGAGGTGGTGTTGGCGGCGAGGTCATCGCGCCGCCCGATCGAGATCGCCACCGCCATCGCCTCGAGCACGTGCGAGGTGACACCCTTCTCGAGGAAGTCATCGACCGCCTCGCCAAGCAGCGGGATTGCCGTGCCGAAGGCCACCGGCGCCTGCAGGCCGGGCTGCAGCGAGCGCGTCGCCAGCAGGGTCGCCGCACTCAGCGCGACCGGCGCGACGCTGGGCTCGCCGTTGCGCGCACCCGCCTTGCGGGCTTGCGCGGGCACCATGCGCAGGATGTCGAGGGCGATGCGCTCCGCGGAGGTTTGCGCAGCATCGAACTCGACCACCAGCGCGCGCGCGGCAGCGTTGATCCGCACCTTGCGCACACCGTCCACGGTCGCCACCGCCCGCTCCAGCGCATGCGGGTCGGACGGCGCCCCCGGGCGACAAGCGTAGCGCCAGCGCACGCGGCCACGCGTGGCATGCGCCGGCTCCAGCGCGGACACCCAGCCGCCGCTCATCATGCGTCTCCGCGCTGCTCCGCTTCGACTTCGGCGCGGATGTCGGCCATCTGCTCCTTCATCTCCTCGAAGCCGCCGGCCACACCGGCATAAAGCTTCATCGCCGACTTGACGATCTTGCCGCGCAACTCCTCGTCGCTCAGCACCCAGGCCGCCGCGGCACCGATCAGGGCGCCGAGCAGGAACTGCTCGCTGTTGCGCGTGCGCAGGAAGGCCGGCATGCCTTGCAACAGGCCACCGTCGAGGCCGGTCGGCCCGAGGCCCGCCTGAAGACCCGCCTGCAGGCCGCTCGGCCAGGCCCCGGCGCCCGGACCGTAGCCCGCGCCGGCGCCCTGTGCGAACGCGGTCTCCGCCGCGTACATGCCGGCAGCCGGGTCGGCGCCCATGCCGCCCATCCCGTACTGGCCATATTGCCCGTACTGGCCCTGGTACATCGGCCCACCAGCGCCCTGCCCGCCCTGCATCCCGCGGTCGCCACGGCGATGGGCCTTCTTGTGTTTCTTAGACATCCTTCTTCTCCTGTACGGCTTTCGCGGAATCGCGCAGCAGTCGTTCGATCAGCAGCACGCCGGCTGCACCGGCCGCGGTCGCGACCAAAGCCCCGGTGTAATCCTGCCGGCGTACCGCCATTGCAGCCTGGCTGCCCGCGGCCAGCGCGGCGCCACCCTGCAGGGCGTGGCGCAGCACCCGCTTCAGATCGACTGCGCACGCCGGCGCGGGGTGATCCTGGAAAGCGGACACGCAGCCGGCGGCGACGAATCCCTGGACGAAGCCGCCGCCCGCGGCGCGGCTCACCGTGACAACCGGCGCCGAGGGTAGATGGGGCAGGATCGGGGTTCTCATGACTCGGCGTCCTCCTTGCGTGCGGCGGCGTCCGCCTTGGGCGCGGCCTTCGCGGCACGCGGCGCACGCTTGCGCGCCGCAGGCGCGGATGGCTCGGCGGCCTCTGCCGGCATCGATTCGCCGTCTTCGTCCGCCTCGGCGGCGGTCAGGCGCTTGCGGGCGCGCGCAGAGGCGTGCTCGATGGCTTCCAGGCTGGACACCGTGGCGTCACGCAGCTTGTCCTGCGCCTTGTCCAGCCCGGCCTTGGTCTTGTCGGTCTTGATGAGGCGAAGGGCGACGGCGCCGGTCAGCACCCCCGCGACGAAGGGAAAGAGCGGGAACATGTCAGTTCTCCTTGCGATGACGGCCGATCCTGTCTTTCAACAGATAGACTCCTGCGCCCCCTGCAACCATGCCGGCCAGCATGGCGGGGTGTGCACGGCGCAGAAGCGGACTGAAGAGGCCGAGCGGCCCGGCATGGGGCCCGAGCTGCGAGAAGGCCGTCTCGAGAAAGTCGGACAGCGGCCCATGCCTCACGTAGGCCTGCTGCGGCGGGATGCCGTGGGCGGCGTGGTAGCTCTCCTGCGCCTGCGCAGCGGAGGCAGCCTGACGGAAGGCAGGCAGGTGGTTCTGCAGCGAGGCCGCCTGCAGGCGCTGGAACACCTGACGGACTTCCGGCTCCGCCACCTGGGTCAGCAGGTACGCGTACAGGTGAACGTTGGCGATTTCGCCATTGACCGCACGCTGGCAATTGGCCAGCCAGGTCGGCGCGACGTTGGTTTCCTGCGGGAAGGGATCCAGCGGGCGCGGGATCCCGAAGCGCTCGCACAGCCCGAGCAATACCGCGATGTGTTGTTCCTCGGAACGGACGATGTTGGCGAAGGGAGGACGTGCGCCGAAGGCTTCGGCCACGCGCGCATAGAAGCTGCGCGCGGCGTACTCGTCGTACAGCGCGATCCGCACCGCCTGGTGCACCACCGGATAAGGCGCGCGCGGGTCGATGCGTTGCGTGCGCAGGATGAACTCATCGTAGTTCTGCATTGCCGATCTCCCGGTAGCTGTCGTGCAGGATGCGCTCGAGGACGGCCGCGGCCTCTGACGCCGCACCGGCGAGGAAATCCCCCCACGCGTGCTCGGGGATCACCTCGGGGTCGTAATGGACGGTGCACGAGCGCGCGAGCAGGTTTACCTGCACCGAGCGCACGCCCGGCGTGCGGTCGAGCAGCGTTTGGAAAGCTCCGGCCTCGACCCTGGGCACGTCGATCGAGACCGCCCGACCATCGAGCTTGAGCCGGATCCGCCCGCGGATGTGGTGGGCGATGCGCACGTCGCGCAGGAAGCCGCGCAACTCCTTGAACGAAACCATCGAACTTACCCCTCGTCGAGCGCGCCGGGCGCTCAGAACTCCCAGGCCACGCCGACGTTGGCGATGTTGCGATCGTTGCCGCGTCCGACCGCGCCCGAGACCTTCACGCCCTCGGCGATCGTGTAGCGCAGGCCGACCTGGCGGTCCGGGCCGGAATGCTCCGCACCGAAGGTCTCGACGACGAAGTCGAGCTGCTCGGTGAGCGGCAGGTCGAGACCGACACCCCAGAAATTGACGTCCTCGTCGTCGCGCGCCCACTCGCGGCCGAGGTTTACATGCACCCGCGGTCCCTGCTCGAACGCCCAGGTCGCCAGGCCGGCGAGCGCGTCGACACGGGTCGAGTCCTCGCCGCTGACGCGCTCGCGGCCGTATTCGTACTTCAGGCCGGCCGACAGCCCGGTCTCGGACTGCAGCGGCACCCACTTGATCGCCGCGCCGACGGCATGGATCTTCGCGTCGGGGTCGGCATCGCGATCCTTGGCACGCCCGAAGCCCACCTCCACCTCGACGTTGTCGATCGGACCGAAGCCCGCCGCACCCTCGTAGCCGCGCACCGCATCGTCGCGACTCCAGCCGAACTCGAGCTTGGCGCCACCGCGCTCGAGCGTGCCGGCGTCATCCACCGCCATCGGGCGCTCGGCGAAGGCCGGAGCGGAGCAGAAGGCGAACAGCGAGGCCAGCACGATCGGGCGCAGCCCGGACTTGCGATGAGACATGACGATTCCTTTGCAGGGAGGGGTGGACAAAGACGGGCCGCCCACACGAGCGGCCCGAAAAGGATGAGTGATCCCCGGCGACCGGGGCTGCGAGACGATCACCCGCCCGCAGCCCGTCGATGCGACAGGAACGCCGGACGCTCGCGCCTCGGACGTGCCCGCATGCGCCCGGGGGGAGTTCTTACTTGACGACCTGGCCGGAGACCGAAAGGTAGGCGCGGCCGTGCTTGAGCACCGCATCACGATCGAGCTTCTCGGAAGCGATGTGCACCTCTTCGAGCGTGCCCGCGAGTGCGCTCATCTCCTCGTTGATCTTCTTGAGCGCGTTCTCGAGCGTGTAGGTGAGCTGGTGCACCTCGGCCATGTCCGAGTCGGTGACCTTGCCGTCGAGGATCGCCTTCAGCTTGAGGTTGTACTCGTTGAAGTTGGCGACCGCCTGCGCCAGGGTCGCGGAGGGCTTGCCCTCGAAGTGGGCACTCCGCTCGCCCGCGCCCGACGCCCACACCGGGGTGGCAAGCGGGACGAGAGCCAGCGTGGCGGCGAGGATCAGGCTTTTCATGGGGAATTTCCTTGTATTCGGTACCGGCCCCGAGGCGAGGGAGGATCGCTGCGGTCGGGCCGTGGTGGAGTTGTCGAGAAATCGTATCGGAAATGCCAATCATTATCATTTGACAATCATCAACATTGCCACGGATTGCGGTCTATTTCGCGCGCCGCGGACATCCCTTGCAGGGCTTGTCCTTCTTGCAGCATTTCTTGCTCATGAGCTTCTCCTCGTGGAAGGAAACGGATGGGCGCCGCCGGACGAAAATGCTCAGTGCAGCGCCCGCGGATCGTGGCCGCAATCGCCTGCGTCGCCGAGCGCCGCATAGGCCTCCCAGTCGCCCACCAGCCGGGCGGCACAATCGCGCACGCACGCGGAGAGGCGGGGATCGCCGCCGATCACGCGGAAATGACTGGCGATCGCCTGCGCCAGGGCTGGCGACCGCCGTGCCGGGAAGCGCGACAGCAACT
>RRZU010829125.1_pt1 | contig 10400 bp, 8 predicted proteins | sample 2165561 | NCBI WGS metagenome assembly RRZU01 (sample SAMN10456909, study PRJNA506462) | wastewater metagenome | isolation source: wastewater sludge | place: USA: Moscow, Idaho | reverse complement strand
GTCTGTTTCCGGGGACGGAACGGCGGATCGACAACCCGCGCCGGCGGCATCACGCCGCGGGTGGACCGAGGCGGCTGCAGATTCCTTCGAGCGTGGCGGTGGCGGCCTGATCGGGCTCGTGGCGCCGGCGCAGACTCTCGGCGAGGGGTCGGCGAGCGGCTATCGAGGGCCTGTGACTCACCTTGTGCGCGTTCCACCACCGCCTGGTGCACGAAGGCGGGTAACGCATCGAGCTGACCTCTCCTGGGCCATCCTCGCGGTCCAACAACGACGCAAGGGACCCATGGACCGATCCTCGCGAGGCGCTCCGCGGGGCGTCCCGGGCCGTCAGACCGGCTCGCCGAAGCTCTCGCAGTCGGGGTTCTCGCAGACGAAGGTGGGATCGAGGACGTTGGCGGTCTCTGCCGGCAGCGCAGTCACGCCGCAGGTGGGGCAGATCGGGGCGCGGTCCTGGTCCTGGTGTTGACGCCTTTCGGACCCGTCCCAGTCGGTCATCACCGGCGTCGTGTCCCGCCGCCGCGGATCGTCGTCGCCCGAGCACGTCGAGGGTGGTGCGCTGCGCCGTCGACGGGGGGAGAGCTGCGCTCGGTCACGGCCCGACGCTAGACCGGGAGGGGTGGTGGCATCCCTGCGACGGTGGTGCTGGGGTGCTTGCCGGGACATCGTTCCGCGTGTCGAATGGAGCGGTGACCGGCCCGGCCCTGCCATGAGCGCGAGCCGGGTCCTCGCGTGGGCGGAGATCCGGCGCCGCTGGCCAGCGCTGCTCGCCCTCGCTCTGCTGGTCGGGGTGGGCGGCGCCACGGTGGCCTCGACGGCTGCGCTCGCTCGTCGCACCGCCACCGTGTACGACCGGCTTGAGTCCACGACGGGCCCGGCGGACGTGCAGGTGATGGTGAACGGTGGCGACGCTATGGCCGAGGAGATCGCGGCGTTGCCCGGGGTGCGCTCCGCCTGGAACGCGCAGGTCGGCGTCGCCGCCGTTGGCGAGGGTCTCGTGTACCTCGGGGTCATCGGGTCAGCAGCGGGCCCGCCGGCGGGTCTCGTGCATCCACGGGCAGTCGAAGGTCGCCTGCCCGACCCTGCGGCGACCGACGAGATCGCGGTCGACCAGCGGATCGCCGCCGAGTTCGACGGGGGAGACGTGGTCGGGAGGCGCCTGCCCCTCCACTTCCTGAGCCTCGCTGACTACCGGTCGTTCGACACGGGATTCGATCGTCCGCAGGGCCCGACCGTCGAGGTCACGGTGGTCGGCACCTTCCAGATCGCCGGCGGTGCAGATGACGTCCCTCCGACGGTCGTGTCGGCCGGGTTCGTCCGGGCCCACCCCGACGCCCTGGTGGCTGCCCGTCAGGTGTTCGTTCAGCTCGAGGGCGGCGAGGCGGCAATCGGGCCGTACCGCGGCCAGGTCGAGGCGATCGGTGCCGCGGCGAGCCTGCCGCCCGAGGCCGAGGAGTTCTCCGCCGTCGACATCACGCTCCCCAGCGCCGCTCGAGGTGAGGTCGATGCGACGATCGGCGTGTTGTCGACCGGACTGGTGATCTTCGGGCTCGTCGCGGGGTCGGTGGTGCTGCTCCTCGTGACACAGGCTCTCGCCCGTTACCAGGGCGGGGCGGTCGACGACCAACGCATCGAGTACGTGCTGGGCCTCACCCAGTTCCAGCGGGTCGGCGCCCGGGTGCTCGCCGCCATGCCTGTTGCCGTCGTCGCCGCCGCGCTCACCGTCGCGGGGGTCGTCGTCACCGCAGGCCAGGAGCCGCTGGGTTCCTTGCGCTCGTTCGAACCCCAGATCGGTCGGTCCGTCAACGTCGCCGTTGCCGCCAGCGCGGCGCTGGTCGTCCTGATCGGGGTGCTGGTGCTTACGGCCGTGACCGCGCTGCGTTCGGCTCGGGCCGCCGACCGGGGCCGGCCGGCCCTGCCGGAGGCGCCCTGGCTCAGCCGGGCGACCGGCTCGGCAGTCGCGATCGGAGCCCGCTTCACCCTGGGACGAGACCGAGCCGCGACCCCGATGCGCTCAGCCGCACTGGGGGTCGCGATCGGCACGATCGGGGTGGCCGCCACCCTCGTGTTCTCGACCAGTCTCGACCGACTGGTCGACACGCCGGCGCGCTACGGGTTCGACGGGGATTTCTCGCTGTCCGATACGAGGGACGCAGTCGAACGCGAGCTCGCCGAGGACCCTCGGGTCGAGGGCGCAACGGCGTTCGACGAGTCCCAGGTCCGCTTCGACGGCCGCCAGGTGGAGGTGTCGGCCTTCCGTGATCTGGCCGAGCCGGCGGGATGGTGGGCCATCCAAGGGTCGCTGCCGTCGTCGCCGAGCGAGCTGATGGTCGGACCGCGTCTGGCGAGGGCCCTGGATGTCGGCCTGGGCGACGAGATCACGTCGGACGAAGGTGTGCGCCTGCGGATCTCCGGCATCGGCATCGGCCCCAGCTTCGGTTCGGCGGGGTTCGATTCGGGTGCGCTGGCCACACCGGAGGGGCTCGAGCGCTTCGACGGCACCCAGCCCTACCGGACCATCGTGGTACGAGTGGCGCCGATGGCAGATGCGGCCGAGGTGGCCGCCCACTACGGGCGGTCGTTCGAGATCACAGAGGTCTCGTCGCCCCGAGCGGTGCGCAACCTCTCCGAGCTCGGCGGGCTGCCGATCGCGTTGGCTGCCCTCCTTGCCGCCGTCGGGATCTTCTCGTTGGCCAACGCCGTCTTCGCGGCAGGCCGTCGTCGGCGGCGCGATCTCGCGGTCCTGCGGGTGCTGGGTCACACCCCGAGAGCAAACCGCATCGCGTTGCTCGCCATGACCTTCGTGGCGACCGCCGTCGGGGTGATCGTGGGCCTCCCGATCGGCGTGGCGGTCGGTCGGACCCTGTGGCGAGTCGTCGCCGAGGGTGCCTCGGTGCAAGGGGATGCCCTGGCACCCGCGCTCACCCTCACCGCGTTGGTCGTCGGCACGGTCGTTGTGGCGGCGCTGAGCGCCGCAGTTCCCGCCTGGTCGGCGGGTCGCCGGTCGCCGGGTCCGGTCCTGCGGACCGAGTGACGGCTGCGTCGGCCCTCGGCCTGTACAGGGCCGTACACCCCCGAAGTTCGCGGAACGGGGAGCGGGGCGCGTCTTGTAGCGTGCAGGCCATGAACATCCCCGACGACCTGCGGTACTCGACGGACCACGAGTGGGCGAAGCTGGAAGACGGCAAGGTGCGCATCGGCATCACCGACTACGCGCAGGACGCCTTGGGCGACGTGGTCTACGTCGACGTGCCCGAGGTCGGCCGCACCGTCAAGGTCAACGACACCTTCAGCGAGGTCGAGTCCACCAAGTCGGTGTCGGACATCTTCGCCCCGGTCGCCGGCACCATCGTCGCGGCCAACGAGGCCCTGGCGGAGGCCCCCGAGCGCCTCAACGAGGACCCGTACGGTGAGGGGTGGATCTGCCTGATCGAGCCGAGCGATGCCTCCGAGCTCGATGCGCTGCTCGACGCCGACGCCTACCGCGCCCTCACCGAGGGCTAGGGAGCCAGCGGAGACGTTGGGGGAAGGAACACGGCGTGGCTGAGGTCTTCTGCAACAACTGCGGGCACGGGAACCCCTTGGGGGCCAACTTCTGCTCGTCGTGTGGCGACCCGCTCGACCTGGCCAACCAGGAGAGCACGACGGTCACTTTCCATCCCGACGACCCCGGCGAGCCCGCGGACGACCTGTCCGTCGACCTCGACGAGATCCCCAACGACGTCGGCATGTTGGTGGTCAAGCGAGGTCCGAACGCAGGCTCTCGCTTCGCGCTGACGGGGTTGGTCACCACCGCCGGGCGCCACCCCGAGAGTGACATCTTCCTGGACGACATCACGGTGTCACGCCGCCACGTCGAGGTTCGAAAGGACGGCGCCGACTACTACGCCAGCGACAGCGGCTCGCTCAACGGCACCTACCTCAACCGCGAGAGGATCACCGCGCCGGTGCGGCTCGCCAACGGCGACGAGCTGCAGATCGGCAAGTACAAGCTGGTGTTCTTCATGGGCGCCGGCGACGCATGACTCGCCACGTGTGCGGAACATGACAGAGCGCTCGCACCTCTCCATCGGTGAGGTCCTGGCCCTGCTTCAGCAGGAGTTCCCGGACGTCACGATCTCGAAGATCCGGTTCCTCGAGAGCCAGGGCCTGCTCGACCCCGAGCGCACACCCTCGGGCTACCGCAAGTTCTACGAGCCCGATGTCGAGCGCCTGCGATGGATCCTGCGCCAGCAGCGCGAGAACTTCCTGCCCCTGAAGGTCATCAAGGACCGCCTCGAGGAGGCTGGTGACCAGGCGGTGCCGACCTCGCCCCCCCACCTCCACGCCGTCGCACCGCCCGCCGCGACTCCTGACGCCGCCGGACTCGACGCCGCCATGACGTCGGTGAGCATGACCGCCGACGAGCTGGCGGTCGCCGCCGGCCTCACCCGCGAGGTGCTCGCCGACCTCGAGAAGTACGGCCTGCTGACCGGACGGTCGGTGGGGGCATCGGTGCTCTACGACGACGAGTCCCTGCTCGTGGCCCAGGTCGCCGCGGGCTTCTTGCGCCACGGCATCGAACCGCGGCACCTGCGCATGTACAAGGTGGCCGCCGACCGCGAGGCAGGATTCCTCGAGCAGATCGTCACGCCGGTGCTCAAGCAGCGCAATCCGGCGGCTCGCCGTCAGGCGGTGGACACCGTCGAAGAGCTCACGGGGCTGGGCGAAAGCCTTCGCGCCGCGATGCTGCGCGAGGCACTGCGCAACCTGCTCGGCCCCTGACCAACCGCCGCGACGCGCGGGTAGGTTTGGGAGATGGTCGAGATGGAGCTGGTGGGTGTTCGCGTCGAGCTGCCCACCAACGCGCCCATCGTGTTGCTGCGGGAGAAGGCCGGTGAGCGCCGCCTCCTGCCCATCTTCATCGGCGCCCCTGAGGCCACCGCGATCGCGTTTGCCCTCGAAGAGGTCGAGACGCCGCGCCCGATGACCCACGATCTCATGAAGAACCTCCTCGACGACCTGGGTGTGACCGTCGAGCAGATCGTGGTCAGCGAGTTGAAGGACGCCACCTTCTACGCAGAACTGCATCTCTCCACGTCGGGCCGCACCCATCAGGTCTCGAGCCGACCCTCCGACGCCATCGCCCTCGCCGCCCGCACGGGCTCGCCCATCTTCGCCGCCGAAGCCGTCCTCGACGAGGCCGGTTACGTCGTCGGTGAGGAGGACGAGGAGCAGCAAGAAGTGGTCGTCGAGCAGTTCAAGGAGTTCATCGACAACGTCAACCCCGAGGATTTCGCCTCCTGAGCCGGCACCGGCCGTCCGATACCGTCAACACAGGGCGACGGGTCGCGGGGGACGGGCAATGGCGAGATGGCGCAAGGCGGGGCGGCGCGACTCTCGGTGCGAGGTGAGCGCCTCGCACCGCCGCGCCCTCGCGCTCGCGGTCGCCGGGGCGGTGTTGGTCGCTCTCGTCGTCCCCGCGTCCGCGGACCGCGAGGCCGCCGCGCAGGAGGCGTGTGGCCCGTCGTCGGTGATCACCGGCGTCACCGGCACCGTCGCCGACGCGGTGTCGGCCGCGCCCGTCCCAGGGGCCATCGTCGCGGTGCTGCGCACCTCGGATCATGCGGTCGTGGGCGGTGCACTCAGCGGCGGCGATGGACGGTTCACCATCGGGGTGGCTGCGGGTGAGTATCAGCTCTACGTCGCCGCCTCGACGCCCAGCCACGTCGCGCAGATGCAACCCGGGACCGTCACCGTCGCCAACGGGTCGCTGACGACGGTCCATCCCTCCCTGGCGCCGACTCGGGGCTCGCTCTCGGGTTCCATCATCGACGACGTGACGGCCGACGCGGTCGGCGGTGGTTGGGCCATCGCCATCGACGTGACCACCGGTGCGCCCGTGCGGGCCGCCGTGGCCGACGGGTCCGGGGCGTTCCGGATCGATGGTCTGAGGGGCGGCCCGCACCTCGTCGCCTACGTCGATCCCTCGGGACGTCACGGCGTGGAGTACTCGGGCAACGTGCCGAGCCCCGCGGGCGCCACGCCGGTGACCGTGGCCGCCGGTGACGACCGGCAGGCCGGCGCCGGCCTCACGCCGCGGCCCACGACCCCGGCGAGCACCGCAATCCAGGGGACGCTGTCCGAAACGGGCGGGAGGGCGTTGCCGGGGATGATGGTCGTTGCTCTCCGATCCGGCGACTTGTCGCTGGTTGCGGGGGCGTTGAGCGATGCGGACGGTCGCTATCAGGTGGATCTCCCGCCCGGCGACTACAAGCTCGGCATGATCGATCCCACGGGTGCCCATCCGATGATCTGGCACGACGGGCGCCGCCACGACGCGCTGGCGACGGCATCGACGATCTCGACACCGGCCGCGATCGACCCCGTCCTGCCCTTGGCGAGCGGTGCGGTGACGGGGTCCATCGTCGACGATCCCACGGGGGCGCCGCTGGCGTGCATCTGGGTCGTGGCCATCGCCCCGGACGGCGCGATCGCGGGCGTGGCGGCGACCGGCGCGGACGGTCGCTACCGGATCGAGGGACTGGCTCCCGGTACCCACCGGCTGACGCTGGTCGATCCCAGCGGCGGCCGGCCCCAGGAGTACTGGGAGAACAGCGTCGCCTACGCCGGCGCCACCCCCGTGACGGTGCGCGCCGGCGAGGTCGCGGTGGCGGATGGCGATCTCGCGGCCGCGACCCCGTTCGGGGCGCCGAACCAGTGGGTGGCCCGGCAGTACACCGAACTGCTCGGACGACCGCCCTCGCCCGCCGAGTGGAGGATCTGGACCGATTACTACGGCGCCCAGACGGCCTGCACGGCCGCCGCGCTCAACGTGTTGCCCATGTACCTCACCGGTCTGACCACCCCGCCGGTGCCCGGCCTTCCCGCCGGGACGGCCACCGAGTTCACCTCCCGGTATCCCGACACGAGCCAACTCGACCGGGCGCTCCGGGCCGCGGCCGTGATCCGGGCGGCGTACGGCCACGACGCGAACGACAACGACTGGAACAGCCGCATCAAGCCGTACGTGCTGGGAACGAGCACCTGGTCGGCCACCGTCAACGGGTTGTACGGCTTCATCATGGCGTTCGTGGGCCCGGGCACGTTCTGCCGCCTTGACTCGGCCGCCTACCCCTTCAGCTTCAGCCGAGCCCTCGATCTCCGTGCCAACGTGACCGCGCTCACGCCCAGCCAGCCGTTGCCCGCCTCCCGTACCCAGGCGGCACTCGAGGCCGACCTCGCCGCCGCGTCGCTGGGCAGCACCGTCGCCCAGCGCACGGTCACGCTCCGCGAGGGCGAGGTCGTGCGAGTGGGCGGCTCCGCCAACGGCAATCGACCGCTCGTGGTGCCCGCCGGGGTGACGCTCACCTCGGCCGGCCTGCCGACCTACACCGAGGACCCGAACGGCACACCCTCGAGCCTGGCCTACGGGCGCATGGGTCGCATCGTGCCGGCGACCACGGCGGGATCTCCCGGGTTCAGTCCCGTGGACGGCTTGGTGTGCGAGGCGTCGAGGTGCAACAACATCGGCCTCGTGACCCTGGCGCCGGGGGCGGACCTGGTCGGTGTGTGGGTCGACGGGATGGGACTGTCGGACGCCAACTACAAGGTGGCGCTCGTGCGCACGACCGGGAGCGCCGCAGACACGTCGTCGACCCCCTACGACGACCGCACCTCGGTGTTGGCCAACCGCCTGTCCGAACCCACCCGCGATGGTGTCGGGCTGCGCCTCGAGGGTGCCTCCACCGGCGCGGCCTGCATCGGTCAACAGGCGCTCGGCAACCTCGTGACCGGCTATTCGTCGCGCCACCAGTTCGATCAACGGGGCCAAGCGCAGTGGGTGGACGGCATCACCGTGGCCTGCGAGGACGCCACGGTGGCCGGCAACGGCGTCGTGGACGTCACCGACGTCGGCATCCTGGTTCAAGGATCGGTCGACCGGGCGGCGTTGGTGACGCGACAGCGCTCGGACGTTCGGGCCAACACCGTGCTCAGCGCCGGCCTCGACGCGCACGTCGCGCTGGGGGCGGACGCGATCGGCACCTGCCAGCCGATCGGTGTGAACGATGCCGCGGGTGCGGCCAAGCCGGCTGGTCCCGTCCCGTGCCTGGACCTGGACGCACCGCGCGACTTCACCGGCGCTCGAATGCGCGACAACCGCTTCCTCACGGGATCGCGCACGAGCTTCGACGTCGGTCTCATGGTGGGCGGTGGCGCGATGTGGGGCGATCACCGGGTCACGAACCAAGGGCCAGATGCTGAGCATCCCGACGCCGAGGGCATCGAGGTCACGGGGAACTCGACCGGCGGGATGGCGGCCCGGGTCAACATCGGCATCGACGTGCACGACATGACCGACGCCACCGTGACCGGCAACACCACGGCGTTCCGTCTCGTCGACGGCAACCCCCGCGTCACCTGGTCCACCTGCCCCGAGTCCGCCTTGATCGGTGGTGGGGAGGAGGTGGCATCCCTGACCACCGACGCCGCTTTCACCGTCGACGACCGCTCGCGAGGCTGCGTGGTCGGTGCACCGCCGGCCGCCGGTCTGGAGCTGTTGGAGCTCAGTCCCGACGGCTCGGCCTTCGTCGGCTCCGAGACCGGCTCCACGCTCCGGGTCTGGGGTGGCGACCTGGACGTCGACCATGAACCCGACCAGGACATCGTGACCTGGGTCGACGACTTCCGCGACGTCCGACGCATGGGCGTGAACGTGATCCGGCTGCTCCTCGACACCGAGGACTACGTCGATGAACCGGCGTGCCCGACCTGTGAGCCCACGGCGGACGCGGCGGCGGTCGCGCATCTTGGCGACATCGCGCTCGCCGCCGAGGAGGTGGGCCTCTACCTCGACATCACGGGCAACGGCATCTCCTACCACCACCACCGCGGGACCTGGTTCGACGAGCTCGATGCTTCACCGGGTGCCGAACTCGTCCGGTGGCGGGCCCAGGAGGTCTTCTGGGAGGCGGTCGCCGCCGAGCTCCGTCCACGTACCTCGGTCGCCTGGTACGACCTGATCAACGAGCCGACCATGGGAGCACCCGCCTCGACCTGGTGCTTCACGGCCGACATGGCGGCGGAGGAGCCCTGCTGGAACCCCAACATCGTGAAGTCGCTCACCGACCCGGCCGATCCGAGCCGCCAGCGCACTCGCCTCGAGGTCGCTCGGGCCTGGACCGAGCGGATGCGCGACGCGATCAAGGTGGGGGCCGGCGACACCGTCCACCCCGTCTCGGTGGGGCAGCTCTCGTTCTGCGGTGGCCCCCTGAACCAGGCCAGCAGAGAGCTCGCCGACTTCGACATGGTGCACATGTACCCCGAGGACGCGACGCTCACCGCCGACGTCAACACCGTGAACAACTGCAAGCAGCCGGGTCGCACCCTGCTGGTGGAGGAGACCTACCTCACCGCGTCCCTCGAGAACCTGGAGCTGTTCTTCGAACGCACCGAGGCCCGCACCGCCGGCTACGTGGGCCACGTCCTCGGGGGCACGCCGGTCCAGGTGCTCGACTGGATCCAGACCCACAGCGCCGAGGAGGAACCGGGTCCGTTCTGGGCGCATGTCTTCTGGTACGTCTGGGATCAGTTCGCATTGCGCCAGGTCGCACTGCGCAACCCCACCGGTCCCGGCATCATGCCTTCCTAGGGGAGGTGATCGTCCCTCGCCGTTGACGGATCGCGCGCCGCGTCCTACTCTCCGTGTCACACCAACGTAATTCCGTAGGTGTGGTTCAGGGGTGAGGGCCCCTCGGCCGCACCGGGAAAGGCACCCGTGACACCCACCACCACTGGGTCCGTTGCCGAAGGCTTCAGCGGCAAGCGCACCGCAGAGATCGTCGGCATCACCTACCGTCAGCTCGACTACTGGGCCCGCACCGACCTGGTGCGACCGTCCCTCGTCGATGCCGCGGGCAGCGGCAGCCGCCGCCGGTACTCGTACCGCGACCTGCTCGAGCTGAAGATCATCAAGAAGCTGCTCGACGCGGGCATCCGCCTCGAGACCGTGCGCGACGTGTTCACCTACCTGCGCGACAACCTGGGCGAGGACGTGGTCAGCGCCAACCTCGTGATCAGCGACCACACCGTGGTGCTGGCCCGCAGCGACCAGGAGATGATCGACCTGATCCGCAAGGGGCAGGGGGTGCTCAACCTGCTCCCGCTCCAGGGTGTGAAGGACGAGATCGACGCCGTGGTGGCCCTGCCCGTGCTGGACGGTGCGGCGCCGGATGCCGGGGATGTCGACGGTCCCACGGCGACGGCAGTGGGGACCCGCTAGGGATCTGCGCCGCCGCGGCGCCGCGGTGGGGGTCGCCCCGGTCCGCCGCGCGATCCGTGCCTCACCCCTGATCCGGCCTCACCCCCGGGACGCCGAGCTCAAGCCGTTCGGATCGTGATCCGATACGTTCTCGACGACCGGT
>RRZU011426201.1_pt1 | contig 10403 bp, 9 predicted proteins | sample 2165561 | NCBI WGS metagenome assembly RRZU01 (sample SAMN10456909, study PRJNA506462) | wastewater metagenome | isolation source: wastewater sludge | place: USA: Moscow, Idaho | reverse complement strand
GGTGACGGAGCGTCGCGGGCCGACCCGGGAGTCCACGACGGTGTCGCGCCTGCCCCACAGCGTCACGACGAGCCGGTCCCCCGAGACGGTCGCGGCGACGAGCAGCGGCGCCGGCCCGGGATTGGTCAGGGTGACGTCGGCGTCCGGCCAGGCGTAGACCGCGTCGAGCCCGAGCGGGTAGTCCGGCAGATAGACCGCGTGGGGCCGCCGCGGGCCCAGGTCGAGCCCGGCCTGCCATCCCGCGGCGTAGAGCGCCGACGCGAGCTGGGACAGGCCACCCCCGGGACGACTCACGAGGCCACCCGCCTCCGGCTCCGCCGCATCGGCATAGCGCCCCGCCGGGTCTCCGAGGGCCTGCCCCAGCGACAGCGCACTCCCCGCGGGGACGACCCGACCGTCGAGGGCCGCCGCCCCCGAGGCGGCATTGGAGCGGGCCACGTCGGCGTCGGGCAGCCCGGCGACCGCGGCCGCGACCTCGGCCGATCCGACCACGGTGTCGACCCGCCAGGATCGGGCCTCCTGCGTCGTCAGCGCCGCCGGGGCCTCCCGAGTGTGCACGGGCATCGTGCGGGCCGCACCGCTGGCCTGCACCGCGACGAGGGCGGCGGCGGCTGTGGAGCGGTCGTCGAGGCGACGCCCGGGGACGGCGTCCACCACCTCGGGTCGTCCGTCACGCAGGCGAAGCGTCGCGTCGACCGGCTCGGTGTCGATCTGCGGGATCCGGGCCTGCAGGACCTCGGCGAGCGCGGGCGCGTCGACTCTCAGGGCGAGCGTGCGGCCCTCGACGACCATCCGCAGGGCCTGGCCGACGTCGCGCGCCGCAAGGGTCGTCGGGCTCCGACCGAGCACGGCCCGCACCGGCTCGGCGACGGCCGGACGGGCGACCGCGGTGACGACCCGATCGAGCTCGGCGTCCGACACCGCGGAGGGCACGGTCTGCACCACTGCGGTGACGGTCGTGGCGCGCACCCCCTCCTGGGTCGGCGGCCACTGGCTGCGCAGCCGCGCGAGGGTGCCGGCCAGATCGACCCGTTGCCCCTCCTGCGGGCGCACCACCTGCACCGCACCGTCGACGAAGGTCACCGCCGCCTCGCGGACCGGGCGGTCGACGGCCGTGACGTCGTCGGCGAGCGCCTGCGCGGCGACGCCCGTGTCGAGATCGACGCTCAACGGCACCTCCCCACCCCCGGCGAGCTGCCACCAGACGCGGCGCGGGTCGAGGCTGAAGCCCGTCGCCTGGCTCACCGTGCGGTGGAGGTCGACACTCAGGCCGAGCTCCTTCGGGCGGGCGGTCGTCACGGTCGAGGCGAGCTTGAGGGTGATCGGGGCATCGAGGGTCGGGCCGAGCTTGGCCTCGAGGCGTTCGACCGCGGCGGTCGGCGTCATCCCGCCGAGGTGGACCCCGGCGACCACGGCGCGCGAGGGCAGCTGCCGCCCCACGACGAAGGCGAGCGCGACGTAGAGCGTGACGAAGACGAGCAGGGAGCCGGCCAGGACGAGGGCGGCACCGGGCGAGCGAACCGCCCGCGTGCGTGGCATGCGCCCCTCCTTCGGGGCGCAGTCGGTGCGGCCCTCTTAGTCCAGGGTCCGATACCGGCCGCGAAAATACAGGAGAGCCGGGTCGGCGTGTTCGCTCAGATCGATCGAGACGACGTCGGCGATGAGCACGTGGTGGTCTCCCGCGGGCACGACCTGCCGGGTCCGGCACTCCAGCGTGGCGAGGGCGTCGTCGAGGAGGGCGACCCCGGTGACCCCGCCCCGGTGGTGCGGGATGCGGTCGAGCTGACCGTGCAGCGGGCGCCCCGACGTGGCGAGCCAGGCGGCGGCGGGGCGCGCGCGATGCGGCAGCACGCTGACGCCCCACGCGCCGGTGTCGATGACGGCGTCGAAGAAGCGCGAGTCGTTCTCGACACAGACGAGCACGAGGAGCGGGTCGAGGGAGACCGACGCGAGGGAGTTCGCGGTCATCGCGTGATCGTGCTCCCCCGCCCGGGTCGTCACGACGGTGACCCCGGTCGCGAATCGCCCCATCGCGAGCCGGAAGCGGCCGGGGTCCACGGCGGAGGGGTCCACGCCGGTCGAGTCCACGGGAGCCGCGGCGGCCGGGTCGGGCTCGGGGGCGGTCATCGCGCTGCCCCGGTCGGCAAGCCCTGCACCCGACCTCGCCCCGCCGCTGCGCTCGGGGGCGCCGCATCGGCGGGCAGCAGCGCACCGGTGTCGGGATCGAGGGCGGCGAAATAGTCGCTGGTGGGGAGGCGGGCGGCGATGTCGTTCGACAGCGCGTAGTAGCCCGGCCCGACGGTCACCTGCGTCGCATGGTGCCGCAACGCCTCGTCGCGGGCCGCGAGATCGGCTGCGTCACCGGCGATCTCATGGGTCACGAGCTCGGGGTCGACGACCGAGGGCGGGTAGGGATCCTCGGGCGCGGGAATCGTCACGCCGGCCGACTCTGCGTCGGGTCCGACGTGCTCGGCGACCCAGGCGCGGTCGCGCGCGGCGACGTCCTGCGGCACGAGCGTCACGTAGAGCGCGGGGCGTTCCTGCGGCGGCAGGGCCGCGACGGCGGCGCGGACCCGGCGGTGCACCGTCACGTGATCGGGGTGGAGGTAGCCGCCGTGCTCGTCGTAGGTGACGACGACATCGGGGGCGACCTGCCGCAGGTGCGCACGGATCGCCTCGACGCCGGCCGCCTCGTCGGCGGCGACCCACGAGCGCGGGTCGGCATTGGCCGGGGTGTCGGCCATGCCGGAGTCGCGATAGGCCGACCCGGTGCGGGCGGCGGGGTCCTCACCGAGGACGTGCTCGCGGACGCCGAGCCGGGCCATCGCGGCGCGCAGCTCGTGGCGACGGTAGGGCCCGAGCGTGTCGTCCGCGTCGGCCGCCAGGTGGGCCAGGTCGGCGGGGATGACCTCCCCCTCCTCCCCGAGGGTGCAGGTGAGGACGTGCACCTCGTGGCCCTGGCGCACCAGGGTCGACAGGGCGACACCCGTCGCGAGCGTCTCGTCGTCGGGGTGGGCGTGCACGAACAGGTAGCGCAGGCCGCGCCCGGCGGAGGTGGCCCGGCCCGAGTCGGCCGACGCAGAAGTCAGGTGCTCACTCATCACCTGTCAACGTACCCGCCGGCGCGCCGCCGGTCGCCAGGTGGGGAGTGGCCAAGGGGCCAGGCCACGGCGGGCTACGGCGGGCTACGAAGGGCCAGGAAGGACTACGGCGGGCTACGGACGACTCCGACCTTGCGATCCGGCGCGTGACGGATCGGCCCGGCACGAGGGTGTCGCCGACACCTGTGGGCCCCTCGCGCGTTCCCCGGCCGTCGCCGCGGCGTCACCGGTCGTCCGCGCGATCGTGTGACGTTGTGCCCTGCCGCGGCGCTCGCCTGCGGGAGAGAATGGCGGCAGCACAGTCGCGACCCTGCGCCCCGGCCGATGTGTCGGGGTGCCGAACACGAGCAGGAGCCCCGATGACCGATCTGGCCGACGCCTCCGTCCTGGAGAACATGCGCGAGTACATCGACAAGCTGCGGCGCGACGGATATACGGGCCGCAGCGACGACCACGGGTCGGACCCCGACCTCAACGACCCGGGCGGCTCGGCGGTCGACACGTGGCGCGAGGGCTACCCCTACGACGAGCGGATGACCCGCGAGGAGTACGAGGTCGAGAAGTACCAGCTCCAGGTGGAGCTGCTGAAGTTCCAGTACTGGACCCAGGACACGGGCCGCAAACACCTCATCCTCTTCGAGGGCCGCGACGCCGCCGGCAAGGGCGGCACGATCAAGCGCTTCACCGAGCACCTCAACCCCCGCGCCGCGCGGGTCGTCGCGCTGACGAAGCCGACGGAGACCGAGCTCGGTCAGTGGTACTTCCAGCGCTACATCGCCCATCTGCCGACGGCCGGCGAGATCGTCCTCTTCGACCGCTCCTGGTACAACCGGGCCGGGGTCGAGCGCGTCATGGGCTTCTGCACCGACGAGGAGTACCTGCGCTTCATGACGCAGGCCCCGCTCATCGAGGACGCGCTCATCGACGCGGGCGTCTCCTTGACGAAGCTGTGGTTCTCGGTGACGCAGAAGGAGCAGCGCACCCGCTTCGCGATCCGCCAGATCGACCCGGTGCGCCAGTGGAAGCTCTCGCCGATGGACCTGGAGTCCCTGGATCGGTGGGGCGCCTACACGCAGGCGAAGGAGGAGATGTTCCGCCGCACGGACACCGACGCCGCCCCGTGGACGACGATCAAGAGCAACGACAAGAAGCGCGCACGGATCAACGCGATGCGCTTCTACCTCAACCAGTTCGACTACCACGGCAAGGATCCCGAGGTCGTCTACGCGCCGGATCCCGCGATCGTCCGCCGGGGTCGCGACGCGGTCGACGACTGACCTCACGCGCGTCACCTCACGAGGTCGGGCCTTCTGAGCACCGGCCGGTGCACGGGCCGTCGGGGATGCCCCGGCGGCCCGTCGCCGTGTCGGAGCTGGAACGCTGGAGGGGTGATGCACTCGACAGCTTCGCCGGACTCGACAGCCTCGCCGGCCTCGAGATCCCGGAGGCACTCCCCCGCCCTCGTGGCCGTCGACATCGACGGCACGCTGCTCACCTCCGCCGGGACGGTCCTGCCCGGCACGCGCGCCGAGTTCGCGCGGGCCCGGGCCGCCGGCGCCACGATCGTGCTCGCCTCGGGGCGGCCCATCGCCGGACTGCGCCGCCTCGCGCGGCGGCTGCGGCTCGACACCGCGGGCTTCGTCTTCGTCGGCGGCAACGGGTCGGTGGCGATCGACGTCGACAGCGGCGAGCAGCTGCTGCGGCGGTCGCTGCCGTTCGAGGAGGCGCTGGGGATGATCCGCTACGCCGTGGCGCACGACATCCTCGTCATGGTGTGCGACGGCGACGAGCTCGTCGTCGACCGGCCCGATGATCCCCAGGTCGCGATCGAGGCCGACGGCAACGACCTGCGGGTCCGCGCCGTCCCCGATCTCACACAGCTGTGTGCGGATGACGGGGTCACCGTCGATAAGCTCCTCATGTACGCCACGCCCGAGCGACTGCGCCCCTTCGGTGCGGACTTCGCCCAGGAGTTCGACGGGGTGGAGACGGCCTTCTCGGCGCCGTTCTACTTCGAGGCCACGGCCGGCGGGGTCGACAAGGGCTCGGCGCTGGCGAGCGTCGCGCAGGCGAAGGGCGCCGAGCTGGGCGAGTGCGTCGCATTCGGGGACAACGGCAATGACCTGCCGATGCTGCGCGCTGCGGGGCTCGGGGTCGCGATGGCCAATGCCACCGCCGCCGTCCAGGAGGCTGCCGATCGCGTCACGGCATCGCACGACGACGAGGGCATCGCGGCGGTGCTGGCCGAGCTCTTCGGCGGCGGCCGACCCGCGCCACCCGTGCCCGAGCCGAGCGACATCGAGCCGCTCTACGCCCTCGACCTGCGCGAGATCGGCGGACTCGTCCACCCCGACGACGCACCGGCCCGCTGACCGCTCGCTCGCCGGGTGGGCGGGCTAGCCTCTGAAGGGCGCTCTCCCGCGCGTGTTGAGACGCCGCCCCCGGCGTCCCCTCGACTGCAGGCCCACCCCTGCTGGTCATCGATACGTCATAGGAGGAAAAGCCAGATGGTCACGTCGGCCAGATTCAGCCCGCAGACCGACCAGGTGGCTGCCGACCTGGGACTGATGAACGAGATGATCGGCCACTGGGAAGGCGAGGGCTTCAATCTCATCGCTCGACCGGATTTCTCCGGCCGCGCCAACCTGTATCTGCAGCTCAACCGGACGCACGAGAGCATCGAGGTCACGCCGATCGGCTCGCCGGTACCCAATCGAGCCTGCGGCTGCGACGGCATCGACCTCTACGGACTGACGTATCTGCACAAGGTGCAGGACCGCGATACCCACAGCGCGCTGCACATCGAGCCGGGCATGTGGATGGTGCAGCCCGCTGCCGACTACCCATCGCAGGAGGCCCCGAAGGAGGGTCAGATCGTGTACCGCATGGCCTCGATCCCGCACGGGACCACCTTGCTCGCCCAAGGCGCGGCGCTCCCCTTCTCCGGCACGCCGGTCCTCGCGTCGGGCACGCAGCCGTACGCCTTCTCCGACTTCCTCTCCTTCAACAGCGTCCCGATCACCGGCGTGACGCCACCCGCCGAAGCGATCATGAACGCGGCGGGCAGCTCCGAGGCCGGCACCTCCCGCACGGATCACCTCACGCCCTTCCAGCAGTACGACCTGTCGGTCCCCGAGGGGCCGCACTGCCCGCGCACGCCGTACGACACCGATCCGCCCGAGCCGGCGCTCCCGGCGCAGATCAACGGCGTCCCGATGCAGGAGGTCGTCAACGACCCCATCCGCCTCCTGCAAGCACAGGTGCAGGCCCAGGTCGCCGACGGCTACAGCTTCGAGGGGGTCGCGATCAATGTCATGACCCAGCATTCGGTCGGTTTCCGCAACCGACGAATGATCCGTACGGGCCGCACACGACCGTCACCCCACCCAACAGCGATGGTGGACTGGCCAACACTCCCTTCCTGCGCGGGGGTGTGCCCACGGCACCCCAAGGCCCGAACGCCGAGTCCACGCTGGTCTACGCCACGACGTGGATCCAGCGGCTCAGCCACCCGACGCGACCGCCGCTGATGCAGATCCAATACGCCCAGATGTGCGTCCTGAACTTCAAGATCTTGCTGATGCAGGACCAGGGCGTCATCGGCTGGCCGCACATCTCGGTCGCCACGCTGCGCGAGAGCTTCGCGTAGCTGCGGGCGACCCCCTGCAGGCTTCCTGCCACGAACGACGCCGCCGACACGCTGCATCGTCAACGTGTCGGCGGCGCGCTTCATGGTCCGGATCAGCCGCGTCAGGGCACGATGCTCAGCAGGATGCCGCTCACGGCGACGAGGCCGGCGACCGTCACGAAGACGTTCGAGAGGCGACCGCGGTAGGGGGCCAGCGCGGGCACGCGGCGGATCGCGATCATCGGCATGAGGTGGAGGACGCTCGCGATGATCGGGCCCGACAGGGTCTCGATGAGGCTAAGGATGCTCGGGTTCGCGACCGCAGCGGCCCACGTCGTGACGAAGATGAAGCCGGCGACGGCCCAGCGCAGCAAGCGGTCGTCGAGGCGGGCGCCACGGCTGTCGGCGACACCGCGGACGATGCCCGCAGCGCCCTCGGCGGCACCGAGGTAGTGCCCGAAGAAGGAGGAGACGATCGCGACGACCGCGACGGCCGGGCCCAGATAGGAGATGAAGGCGCTGTCGTGGACATTGGCCAGGTAGGAGAGCACCGGCAGGTTGGACTCGCGGGCCGCGGCCAGGCCGTCCGGGCCGAGCGCGAAGACACAGGACCACACGAAGCCCATCGAGCAGACGACGAGGAGGATCGTCGTGCGCAGCATGACGGAGGATGCCTTGGCGGGCGCGTCGGAGCCGTACTGGGATCGCATCGCCACAGAGAACTGTGAGATCGCCGCCGCGAAGCTGAAGGCGAAGACGAGCACCGGGATGACCATCCACACCGACATCGCCAGGTCACCGACCGAGGGCATCGGCGCGGAGACCATGCTGCCGACCTGCCAGGACGGCACGAGGTAGAGGCTCACGCCGAGCAGGATCGCCATGAGCGGGTAGACGAGCCACTTCGTGGCGAACAGCATGATGCGCTACCCGGCGATCATCACGCTCATCATGAGGGCGACGAGCACGCCCGAGAGGAGCCAGCGCGGCGGGGACGCCATCCCGAGCTGGTTGACCATGAGGCTGTCGACGGTGTTGGTGATGCCGACGCCGTAGATGAGGACGATCGGGTAAATCGAGAAGAAGTAGGGACCGTGATGAGCTTGCCGGCGCCCTGACCGAAGTAGTCGCGCACGGCGACGGTGATGTCGCCGCCCGAGCGCGGCGAGGCGCAGACGAGCCGCGAGAGGCCGCGGTGCGACAGGTAGGTCATCGGGCCGATGAGGGCGGTGACGATGAGCAGCGGCCACAGGCCGCCGGCGCCGGCGTTGATGGGCAGATAGAGGATGCCCGCGCCGATCGCGGTGCCGAACAGGCTGAGCATCCAGCCCGTGTCGTACTTCGTCCAGCCCTTGGTCGCCTGTGAAGGCGCTGGGGCCTGCGCGGTCGCGACGTCGCGGCCCGCCTCGAGTTCGACGGTTGCCTGTGGTGACACCTTTGTCCCTCTTTCGTCCTACGGTCTGCGGCGCCTCTCCTGCGGTGGTTTGCCCTCTGATGGATCAGCAGCGACCGCAGAGCCGAAGGCGCGCGTCGTCGCAGCGAGAAGTCAGGATCACGGCGCTCGAACCGCCCAGTGCCCTGTGCGATCTTCGACCAGGGCGGAGTGGTGTGCACCGTTCCTTCACCATAGGAAACCGTAGAGGACGGCGTCCATCGCGACAAAGTGCAGGGACTGTTCAGTTCTGCTGAACGATGGGCGATCTCGGCGCCTCAGACGTGCCCGATCCCGTCGCAGACACCGGCTCCGCTCCCCTGCTGGGCGCCCCTGTGGGAGCCCGCGCGGGTGACACGGGTCGCCCGGCGCAGGGCCTGCACAACGGCCCGCACCGAGGGCGCTTGCACGCTCGAGGCGCGCATCGCGACGAGGATCGCGCGCCGCACCGGGGGGTCGACGCGGCGCACGACGAGGTCGGCGGTCGCTGGCCCGAGGTTGAGCTCGCTCATGAGCGCGACGCCGTAGCCGGCGCGCACGAGCCCGAGCGAGGCGACGAGATTGCTGCAGTTCGCGACCACCCTCGGCTCGAACCCGGCCTCTCGGCAGACGCCTCGGACGAAGGTGGCGAAGGCGCTGCCCTCGACGTCGAGCACCCAGGGGACGTCGGCGTAGTCGGCCAGGGCGATCGTCGGGCCTGCCGGGCCCTGAGCGGGCCGGTGATCCGGCGAGGCGCACAGCAGCACCTCGTCGCGCCCCAGCTCGACGGTGACGATGCCGTCGAGCTCCAGGTCGTGCACGTCGTCGACGACCGCGATGTCGATGCCGCCGCCGCGCAGTTGGGCGATGCTCTCCAGCGGCTCCAGGTCGCGCACGTAGGTGCTCAGCCCCGGGTGGTCGCGGCGCAGCTCCATGAGCGCCTCGGGCAGCACGACGCTGCAGAAGCTGGGGAAGGTGCTGATGGCGAGGCTGCCGCGAACGTCGCTGTGGAAGGTGCGCAGGTGCGCCTCGGCCTCCTCGGCGATCTGCGCGTAGTGCCCGACGAGCGCGTGCCCGGCCTCGTTGAGGATGACGTTGCGCCCGCTGCGCACGAGCAGCGGCAGCCCGACCTCCTTCTCCAGGAGCGCCACCTGCTGACTCACGGCCGAGGTCGTCAGGTGCAGCCGGGCCGCCGTCGCCGTCATCGTGCCCTCGACGGCCAGCGTCGCCAGGATCTGCACCCTGCGCAGCTCGAGCATCGCCTACCTCCTCACGGGCGCCGGGGCGCTGCCCCGCTCCCGGCATCATGCGCCATCGGGGGTCCGTGACGGTGGGTCGCAGGACACGCCCACTCAGACCACCCCGACGCAGGCCACCCCGACATCCTGCGGGAACGACCGAGCGGCGGCCGATCGCTCGGCCGCCGCTCGTCCCGTGGTGGGCGCGTCAGCTCTCGCGGCGGGCCTCGCTGCGGGCGCGGGCGGCGGTTCGGGCGCGGACCGTCGCGTCGAGCTCGACCTTGCGGATGCGCACGGCCTCGGGGGTCACCTCGACGCACTCGTCCTCGCGGCAGAACTCCAGGCTCTGCTCGAGGCTCAGCTTGCGCGGCGGCACGACCTTCTCGAAGTTGTCCGCGGAGGAGGCGCGCACGTTGGTGAGCTTCTTCTCCTTGGTGATGTTGACGTCCATGTCGTCGGCGCGGGAGTTCTCGCCGACGATCATGCCCTCGTAGACCTCGGTCGTCGGCTCGACGAAGAGGATGCCACGCTCTTGGAGGTTGACCATGGCGTATGCCGTGACCGGGCCCGTGCGGTCGGCCACCAGCGAGCCGCTGATGCGGGTGATGATCGGGCCAAACCACTGCTCGTACTTCTCGAAGACATGGTTGGCGATGCCGGTGCCGCGGGTCTCGGTGAGGAATTCGGTGCGGAAGCCGATCAGGCCACGGCTGGGGACGAGGAACTCCATCCGGATCCAGCCGGTGCCGTGATTGCTCATCTGCTCCATGCGGCCCTTGCGGGCGGCCATGATCTGCGTGATCGCGCCGCGGGACTCTTCGGGGGTGTCGATCGTGAGGCGCTCGACGGGCTCATGCAGCTTGCCGTCGATCTCGCGGGTGACCACCTGCGGCTTGCCGACGGTCAGCTCATAGCCCTCACGGCGCATCTGCTCCACGAGGATGGCCAGCGCGAGCTCACCGCGGCCGTGGACCTGCCAGGCGTCAGGACGCTCGGTGGGGATGCTGCGCATAGCGACCTTGCCG
>RRZU013569319.1_pt1 | contig 10406 bp, 12 predicted proteins | sample 2165561 | NCBI WGS metagenome assembly RRZU01 (sample SAMN10456909, study PRJNA506462) | wastewater metagenome | isolation source: wastewater sludge | place: USA: Moscow, Idaho | reverse complement strand
GTTTAGTCCACTCGCCAAACACGAAAAAGAGCGATTACAGCAAGGTGTTGATGAAGCTGCGAGCCTATTTTTCAACCATGTTGCTTATAAGCGCGGTATTGACACCATGACAATCGCAGACTGGCAAGGCGATACATTTAGCGCAACCAAAGCCAAAGAACTTGGCTTGATTGACGAGATTGTCGGTAAAACGGCGACCAATTCACCAACTCAAGTAGAAATTACTACCAAAGCTGATACTTCAGCAACTTCAACCAAAAATCCAAAGGAGAATACAATGGATTTAAACGAGGCGAAAGCTAAAATCAGCGAATTGCAGGGGCAAGTTGCTGATAAAGACAGTGCATTGACCGCAGCGCAAGCAAAAGCGGGTGAAGCTGAAACTAAACTAGCTGAAGTGACTACCAAGCTTGAAAAAATCCAAGCAGAAAGTCGCAATAAAGCGGTGGCAGACCTTGAGGCAAAAACAGGCAAGACATTTAGCGATGCTGAAAAACAAGCATTTGCGAGTATGTCGGATGACCAATTTGCACTCGTTGCAAGCATGGCAGAGTCAAATAAACCGGTAATGCCAGCGTCACTACAACAGGCGCAAATCACCGCAGGTAACACCGAATCAACAGGTCTAGCAGGCGTGATTGCAAATTTAACTAAGGGGGCAAGCAATGCTTAAAACTACCGTAACTTATACCGCTAAAGATAGCCTTGTCATTGGCGATGGCATCCAAACCGATAGCGTAAAACCAACCGCAGCAACTGCTTACAAACGCGGTGACTTACTTGTCGTAGGTGCTGGCAATGTCGCAACGCATACCACCACCGGCTCAGATTGGTCGGTTATCTGCCTAGATGATGTGAGCGCAGCACAAGCAGACGCAGCAATCGCGGCTGGCGTTGAAATCCCCGTCTATACGCAAGGCGAATTTAATGTAAACGCCGTGACGATTAATGGCGTAGCATTAACCACCGCGCAAAAAGTTGCTGCCCGTGGTCGCGCAAACGCTGCAACCGCCATCGAATTACGTACCCCATTTGGAGCCTAACTATGCCTTTAAATATTACTATCTCAAATCAGCCGCTTGAGCTGTTTACGCCAAACGAATTGGCAATCGTGTCCAAAGTGGTCAAGCCTATCAATACCCAAGTGTTAGATATGTTTTTCCCAAACTCAGTCGCGTTTAACAACCGTGATGACGTGCCGCTTGAGTCACTATCAACCACTGAGCCTCTAGCGCCTTTCGTAAGCCCAATGGCGCAAGGTAAGGCGCTTACCCAAAACGGTAACTATGAGCGCAAATCAGTACAAGCCGCTTATTTAAAGCCGGCCGTGACTGTTACACCGCAAAACGTGTTTGACTTGACCTTGCTTGCCCGTATTCGTGAAACAGGTATTATCGGCAACACCACCCAGTTAACACTCGAAGAAAAGCTACGTGTAGCACAGATTTCGGGCTTTGACTATCTGCACCGCTCAATCATCAATCGTAAAGTATTGATGGGTATCGACATCTTGACCACGGGTAAAACAGTAATCATCGGCGATGACGCGCCACAGCGTTTAGTTGATTTTGGTCGTCATGCTGACCTTAAATGGGCGCCAAGCGTTAAATGGGGCGAGGCAAATGCAACACCAGTGACCGACATTGAAACCCTAAACGGCTTATTAGCTAAGCATGGCGGCGTATCTGCGACTGACGCGCTGATGTCATCAAAAGTGTTTACTAGCATGGTCAAAAACGCAGAGTTTAAAGAGCGTTTTGTCGTGTCAAACGGTGCTAATGCGCCATCGCCATTTAACCCACAGTTTAACAAAACCGATGGTATGCAGTATCGTGGTGAGATTGACGGAATCCGTTTTTGGACATTTGACGAAAGCCACAAATTAAGCGGTACCGAAAAACGCTACATCGATGCAACCGGCTTTTACTTGATTGCTGACCGTTCGGGCTATCAAGCGCAATGTATGATTCAGCACCTTGAAGCCAACGGTACCGCGATGGAGTTTTTTGACTACCAAGTCGTACAGTCTGACCCATCGGCGATTAAGCTAATCACTGACTCAAGCCCACTGCTTGTACCTAGCAACGTTAACGGTGTTGCTGGTGGCACAGGATTTGTAGCTTAACTAACTAAGCCCCGATAATGGGGCTTTTTTTTACGTCTAAATAAAATGGAGCAAAACCATGAAACAAGTAAAAACACTACAGGGCATCGGTCAATATAAAACTGGTGTTACTGTCAATGTGCTCGATGACGCAGAGGTTGAAAAGCTAGTTAAAGCCGGTAAGCCTGTCGATGGGTTATCACAAAGTCGCGCTGCTGAACTCGTTGAGATGGGCGCGGTGGAAGCGGTTGAAGAAAAGCCCACTGCTAAAACAGCCGCTAAGCCCGCCACGAACACGCAAGCCGCTAACACTACTGAGTAACTGCCATGTACGCAACCCGTGACGATATGCTAGTACGATTTGGTGAGAATGAGATCGTGCAGCTTGAAAATATGCACAATGACGGGATAGACGCAACGGATAAAGCACTGAAAGACGCGACTGAGCAAATCAATAGCTATCTATCAGTGCGCTATTCGACACCGGTCAATAAAACCGAGTATTTAACCGTGATTGCTTGCAATATCGCACGGTATCGCTTGTATATGGTTGAAGCCACAGACGAGGTAAAGGCGCGTTACGATGAAGCGGTGGCATGGCTCAAAGATGTGGCGGCTAAAAAGGCAAATATCACTTTTGCAGAGCCGCTAACCCCCGATGAGCAAAGTAAAACCTACATCAAAGCGGTAACGCCGATTGGTGGTAGTTATCCAGGGCAGTATTTTGGTGACGATGTGTTTGCCACTATGCCTACGATTAAAGGCGGTTTTAATGCGTATTGAGATTGATTTTGATGGTCGGCAAAGTGTGATTAATGCGCTATCGGGATTGTTGTTTGACGCGCCAAAGTTTAACGAGTTTGCAAACGATGTCGGTAGCGAGATGGTTTATCAAACACAGCAAAACTTTGAGAATCAATCATCACCCGATGGTGTGCCGTGGCAAAAATCACTAAGGGCAATCGTCCAAAGTGGTGAGACGCTGCGAGACACTGGCAGGCTATTAAATTCAATCACCTTTAACCCGATGCCCGATGGTGTGGAGTGGGGTACAAACGTGGCATATGCACCTTATTTGCACTATGGGGCACATATCAAGGCTAAAAACGCTGAGTTTTTGCGATTTAAAACCGCGTATGGTTGGGTGAGTAAAAAAGAGGTGTTTGTGGTAGCGCGACCATTTATGGGCTTTACACAAGCTAATCAGCAATATGTTATCAACACACTAAACAGGATTTTAAGCAATGATTAACTTTTTTAGCGCGTCAAATGAGTTAAAAACTTTGCTTGAGGGCACTGGGTTATTTAAGCGTGTAGCGATATTGCAGTCACTCAATGATGTATCGGTGCAAAAGCAAATCACCCCAGCCGCTTACATCGTCTATCGCGGTCATAGCGTGCTAGATACCGCAGGACAGGGCAGCCGTGTTAAATACACCCAAAACTACACGGTTGTTTTTACCGTTGCTAATGCTCAGTCGCAAAAAACAGCCGACAATCTGATTGATGACGCGGGGGATTTTATCATCAAGGCATTACAGGCAATTTTAGGTTTTAAACTTAACAACAAGGCGGCATTTGTACCCACGGGTAACGATATCGCAGGTTTTGACAATTCATTCTCTTACATTCCATTTACTTTCAGAGCAATCTTTACGCTATAGGAGTCATTATGGCAAATCGTTATTTCAGTGGGCAAGGTAAACTACGCATTGCCCCAATCACAGCAGGTGTTGTTGGTGCGCTGCGAGAAGTTGGCAACGTATCGGCACTATCACTTGAAACATCGATTGATGAAGTCGAGCACAAGGAATCACAATCGGGTTTTCGTGCAGTTGACCATGTGTTGGTTACTGGTCAAACTATGGCGCTTGGCTTTACCACAGATAATCTAAACGCTGATAACTTAGCATTGGCGTTCAAGGGCGCAGTGCAAACGGTCAAGGGTGCTACCGTAACGGGTGAGACCAAAACACTAGCTAAAGGTGACAGTTGGCAGCTACGAGGCGGCAAAATCACTGATTTAGTTATCACTGATAGCGCAAGTCAGCCGTTGGTTGCAGGTACAGATTATTTGCTTGACGCCAATTTTGGTCGAGTCACTTATATCTCAACTAGCTCAAGTCTTACCCAGCCGCTTAAAGCAAGCTACAAGTTTGGTGATAAAACGCGCATCGAGTTTTTAAGCCAACCGCAGGGTGAATACTACCTTGTATTTGATGGGCTAAACACTGCCGAAAGCAATGCGCCTGTTAAAATCGAAATCTACCGAGCTAAAATCAATCTTGACGGCTCGTTTGATGTGATTAACGATGAGTACGGTGAGCTGCAATTTACTGGTCAAGTGTTAATGACTGATGGCAAGATGGCAAACATCGAAATGCTGTAAGCAGGTCTACGATATAAAAGGCACTTTTCGGAGTGTCTTTTTGTTTTAGTTATTAAGGATTTTTTAAAGATTTTTAATCACTGGGATAAATTATGACAGACTTAACAATCAACGGTAAAGCAATCACCGTAAAGCCCATGACAGCGCAGGATTACGGCAATTACGGGCTAGGAATGTACCCATTTTTAGACGAACTAGACGCAGTACTAGCAAAGTCAAACGGTCAGCTATCCGCTAAAGAGTTGTTTAGATTGGTTGGTAAGCATAACGAGCAATTTATTATCTATGCTGCTAATGCGACAGGGTTAGAGTTTAACGAGATTAAAGCATTGCCCTATCAAGATTATTTGGCGCTGTGCAAAACGATTGTAAGTGAGCATAAGGATTTTTTTTTGACATCGTTAGACAGTCTAGTCGAAATACAAAACGCCCTAACAAGCCGAATCGTCAACCAAGCATCGCGGAATGTTACTACTATTTTGAGTGCCTTGTCGGACAGCTTATCGCAGCAGGACATAGCCGCACCGACATTATGACCATGCCTTATAAGCAGTTTATGGGCTATCTGTATGCCGCCAAAGCGCAAAAAATACATGACCATAAAATGCTTATTAATGCGATGCGCGTGTCGCAAGTGGATAAAAAAGATTTGGATAAATACTTAAAGGACGTTGATACATGGCTCGACTAATAAACAATCAATCAAATGTGTCAATCGAACTACCCTATGACTTATATCCGATTGATGACCTTAATTGGTCGCCAGTTGCCGCCACAGGTGTTTACACACTAAGCGGTGCGTATGACGTACAGCAAGCAGTAAAACTAGCAGGCAAGCCTATGACGTTACAATCAAACGATGGGCTAGGCTTAATCACCCGTGATACAGTCAACAAACTGCACGCACAGGCGGCAATACCTGAAGCGACATTTACGCTAGAGTATGCAGCAGATGGGGTGATAAAAATTGTCAATGTGATGTTTGACCATACGTCAAACCCTATTGAAGCTGAGCCGTTTAAGGGTTTTAACAGCCCAAATTTGGATGATTATTTTGCAGTCACGCTAAAATTTAAAACGGTTTGATATTGTGTTTTGCTAGACGCTTGTTTATGATTTGAGTATCTGAAAACTAGAGATACACCTTGAAAAATCCCATTGTTATCATCGCTATATTAATTGCCTTTTGTTTGTTGTGGGTATTTGTTAAGACTGATAAGCCGACAGCGCAAGCCCCACAAGCCACAGCGCAGCCCGTTAATGTGATGACGGATGACGAAAAGCGCGAAAGTGAAAACGCTAGAAAAATCGCTGAAGCGCAAAAAGCATTTGACGCTAATAATGTTGATAAGCCTGTTTACGCTGAAATCCCTAGCGAAAGCCGCAACATGGATTTTGATGAATGTAAAAAACTACAATCCAGCACCTTACTGTCGTCGGTAGGCACAAAAACCAAAGTATTTAGCACAGTGACAACGGATATTTTGACATCCGTTCGCGTTTGTACAACAGACGGTTCTGTTTTGCTAAGTTGCAGCAAGCTAGACAACAAGCTAGTCGTAACAAAAAGCCCTTATCAAGATTGGTGTGATTAGTTACCAGTATTAAAGATATAGCCGCTACTCGTTAGCGGTTTTTTATTGCCCAAAGGAAAAATCATGGCGAACAGTGAATTAAATTTTAGCGTCAGATTGCAAATGCTCACTGACCAATTTAATCAAGGCTTACGCGAGTCACGTAGCGCATTTGAAGCCGCGACGCAATCAATCATTGGCAACACCAACGATTTACGCACCAATAGCACCCGCGCAGAGCAAGCATTAACCACGCTATTTAATGCGCCTAGCAATGATTTGACTACTACCATACAAAACACCACTGCTCAATTAAATGGGCTAGTACGTGGCGCAAATATCAGCGAGGAGCAGTTACAACAGGCATTTACAACGGCTGCTAACCATGTGCAAAACCTGAGCAATGACTTAGACGCTGCTCGCGCTCGCCTACAAAATATGACGTTGGCAGGGGCAAGCCTTACCTCGATACAGCAAGCGCAAACCGAGATTGCACAGTTAGAGCAGCGATTAACACAAGCGCAAACAGCAAGCACCGAGTTTGGCAATGCTATGTCTAGCGCGTTAAATCGTGCCGGCCAAACCGCGCAGCAGACAGAAGCGAGTATTGACCGCTTGCTCGGTGTGCGCAGCAATAACGCTATCACAAGCGATATCAATGCCATTAGCCAAGCATTAGACCACTTACAAACCGAGTTTGAGCAAGGGCGCATTAGTCAACAAGAATTTAACCGACTATCGCAAGCGGGGCAAGTACGACTCAATGCACTGCAAGGTGAGTTAAATAGTGTATCAACTGCAACACAGCGCACAACTACCGCAACAGATGGGCTTGGTAATGTCTATGGAAAACTGCAAGGCATACTAGCGACACTAGGCTTAGGGTTCTCGGTTGTTGAGTTGGTCAGAGTGTCTGATACTTACACCGCTTTGGCGGGTCGTATCAAACTTGCCTCAGATTCGCAAGAAGAATACAAGTCTGCGATGGCAGGCGTGTTGCAAGTGACACAAGAAACCTATCAGCCGCTAAAAAACACCGCTGAGTTGTACTACAAAGTCAGCGATGCCACAAAAGCCATGGGTTTAACTCAGTCACAAGTGCTTGGTGTCACTCGTACAATTAACCAAGCAGTATTGTTATCTGGCAGTAGCGCAGAGAGCGCTGCCGCTGCTGTGATGCAGTTTAACCAAAGTTTGGCAAGTGGTGTGTTTCGTGGCGAGGAATTTAACAGTGTTGCAGAGCAAGCCCCGTACTTATTGACCGTCATGTCAGAAGCGCTTGGTGTCACCAATGGCGAACTACGCAAGATGGCAGGCGAGGGTCAGCTTACTGCACAAGTGGTCATAAAGGCGCTGCAAGACCAAGAAGAGGCGGTTAACAGGGCATTTAAAAACGCACCCGTCACGATTGGTAATGCGGTACAAAATGTTAAGAACAGCTTTACTGTGTTAATCGGTGAGATGAACAACACAACAGACGCAAGCAACGACATCATAGCCGCATTGCAGTTTGTTTCGCAAAACATGAACGAGCTTGCCGCGGCATTTGTCACCGCTGCCAAGGTTGCGATTGCTTACAAAGCGGTCAACCTTGCTATTACGCTATACGAAAAAGCACAAGCGGCAAATGCCGCGGCACTGGCGATGCGAAACGAAGCGGCTGCGGTCGCGCAAAATACCTCAGCACTGGCAGCAAACTCAGCACAGGCAAGCGCAAATGCTGCGGCTCAGTCACGTGTCGGTGCTTCTGCCGCAGCGTCTGCCGCACAAGTCAATGCGGCTAACTTGTCTATAGTTAGTGGATTAAATGGCATGCGTGCTGGCGTGGCGAGTGCTCAAGCAGGCGTGCTTGGGCTTACCTCAAAACTTGGTATGCTTGGTGCGGCATTGGCAGTCGGTTATGTTGGTTTTGACTTGCTAAAAGACGCAGGTAAGCTATTAGGCGATGGCATGGGGTATGTCGTGACTCAGCTTGATGGCACAGCTGCCGCTATCAAAAAAGCGGATAATGAGGCGAAATCACGAGCTGCTAACTTAGAAGTGCAGTCTGCAACCGAAAAACGCATACAAGAGGCGATTAAAAAAGGACATGATGATATTGCTTATAAAGCCAGTGAGAGCAGCAAATCCGTCATTAAGTCATTTGATGCTGTGATTAGCAAGGGCGGCGATGTCAAAAAGGCACTTGACGAAATCACACTAAATACCAGCAAACCAGTGGATATCCAAAAATCCATCAATGCACTAAATGACTTGCGAAACCTTGGGAAAATCACCGCTGAGGAAATGCAATCAAAAATCCAAGATTCGCTGAATGGTATTGACCTGACTGTGTTTAATGTCAATATGCAAACTGGCATTGCCGGTGTCGCGGGTAGATTAGATGAAGCAAAATTTAAAGTTGCTGAACTTGAAGTGGCCTTTTTAGCAGCCGGTGGCGCTGGCACTGAAGCCGGTAATAAAATCAATGCCAAACTTATCGAACAACGTAAAGAAGTAGCAGAACTTGAGAAAGCCCACCGACAAGGCGTTGAACAAATGGCAATCGCTCAAGATGCTATTTTGGGCGAGTCAATCAAACGCACCGGCCTAGATATCGAAGTGTTAAAAGGCCAAATGACAAAACAAAGTCAGTCAGCGATTAATGACGTGTCTATCATTGCTGAAAACTTTGATTTGTTAAAAGAGCGCGGCATTGATGCAAGTCTGACGCTGGCGAGTTCATTGGGTAGCGCGATTAAAGACGCGGACAACCCAAAAGCACTACAGGTCTTACAGGGTCAAATCACCGATTTAAGCGACAGGCTAGGCAAGGAATACACCCAAGGCTTGATGATTGACCTTAAAAACCGCGTGATTGAGGTTAATAATGAGCTTGATAAAACCAAGCCCGGTATTAATTCAATTACTGAAGCGTTTCACGAATTTGGTTTTAAGACCAAAGAGGAATTTGCGGTAGTCGCTGAACAATCAAGGGCAAGTTTTGATGTGATGCAAAAAAGCGGTCAAGCTACCACAGCGCAGTTGCAAGCAGCTTGGCAGAAATGGGCTGAAAGTGCAATCGCTGCAAATGGTGGCGTATCAACTGCGGCCATTGATGCCGAAGCTAGACAGCTTGGATTAGCTAAGCGCATTGATGAAACTGGGAAAATATCATGGGAGTCTGCTAAAAAGATAGAGCAAGGAACAGACAATGTTACCGAGTCAATTAACAGAGCAGCATCGTCAGCATCTAACATCGGAAACACTATAGAATCATCTGCAAATCGTGGCGTTAATGCGCTGAATACGCTAAACAGAAAACTTAGCGAAACAGATGCTTGGAATAAAAGAGTTGCTGAAAGTAGTGCACTAGAAAAAGCACAGCGACAAGCGAATGATAATAATTGGCTAACATCCGTTAGTAATGACTACAGCCAATTAAGCACGCTAACTGGTATTGAGAACTTTCTAAAATCCGCAGGGCTTGAGCAGGCGCAAGCTATGCGTGAGGCACAGAAGCTAATGGATCAATACGGCAAAGACGGCATGATGAATTGGGCGTTGGCAAACGGTCTAAGACCTGGACAAGCAACGACAAGTCAGGATATTGCTAACTATCAATCGCCAAGTGAGTATTTGCTATCACTCGCTGAGCGTGAGCGTTACCGTAACTTACCACAATCTGCACCAACGCCGGTTGTTAACAATCAAACGTCAACAGGTGGTGGCAACATCAACATTAATTTGCGTATCAATGGCGAATTGGCAACACCGCTTTCTAACGGTGATTTTGAAATCATGGCTAGTAAGCTTGTTCAGAGATTACAAGATGACGCTAAACGTCAAGCAGTATAAAAGGGGATAAACATGGCAACTGCATTGCCCACGAAAATCAATCAGCAAGATTTAAAAATCTATCCATCCGAACGCCTGACGCAAAACGATGATGGCGGTGGTATGCCACTTGGTACACCCTTAACAGGTGCGCTCAATGAGCTGTTTCAGCCGATATCAAGTATCGCTCGCGTTAATGGCGCGTTTTATGCCGTGCTTGAGTATGTGGGCGTTATGCGCGCTGATGACGAGCCGCTAATCGGTGCGTTTTCTGCAATTACTAAGCCGCCAAGCGATAAAACTGTGACTTACTTATTGTCAAAAGCGGATCGCTTTGGTGAGTCACGCGCGGAAGCATTAAGCCGCATTGAAGCTTACAATGTCGCAACTATTGAGTCACGCATGACGCTTTTATCAACACAGTCAGCAAATAGTAAGGTTGTGCAAGCGTATCAAACGGTTGGCGAGCCTTTACCGATGGTGGGTGATGTTTACTGTTTGCGCCAAGATAAGGCCGGATATC
>RRZU011367357.1_pt1 | contig 10407 bp, 9 predicted proteins | sample 2165561 | NCBI WGS metagenome assembly RRZU01 (sample SAMN10456909, study PRJNA506462) | wastewater metagenome | isolation source: wastewater sludge | place: USA: Moscow, Idaho | reverse complement strand
GCAGCAATAAAATCAACAGTACTTTTCCGAAACTCGGCGGATTCTGCGTAGCAGTTTCACTGATCGCATTGGCATTTAAAAAAGCTTTCGGTAAATCCAAATGTATTTTTTTACCCAAATAGGTACCAAACAGGTAAGCGGAAATGTACCATGTCGGAATCGCACAGATTAAACCGACCAGTACCAGTAACCCGATATTGGCACCAAGCAAGTCCCCGGCGGCAACCGGACCCGGATGCGGCGGCAGGAAAGCATGCATCACTGCAAACGCACCGGCAGCAGGAAATGCATAACGAATGACGGAACCACCGAACTGTTTCGCCACACTGAAAATAATCGGCAGCATTACCACCAGACCGGCATCGAAGAAAATCGGAAAGCCGAACAATAATGACGCGATACCCAATGCCAACGGTGCTCTTTTTTCACCAAATTTATTGATCAGTGTATCTGCTAACACTTTTGCACCGCCGGTGATTTCCAGCAAACGCCCAATCATCGCACCTAAACCGACCAATAAGGCGACCGAAGCCAGCGTACTGCCAAAACCGCCCAGCAAAGTCGGTAAAATCTTGTCAATCGGAATTCCCGTCACAAGTGCGGTCAACAAACTGACGATAAGCAACGCCACAAACGCATGGACTTTGAATTTTATAATAAGAACCAACAGCAACAGAATTGCTGCGAGCATAATTAGTATTAACATAGTGATACCCTTTTAAAATAACGGTTAAACCGCCGCTAACATCCCGCCATCTACGAAAAGCAGATGACCATTCACAAAATTTGAAGCTTTCGATGATAAAAAAACAGCTGCGCCGATCAACTCCTCCGGATTTCCCCAGCGTGCCGCCGGTGTGCGTTTGCATAACCAACTGCTAAATTCTTGGTTTTCGACCAGCGGTTTGGTTAATTCGGTTTTAAAGTAACCGGGGGCAATCCCGTTTACCTGAATGTTGTAACGTGCCAATTCGACACACATCCCGCGAGTCAGCATTTTGACAGCACCTTTGGAAGCGGCGTAAGGCGTGATGGTGTCGCGCCCGAGTTCACTTTGCATCGAGCCGATATTGATGATTTTCCCTTGTTGTCTGGCGACCATATATTTGGCCACCGCTTGGGAAATGATAAACACGGCTTTTTGATTGACGCTCATAATTTCGTCATATTCATTTTCCGGGAACTCGCAAAATGGGTGACGCCGCTGAATACCGGCGTTATTCACCAACACATCAATCGCACCAATATTATTTTCGATAAAATCAATCGCCTGCCGCACCGCTTGGGAATCGGTCACATCAAACGCCAGTGCATGGGTTTTGAACCCTTTTTCCGCCAATTGTTCGGCAACCGCTTGCGCCTGCTCTGGCTTGGTGCCATGAATAATGACTTCCGCCCCGTGTTCGGCCAACCCTTGTGCCAGCAATAACCCGATTCCACGGGTCGAGCCGGTCACAAGAATGCGTTTCCCTTGTAATGAAAATAGATCGCTCATCATGTTTGTCCTCTTTATCAATCCGGATGCCTATTCAAATACGATTTGCACTTTAGAAATTTCATTTTTATTGCCTGCCGTTTCCAGTGCTTGTTGTAGTTGATGAAATGGAAATTTGGCGGATAAGAGCGGTAACGGATCGACTTTACCGCTGCCGAGCCATTCGACCGCACTATTGAATTCTTCGACAAAGCGGAACGAACCGACCAAATGAATTTCTTTGGCGATTAATGTCATCATTGGAAAATCCGGAAAATTGCTGCCCATTCCGACTTGGACGATGGTTCCTTTCGCTTTGGTGACTGCTAAGCAGCGTTCGATCGAAGAGGGGTGACCGGAAACTTCAAAAGAGACATCGAACTCACCTTTATGCGCCAAATATTCGGAAAAATCATCTTCAGCTGCGTGCAGGGTTTTATTCGCGCCCATTTGGCGGGCAATCTCTAAACAGCGCAGACTGATATCGGCACAAACGATTTCTTTAGCGCCCAAAGCGTTAACCGCAGCGGTGATAAGACAACCGATAGGCCCGACACCGGAAATAAACACTCGTTTACCGCTTAAGTCACCGGCTTGTTTGGTGGCATGAATGGCAACAGCCAACGGTTCGGCAAATACCATCACATCGTCGCTAAGATGTTGTGGATACGGAATGCATTGAACAGTATCGACGACTTTATATTGCGTAAATCCGCCATCGACATGCGGGTTGTACATTGCACTACCAAAAAAACGCATTTGTTCACATTGATTGGTATCACCCGCGAGACAATATTTACAGCTTAAACAAGGCTTACTCGGATTGATCGCGACTTTTTGTCCTTCGTACAAGCTATCGGAGTCGGTTTTAACCACTTTTCCAATCACTTCGTGGCCTAAAATCATCGGATGTTTAATTTCAAAATTACCGACTTTACCATGTTGATAATAGTGCAAATCCGAACCGCAAATCCCACCACGCGTAATTTGAACCAACGTTGTTCCAGACTGGTTGGGAAATGGAATAGTTTGTTGAATTACATCAACCTCTTTTTTTCCTTTAACGACACATGATAGGGTTTCAATTTCCATTTTCAGTTCCTTTTGTCAGAAGCGGATTTTAGCCTACAGTAAAAGTTACCGATAACATACTTTTTAAATTCTTGTTGGTAAAGTGATATTTTTAAGTAAACTTTAATTTTGCGATCCAGTTCAAATAATGGAATATTGCCGCATAAATTCTATATAGGGCTGTTAATAATTTTTGTGATGCTCATCACTATATTAATTGTTACAGCTAACTATTTTTTTGATTTTAAGGTATGTTAAATAAAAATATGCGCAAAATATGAGGAGTAGGGTATGACGCAAGCTATCCATGATAAAAAGGGGAAAAGTTTTATTTTGATGGGAGTTTCCAGCACCGGAAAAACTTCTATCGGTACTTCACTTGCCCAGCGTTTCGGGATTAAACTAATCGATGGTGATGATTTGCACCCAAGAACAAATATTATCAAAATGGGATCGGGACAGCCGTTAAACGACGTCGATCGGGCGCCGTGGTTAGAGCGTATTCGTGATGCCGCCTTCAGCTTGGAACAAAAAAGTGAAATCGGGATTATCGTCTGTTCGGCCTTGAAAAAGCAGTATCGTGATTTGATTCGTGATGGCAATGAAAACGTAAAATTTTTATTTCTCGAAGGAAGTTTCGATTTGGTGTTGGAGCGAATGAAACAGCGCAAAGGACATTATATGAAAACCGAAATGCTGAAAAGTCAGTTCGATACCTTGGAAACACCACAACAAGATGAACCAGATGTGCTACATGTGAATATCGACGGCTCGTTTGAAGAAGTCGTAGAGCGTTGTGCACAGGTATTAACGCCTTATTTATAAAAATATTGGAATAGCAGACAAAATATTATGTGCAGCCAGTTCTGGCCGCACTTGGATAACTATATGGAATAGTTATATAATTTTTAAATACATTTCATATAGTTTTGAGTTGCTAAAATCAAAATCATCCAAGGTGAAAATAGCTCCTTTAGAGACATCTCTTATAAGTGTTTTATTAGACATTAAATAAAATGGTACATAAATTTTTGATTCAGATTTGCTATTAAATAGCAACGGACGAACATCAGGAATAATATGATGGTGACCGCCCATATTAAGTGTTTCACCTTTAAAAAAGTTTCTCTCAGCCATCCCCACCATAATAGTAGATTGTGTTTGGTCCGGATTTCCACTAGTACGATTATGCAGGACTGCAGAAAAAATTGAAATTGGTGATTCAACTCCCATTAAATGATAAGGGAGAATAATTGCTGCATATTTATTATTTTTACTTACGATGTGTCCTTTTTCTTTAAGAATATCCCACACGATCGCATTATGACATTTCACAATCACAAATTCTCCACCAGCAAAACTAAGTTCATCATTTCTTCTTAAACAATTAAATACATCGACTATTCCAGTATGTCCTAGAATTCCACCATCTTCTTTTGGAATAAAAACATCTGCTAATTCTGTAATTCTACAGATTGGATAATGTAATTCTGGTTTATCAATAGAGAGGTGCAGAGAGTTTGCTACCACATTCATTTCACAATAATCAGGTGTTGCATATTGTGGTAGAGATTTCAATAGAATAGATCTATTTTTCAATGTATTATCAAGATCATTCGATATTGACCAGTAATTACTAAAGTCAGGGATGACAATTTCATTTTCTAAATATTGAATTGATTTTTTCTCAGAATTCCATATATAGTCATATTCACTTGATTTTCCTGCAACAATAATTTCTAAACCTAAATTTTCAATCCAAGTATATAAATGTATTAAATTACTTGGTTGATCTCCATCAATAGTAGTGTAAACAACGCCATTTTTCTTAGCCAGATCAGCTAAATATGGTCCAACTACAGATTCTGTTTCTTTTGAGACCATACCAACATGTTGTCGATTAATAAGTGCTCTTTCAGCAATTTCTGCACCTAGCTCTGGATTTCCTGTAGATTCAATCAACATATCTACGGGACAATTAGGCAGAAGGTGTGGATTACTAATAATAGCCGTCCCATTTCTGGATATAATTTGTTCAACTTCATTTAAGTTAGAACAAATTAATAAGTTATTAGTATCCCAACCTAAATTTTCTAATGTTTTCTTTGTTGCATCCACATTAATATCACAAACAACACTAACAGATAATTTATCTATCATTTTACATTGAGCTAGTAGAGAATATCCAAAACCTCCGTTAGCTCCTAAAATAGAAATCCTGATTGATTTATTAAAATTAAATAGCTTATTATAATACATAATAATCACCTTTTTAAATTAAATTACTCATTTCTAAAATAACAACAATTAAACCCGATACCAAACCACTAATTGCAGTGGCACCTCCAACGGATCTTAATCCCTGTGCGAGATCCATATTGGATAAACTAACGGTTACCCAAAAACCACTAGAATTTGAATGTTTAAAAATTTGAGCTCCTGTTGCACAAGCCAAATAGGCCGCTAAAGGAGATATATCCAGAGTATTTAACATGGGTTGTATAATTGCAGCACCTGTTAATACGCCTAATGTATTTGATCCCGTAATTGTATTAACTAAAGCGGCAATGATAAAAGGAATTAGAATAGGTGGTATATTTACTTGAGAAATACTATTAGCAATACTTTCAGCAACTTTTGTGTCTTTAATAATTAGTGCTAAACTACCGCCTAGCCCTGTAACAATAATGGGCATGGCAGATAATCTCAAGCCGGTCTCTACCCAATCATTTAATACTTCTTTGGTTTTCCATTTACTTCCTGTTAATGTCAAAGAATATGCTACAGCGATCAGCATAGCCACAATAGGATTACCTAAAGTCATAATAAATTCTTTTATTATTGAATTCATTTCAACATTTCTTAAAAAAGAACTTATCATTATTAATAAGATGGGCAATATAATCGGAGCCATAGACTGGAATAAAGATAACTTACTTATTTCAATACCTTTAGATAAAAACTCTTCTTTAGGCAGAACATTTATTTTTAAATATTTACAATATAATGTTCCTGCTAATATCCCTGGAATTGATATCATTATTCCCCATATAATAGCTTGAGATAAATCTAAGTTTAAAAAAGCAGCGGCAGCTAATGGACCTGGAGTAGGAGGAACTGCAGATGCAGTTACATAAGCACCCAAATATAATACTGTACCATATTGAGCCATTGAAGCCCCAGTTTGAATAGCGAGGTTGGATACAATCGGCATTAGAACAATCACAATAGTATCTGCTAAAATAGGAATTCCTAATATTGCAGAAGCTATAGCAATAGCCCATATAGCTCTTTTTTTTCCAAAAACTTTATACATAAAGTTGGTTATTTTTATTGCTGCACCAGTTCTTTCTAACAACTTTCCTAGGACGCACCCCAAAAAGAATAGTAATCCGACTTTTCCAATAGTATCTCCAAATCCTTTTGTCACAAGATCCATTGTTTGCGCACCGCTTAGCCCTATAGATAGACCTAATGCTATTACTACTAATAATAAAGTCATTGCTGGATGAATATTCCATTTTGAGATCATCAAGATCATAATTGCTATTGCAATTACAAAAATTGCTAATATATAAATATTACTCATTTTTATCTCCTTAGATATTATTAATCATAAGTTATAATATTATCCTTTTCAAAATCATCCACTCCGTTATCATTCAGATAATGTACTTACTGAGTTCGTAAAAAATATCAAATTAGAGAATTCTTCTAGTTATTCACAGTTGTCAACTATGTCAAACAGATTACCGTTATTACTATATAAGGAATCATTAGCAGCTTCCTGCTCCCTAGGACCATTGGCGTCCAATGGATAGGAAAGCAACTGGTATAACATGAGAATCTCCTTTTTGTTCAATGCACCGACTGCTTGCGCTGTTTTAACAACCATAAATTGACTTCAGGGCTGTTGAATACCGCATCCCAAGTATTGTGGGGATTATTGTTAAGAATGCCGTTATCACCGACTTGCTCGAAGCTGAATTCGGTATATTTGGCGCTGGTGCTTTGCAGTTGTTGCGAAAGAATTTGGTAGTTGATGCGAGAGCCATCTACCGGGGAAACTTTGTCTTCTTTACTGTGGAAAAACCAAATCGGAATATTTTTAACGGTTGCCAAATTTTCTTTGGTCGCATTGCCGTCAATCCATTCGGTGGTATAAGCCTCCCTTCCGCCCATCAACAGTGCGGCGGCAAAAAAGTGCGGTCTATCCAACAATAAATAAAGTGCGCCTTCCGCGCCTCTGGAGAGTCCGACAAGGTAGATTCTGTCTTGATCGATTTCCGGATTTTGTTGCAGGGTTTTATCAATCATGGCCAACAATAAAGCGCGGCGGTTTTCCGTTTGCCAATGGATTCCACCTTTTTGTCCTTTATTGATGTCATCAAAAGGATCAAATACGCTGGCATATTGTGGTGCCAGAACAAAGCCGTCCTCATATTTCAGCGTGCTGACCGCACCTTGGCTGGACAGCAATTGGGCGATGTTGTCTTGCCCAAGTTGTCCGGAACCGTGCAGGAAAATCGTCAACGGGAATTTCTTCTGAACCGCACTTGTGGGAGTATGATTTATCGGCGTGTAAAGTCGATAGTGTAAGCTATTTTGCGAATCGGTTAGATGCACTTGCTCTGCTTTAAAGCGATCCAATTGCGGATTGACTAGGTTTTGCGGTTCGGCAGTGATGGTGACCGCACTTGGAGCGAGGGTTTTTCCATTCGCCAATTTAAGCAGGCCTTGCTGCTTAATAGAGTAACTTAGCCGTCCGTTGTAATATTCGGGCACGCGGTTGCTCTGTACGATCTGTTTGGTAATGATCTGTCCTTGCTCGTTTTTCGCTCTGAACGGCATCGGTTCGCTATTTTCGGTTTTTAATGAGTAAAGGTCGCTATTTTTATCGGCGTTTTTGTTCAACTCAAGAATAATAAATTTTCCGGGTTTGGGAGTCGGTGAAAGTGCGGTGGTATCCATGCTGTAAGCCTTGATAACTTGCCGTTCGCCTAACGGCTTTCCGTCCAAACTCACTTCCACCTGATAAATTCCCTGCAATTCATCGCCACTCAACAGGTTATCCTCATATTCCAACGCTACGGCATCGATTTTTTGCCCTTTAGCGGTGATTTCGGTGATTAATTTAGCACCGAGAGAAGAAACCGGTTGCGGTCGATCAGGAATCAAGGGCGCAGTTTTGGCTAATAGCAAGGAGGAAAAAAGTGACGATAGCAAAAGAATAATGTTGCTCTTAAACATACAGACTCCTAAATATGAACGTTAAATATGGATATCGGATGTAAAAACGGGCTTGGTGCTTTCCAAGCCCCTTAATCAGTAATTAGAGCAGTAGTTAGAGTTTTTTGTTTTGTAGATTGATGTAAACCAAAATGACAGCCAGAATCCCTAGTGGGAAAACTAAATCGAAGATTGAACCGTCTGATCCCCAAATAAAGTTTGATAAAATCACCATGGTTCCACCAATTGCCCAAGCGATGGTTGTTGGAATGGACCAAACAATCATTTGTTTCTTAACATCGTTAATGCCCATCATTCGGTTCACGACCCAGAATAGGCTATCGTTGAAGTAGCCGAAGAACAAAGACCCCATTGTTGCAGCTTGTGCCGCCAATAGCATATTCACTCCCGGAATTTCAACCAAAATAGGCGCTGAAATGGAGGCGGCGGTGATCATCGCAACCGTGCCGGAACCTTGGATAAACCGGACTAAGGTTGAGACGATAAACGGAATCAATATTGGTGAAATCGGAAGACCGGCCACTTGCTGGGCCAATTGATGTCCGGCGCCGCTGTCCCTTAACACTGCACCTAAAGCACCACCCGCGCCGGTTACCAATAAGATGATCCCCGCAGTTTTTACCCCCTCTTCTAAATGAAGTGCGGTAGTATGTTTATCCGCATTCGGTAGCAGAGTGTAGATGGAAACCAGTACACTGATGGCCAATGCGATAATCGGGCTACCGACAAATGCAATAACTTGGTAAATCGTGGAATCATTAATCCAAGCAAACTGCTCCTGTTTTATCATTAGATCCACGATGGCCTTGATGAAAATCAAGACAATAGGCAGAACGATAGGGAGCATTGAAATCCCCAACCCCGGCAAATTTTTCTTTTCTCTGGTTTCGATATAATTATCATATTTTTCTTTGAGTTCTTCTTGGGTAAAAACCTCTTGGTTGAAATCAGGATATTTTTTGTCGAGCCATTTGGCATATAATACGATGCCGATAACGGCGGGAATAGCAAATGCCATACCGACCAATAACATGGCGCCGATATCAACACCGAATAATCCGGCAACACCCAACGGCCCCGGTGTTGGCGGCACAGTGTGATGGGTGACCACCAATCCGCCGGCTAATGCAACACCCAACGTAAGCAGAGAACGTTTGCCATTTTTCGCTAACGCTTTGGCAACAGGATAAAGAATAACAAAGGCCGAATCGACAAAAATGGGAATACTAACGACATAACCGGTTATCGCAAGTGCCCATTCCTCTCTCTTTTTACCTAGGAATTTAATGAAACTATAGGCCATTTTCTCGGCAGCACCAGAAACTTCAAGAATGCTTCCCATCATCACACCGAGACCGATAACGATCCCGATGCTGCCCAGCGTGCCACCGAAACCTTTAGAGATCACCGCTAATGTTTCCGTGGCATTTAAGCCTCCGACGAGCCCAGCGATAGCAGAAGCGATTAACATGGCAATAAAGGCGTGAACACGGGTTCTTAACACTAAATAAACTAATACGGCTACAGCAACAATCAAACCGATAATTGGAACGGGTAATCCGAACATATGGTTACCTCCTATAAGTCGTACTGGATAAATTGATTAATAACATCAGTAAAGTTTTGATCGATACTGAAACCTAGAGATAATGCTTGCGAACAGTCGATTTTTGCCGGCCAGCTGGCAACGATATCATTAATTTTTTTGTCAAATTGAAATTCGACTTTTTCTAAAATCGTCTTACCTTTTATTGAGGCCAAATCCTGTAGCATGGAGTCAACGCTCACGGTAAAGCCGGGTAGATTAATCACGTGCCAATCTCTTGCCGCTAACGACGGAAGCGTCATAGCATGGATAAAATTATGAATCACCGTATTCGGACTGGATATCCATAACAGCAGTTCTTTTGAAACCGGACAAATCGAGCTTTCGCCGTTAAGCGGTTCGCGAATAATGCCGCTCACGAAAGAAGATGCGGCTTTGTTCGGTTTGCCCGGACGGATACAGATAGTCGGTAGGCGAACGGCAATCCCGTCAACAAAACCTTTGCGTGAATAATCGTTAATCAATAATTCACACATCGATTTTTGTGTGCCATAAGTGGATTGCGGGGTAACTGCGGTACTGTTATTAATCACGTCAGGCAGTTTGCCACCATAAACCGCTAAAGAACTTGAGAAAATAAACCGAATTTTCGGGTTGGTTTTACGGCAAGCTTCCAAAAGATTTTTAGTCGCTAAAAAATTAATTTCGTAACCCAAATCAGGATCTTCTTCGGCATGACTACTGACGATAGCGGCTAAATGAAAAATAACGTCGGTATCCGGGGTAATGATCTCATTTAGTCCTTGCGGGTGGCGTAAATCCATCTTGATACTACGAACGCGGCTATCTTTGTTATGAATAATCGGTTCGTTTACATCGACCAAGATCAGTTCTTTAATATTGATCTGAGTTTGTTGGAGCAGGGTTTTGGCTAAACGCTGGCCTAGGAACCCCTGCCCACCGGTAATGATTATCTTCATTGTGGAATCCTCATATGATAAAAAGGCAGTGAATAACTTAAGTAGTTAACTCAGTAACTATTTAATAAATAAAGCTATTTATACTT
>RRZU010586042.1_pt1 | contig 10407 bp, 9 predicted proteins | sample 2165561 | NCBI WGS metagenome assembly RRZU01 (sample SAMN10456909, study PRJNA506462) | wastewater metagenome | isolation source: wastewater sludge | place: USA: Moscow, Idaho | reverse complement strand
TTGATCTTGATCCGGCTGCGGATGATGTCCTGCGTCGCTGCGCGCCCCCATTCGCCGGCTGAGTCGTCGGTCTTGTTGAGCACTTCGAGGTTGTCTTCCAGTGCGCCCATCCACGGCCCCATCTTCTCTTCTTCGGTGCCCGGCAGAAAACCGATGTCCTCACCCACCGGCACGGTGACGCGGGTCATGATGATTTCGGAGTAGCGCTTGGTGTCGAGCACCTGTGTTAGCGCCGCTGCCAGCGTCAGCAAGGTCTTGCCGGTGCCGGCCTGGCCGAGCAGGGTGACGAAATCGACTTCCGGGTCCATCAGCAGGTTCATCGCGAAATTCTGTTCGCGGTTGCGCGCCGAAATGCCCCAGACGTTGTTCTTCGGGTGCGTGTAGTCGGTCAGCGTTTCAAAGCGCGCGCTCTTGCCGGTCACGTCGCGGACGATGGCGTAGAGCGGCTGTTCGCCTTCCTGATAGATGAATTCATTGACCAGTAGTTTCGGGCAGAGCGGGCCGCTGACGCGATACAGCGTGTGGCTTTCGCGCTTCCACGACTCCATGCCTTGACCGTGCTTGTCCCAGAAGTTGGCCGGCAGTTCGAGGATGCCGGTGTAGAGCAGGTCGGTGTCTTCCAGTACCTTGTCGTTGAAGTAGTCCTGCGCCTCCAGCCCGAGCGCCCGCGCCTTGATGCGCATGTTGATGTCTTTCGACACCAGAATGACTTCGCGCTCCGGGTTCAGGCGTTGCAGGTGAATCACCACGGCGAGGATCTGGTTGTCGGCCTTGGCAGTGGGCAGCCCGGTCGGCAGGTCGCTCGAGATGGCCTCGGTTTGCAGGAAGAGGCGGCCGCTGGCCTGCTTGTGCGACAGCTCAAACAGCGGGATGCCGTGCTCGATGGCGCCGCTGTGGCTGCTGACAATGTCGTCGAGGTTGCGCGTGACTTGCCGCGCGTTGCGCGAAACTTCGGACATGCCCTTCTTGTTGTTGTCGAGTTCTTCCAGCGTCATGATCGGCAGGAAGACATCGTGCTCCTGAAAGCGGTAGACGCTGGTCGGGTCGTGCAGCAGGACGTTGGTGTCGAGAACAAAAAACTTGGTTAGCGTGGCGGATTGCTTTTTCGCTTTGCTTCGCGGGGCTTTTTTGGGTGCCATGGACGCGTTCTCCTGTGGTTTGGGGCGGGTCTGATCAAAGCGTTTTAATAAAGTCCAATACCTCTTGCGCGTGCCCGGGGGCTTTAACTCCGCGCCATTCCTTGCGTAGTACGCCTTGGCCGTCGATCACGAAGGTGCTGCGCTCGATGCCGCGTACCAGCTTGCCGTACAGTTTTTTCTCCTTGATGACAGAAAACTGATTGCAGAGTATTTCTTCACTGTCAGACAGCAGATCGAACGGCAGATTCTGCTTGAGTTTGAAGTTTTCATGCGAGCGGATGCTGTCGCGCGAAACGCCGAGGACGACGCAAGCGGCTTCGGTAAATTCAGGGTGCAGGTCGCGGAATTGCTGCGCCTCCGTCGTGCAGCCCGGTGTGCTGTCCTTGGGGTAGAAGTAGAGGACGACTTTCTGGGGGCGCAAGCCGGAGAGCGCCAAATCCTTGTCGCCCGTGGCCGGGAGGGTGAAGTCAGCAACAAGCTGATCGATCATGGTGAGCTCTTCCAAGAGTGGTGATGGCTCGATTGTTGTAAGAAAACAGTAACCGGGTCAAGTCGCCTGAATTTGGCGCAAGTCCAAAATCCAGGCAATTTGCCGCGTTCGATGCTGGGTTGCACATGGCGGACAGGCGGGAAGCCAATAAATACGCCACTCTTCAGGGTGTTGCATGTCAAGATCGCCTATCCATGCGGCTTTCAGCCTGGACGGCGTATGCATTGAAGCCGCCAGAAAAACCTTGGCCTCACTCAATCAAAACTCGTTTAGGGTGCGTTTTGCCGCCGAATCCGATAACCTTGCAGTCTTTGCCTAGCAGGCCTTGTTCCGGAGAACATCATGGCGGTTTTCGAAGTAAATCACCCGCTCGTTAAACACAAGATCGGCCTTCTTCGGGAAGAAGGTATCAGCACCAAGAAATTTCGTGAGCTGACGGCGGAACTCGCGCGTTTGCTGACCTACGAAGCCTGTCGCGATTTCGAGATGGAGCGTTGCGTTATTCAGGGCTGGGCGGGGCCTGTGGAAATCGAACAGATCAAGGGCAAGAAGATTTCGGTGGTGCCGATCCTGCGCGCCGGTTTGGGTATGCTCGATGGTGTCCTCGACCTGATTCCGAGCGCCAAGGTGAGTGTGGTCGGCGTTGAGCGAAATCACGAGACCTTGATGCCCGAGCCGTATTTTGAGCGCTTTGTCGGCCAGCTGGATGAGCGTATTGCGCTGATCATTGACCCGATGCTGGCCACGGGCGGTTCGCTGATCGCCACGGTGGATATGCTCAAGCGCAATGGTTGCAAACAGATTCGGGCACTGGTGTTGGTGGCCGCGCCAGAGGGGATTGACGCGTTGCGAGCAGCGCATCCCGATGTCGATGTCTATACGGCGGCAGTGGATAGTCACCTCAATGAGAAGGGGTATATCATTCCGGGTCTTGGTGACGCAGGTGACAAGATCTTTGGGACGCGTTTGTAGACCGAGCTTGTTTTCGGCTGCTGCGTTTGCAGGAAATGACCTGCAGATTCAATAGATTGATTTCCAACGTTTGTAGTTATTTTCAGGAGTCCATTGTGAAGAAACAGATTTCAGTACTCGTCGTTGCGTTGATGGCTGCGGCCATGATTTCAGGTTGCGGCAAGAAAGAGGAAGCGTCGGCGCCGGCCGCTGCACCCGCACCGGCAGCGGCCATTGTGGTCGGTCTTGATGATAATTTCCCACCGATGGGTTTCCGTGATGAAAAAAATGCGCTGGTCGGTTTTGACATCGATCTGGCGACTGAAGCTGGCAAGCGTCTCGGTGCCGAAGTGACATTCAAGCCAATCGACTGGAACGCCAAAGAGGCCGAATTGAACGGCAAGCGTGTCGACGTTCTGTGGAATGGCCTGACGATTACCGAAGAGCGCAAGGCCAATATTCTGTTTACCACCCCGTATCTGGAAAACCGTCAGATCATCGTGGTTCTCGATAATTCGGCGATCAAAAACAAGGCTGAACTGGCTGGCAAGGTGCTTGGCGTACAGGACGGCAGCAGCGCGGTTGAAGCGGTGCAGAAGGATGAGGCCACTGCCAAGTCGCTCAAGGAACTGAAGAAGTTTCCTGACAATGTCACGGCGCTGATGGATCTTTCCGCCGGTCGTTTGGATGCCCTGGTGGTCGATGAAGTGGTCGGGCGCTATTACACGGCCAAGAAATCAGGTGAATACCGCGTTCTCGAAGAGAACTTCGGTACGGAAGACTATGGCGTCGGTACGCGCAAGGATGATGCCGAGCTGATGGGCAAGCTGCAAAAAGCGCTGGACGACATGAAGAAAGACGGTTCTGCCGCCGCGATTTCGACCAAGTGGTTCGGTAAAGACATCATTAAGCAGTAATTTATTCATCCGGCCCGAAGGCTGTTGGTGGCGTCGTTGCATTCGTCCAGCCGCATCGCAAGTCTGTGATGCGGCTGGTTGCTTTGACAGCTTGCCCTGTCGGGCTTTGAGAGTTAGCGCATGGACTATGTGTTTCAAATCATGGGGCCCCTGATTGACGGTACGGGGGTCACCATCCAGGTTTTTCTTATTACCCTCGTTTTGTCCGTGCCCTTCGGCTTGTGCCTGGCCTTGCTCAGGATCTCGCGTTTTCCGCTGGTCAGTCATGTCGTCAATGGCTACATCTGGCTGATGCGTGGCACGCCGCTCATGCTGCAAATGTTGTTCATCTATTTTGCGCTGCCATTTGTTCCGGTGATTGGTATTCGTCTCCCCGATTTTCCGGCAGCCATCGTGGCCTTTGTGTTGAACTATGCCGCTTATTTTGCCGAGATCTTTCGTGCCGGCATTCAGTCGATCGATCGCGGTCAATACGAGGGAGCGCGTGTTCTGGGTATGACCTACCCGCAAACGATGCGCCGCATCGTGTTGCCGCAGGTGCTCAAGCGTATTCTGCCGCCGATGAGCAACGAGACCATTACGCTGGTCAAAGATACTTCGCTGATCTACGTTCTGGCCATGAACGATCTGTTGCGCGCGGCACGGGGCATTGTCCAGCGCGACTTTACGACGACGCCTTTCATGGTCGCTGCCGCTTTCTATTTGTTGATGACGCTGGTGTTGACCCTGGGTTTTCAGCGTCTTGAAAAGAAATATGCCGTTTATGATGAATAGCCCGATGATTCACGCACACGATGTGCACAAGCACTTCGGTTCTCTGGAGGTGCTCAAAGGCGTTTCTCTGGATATCGGGAAGGGCGAGGTGCTTGCCGTTATCGGGCCTTCCGGTTCTGGCAAGAGTACCTTTTTGCGCTGCCTTAACCATCTGGAAACGATCAATCGCGGGCGCATTGATATCGAAGGCGAGACGCTGGTGTCGACCGACGCGCATGGCGTCTGCCATTACGTTCCCGAACCGGATATTCGGAGAATTTGCGGCAAGATGGGCATGGTGTTCCAGCACTTTAATCTGTTTCCACACATGACCGTTTTGGAGAACGTCATCGAGGCGCCAATCACCGTCAAGGGCATGCGTCGCGAAGAGATTGTTCCCAAAGCAGAGGCCCTGTTGGCCAAGGTGGGACTGCTGGAGAAGCGCGCCAGTTACCCTTCGCGTCTTTCCGGTGGGCAAAAGCAGCGCGTGGCGATCGCCCGGGCCTTGGCCATGGAGCCGGACATCATGCTCTTCGATGAGCCCACCTCGGCGCTTGATCCGGAGCTGACCGGTGAAGTGCTGCGTACCATCCGCGAATTGGCGGATGAGCACATGACCATGTTGGTGGTAACGCATGAAATGGCCTTCGCGCGTGAAGTTGCGAGTCGAGTTGTCTTTATGGACGGTGGCGAAATTCTTGAGTCGCGTCCCGCTCGCGAGCTGTTTGCATCGCCGCAACACCCGCGCACACGGGCGTTTCTGGAGAACATGCTTTAGCATGGGCTGGCCATTGACCCAAGCATGACAATTTCCCTTGCCGATGTTTTTTCGCCCGACGGCCCTTTAGCCACCGGTATTCCCGGTTATCGCCTGCGCGCCCAGCAGCTTGAAATGGCGGAGAGCATTGCGGCAGCGATCGCTGCGAATCACGTGCTGGTGGCCGAAGCCGGTACGGGTACCGGGAAGACCTTTGCTTATCTCGTTCCTGCCTTGCTTTCTGGTGGCAAGGTGATTGTGTCGACGGGTACCAAGAATCTGCAGGATCAGCTTTTTTCGCGCGATATTCCGACGGTGCGCAAGGCGCTTGGCGCGCCGGTCAAAATTGCCTTGCTCAAAGGGCGTGCCAACTACATTTGCCATTACCACCTGGACAATTCGCTGGCCGACGGCCGTTTTTCTTCACGCGAGGACGCGGCGTATGCTGCGCGTATTTCCCGTTTTGCCAAGAAGACGAAAACCGGCGACAAGGCGGATTGTGGCGAAGTGCCGGAAAATTCTCCGGTATGGGGCATGGTGACCTCGACGCGGGAGAATTGTCTGGGCCAGGCGTGCCCGAACAGTAAGGAGTGCTTCGTTCTCGCGGCGCGGCGCGAGGCGCTGGCAGCAGATCTGGTGGTGGTTAATCATCACCTGTTTTTTGCCGATGTGATGTTGCGCGATGAGGGCACGGCCGAACTGTTGCCGGCCTGTAATACAGTGATTTTCGATGAGGCACATCAACTGCCGGAAACCGCCAGCCTGTTTTTTGGCGACAACGTGTCAACCGCGCAAGTGCTCGATTTGGTGCGCGATGCCCGCACGGAAGGCATCGCCTCGGCGCGCGATTGCCTTGATTTGCCTAAACTTTGCGGCGTCGTCGAAAAGGCCGCCAAGGATCTGCGTTTGACGTTGCCGGTTGAACCAGCGCGTTTTTCTCTCGCGCAGCTTGAAGAGCGCATGGGCTTCGAGAACGGACTGGTTGGCCTGATCCGTGAGCTTGAGCTATTTACCGCTTTGCTCGAAACGCAGGCGCAACGCTCGGAAGGTTTGGAGAACTGCTGGCGCCGCGCCGGTGAGCAACTTGCCCAGTTGCGCCGCTGGCAGAAAGGCGCCGATCGCGATTACGTACGTTGGGGTGAGACGTACACGCATTCGCTACAACTCAACGCCACGCCGTTGGTGATCGCCAAGATCATGCAAAAGCAGATGAGCGGTCATCCGCGTGCCTGGATTTTCACCTCGGCAACGCTGGCCGTGCAGCGCGATTTCGGTCACTACTGCGCCGAAATGGGTCTCGATCAGGCCGATTCGGCCTTCTGGGATAGTCCGTTTGATTACGAGCAGCAGGCGCTGCTCTATGCCCCGACGAGCCTTCCCGATCCGAACAATTACGCTTATACCGAGGCCGTCGTCAAGGCCGCGTTTCCCGTGCTGGAAGCCAGCGCAGGTCGCGCGTTTTTCCTGTGCACTTCCTTGCGTGCCATGCGCCGGACGCATGAGCTGCTGGCGGAGTATCTGGAACGCGCCGGGCTCGAATTCCCCTTGCTGATTCAGGGCGAAGGCAGCAAAAACGAGTTGCTTGAGCGCTTTCGCCAATTGGGCAATGCCATTCTGGTGGGCAGCCAGAGCTTCTGGGAAGGGGTGGATGTACGTGGCGAGGCCTTGTCGCTGGTCGTTATCGACAAGCTACCGTTCGCGCCGCCGGACGACCCCGTGCTTTCGGCGCGTATCGAGCGCATGAAGAGTGAAGGGGGAAATGCTTTCATGGACTACCAGCTACCGCGTGCCGTGATTAATGTGAAGCAGGGTGCGGGACGCCTGATTCGCGATGAGACGGATCGCGGCGTGTTAATGATTTGCGATCCGCGTTTGATTAGCAAGCCCTATGGCAAGCGAATTTGGCGTAGCCTTCCCCCCATGAAGCGAACGCGCGAACTCGACGATGTATTAGCCTTTTTTCAGACCAAATGAACCTTTCGATTGACCGCGAAAACAGAGTGCTGAATGCCGTTCTGCCGTCAGATAGTCGGGACGCGGCCGTCCTGCTCAACCGTGGTTGCGTGTGTCGTTCGCTCGATCATGGCCGGCTGCGTCAGGCGCTGGAAGGCGGCGAGTCGGGCTCGCCGGGGAGCGGCGGCGTTTCGTACGACGAGTTGCTGTCCACCCGGCCGAACATTTTTTCCGACACCATGGTTTTTGTGGCCGAAGCGCACCTGCAACGCATGGCCGAGCTGATTGATGCGATCGGGCGTGTCATTGCCCTGCCGGCTTATGTGGAGCGGGTGCTCGCTTACGCGCCGGCGATTGCGCGCTATCAGCCGCGCTCAGCCGGTGTCTTTCTCGGCTATGACTTCCATTTGGGCGCAGACGGGCCGCGGCTCATTGAAATCAACACTAATGCCGGAGGAGCGCTGCTTAACGCCAAGTTGCTGCGCGCACAATGGTCTTGTTGTTCACCGGTAGCGTCGATGCTTTCCGGGGCGATCAACGTCGAGGCGGATTTCGTCGCCATGTTTCGCGAGGAATGGCGTTTGGCGCGGGGCAACGCGCCTCTGAGGCGTATTGCCATTGTTGATGAGGCGCCCCAGACCCAGTTCTTGGCGCCTGAGTTCGAGCTGTTTCGTCAGCTCTTCGAGGCGAACGGTGTTGCCGCTCTGGTCGTTGATCCTGACGAGCTTGCTTTCGACGGACGGCAACTGTCATGTGCCGGGCAGCCGGTCGATCTGGTCTATAACCGGCTTACCGATTTTTCGCTCGATGAGCCGCGTAACAAGGCTTTGCGCGACGCTTATCTGGCTGACGCCGTGGTGCTGACGCCGCACCCCCGTGCACACGCCTTGTATGCCGATAAACGAAACCTGATGAGCTTGACCGATGAGGCCTGGTTGATCGAGCTTGGGGTTGCTGAGGCGGATCGGCGCTTGCTCATGGACGGTATTCCGCGCACGGACCAAGTGCTGCCTGAGAATGCCGCTTCCTTTTGGAGCAGCCGAAAACGGTGGTTTTTCAAACCTGCTGCCGGTTATGGCAGTAAGGCCGCGTATCGCGGCGACAAGCTGACCAAACGTGTTTTCGAGGAAATCTCGCGCGGCGGGTATATCGCACAGTCGCTGGTGCCGCCTTCGGAAAGGCGTTTGCTGGTCGACGGCGTTGAGCAAAATCTCAAGCTTGACTTGCGCAACTACGTCTATCAGGGTGCCGTTCAGCTCGTTTCAGCGCGTTTGTATCAAGGACAGACAACCAATTTCAGAACGCCCGGAGGCGGCTTTGCTGCGGTATTCCCTGTGGCGAGTGATAGCGGGGTCAAAGTTTGCGCAGGAGCAGCCTGTTCTTGCCCGGAATGAACGCGATAAAGCGAGACACGGCGATCTGTGTGCAATAGAATTCATTGATCTGCGGAATGAGACGAATAGCGTGGCCGACGTGAGCGTTTTTAACGTACAGAATTCTGCCTTTGATGAAATCGATGTGCAGGAGCTTGCGCTCGGGATGTATGTAACCGAGCTTGATCGACCGTGGCTGGGTACGCCTTTTCTCATGCAGGGTTTGCTGATTGAAGAGCCGGCGCAGATTGACGTGTTGCGCCAGATTTGTCGGACGGTTCTCGTCGATCGGCGCCGTTCTATCGGCGATCAGTACGCTGAACGTAGTCGTACGAGGGATGCGCGTCGTTTGGCCGCGAGTGCCGTGAGTCAGCCATATTTTGTCGAGTTTTCCGCAGCGCCGGGGGATAGCGAGTTTCTTTCGGTTGTTCGTCGTGTGCGTGAGCACAATGCCTCTTCTTCTGCGCCCAGAATGCGTCCGTCGGCTAATGAGAGCCGGCTTGAAACGGAGCTGCTTTATTCCGCCCCGATAATTGATGATGTGCATCAAACGCTTGATGCCATAAGGCAAGCCATTAATGTCGACGGTGGGCTTGACATGTCACGGGTGAGCGGTCTGGTTGAGGAAATGGCTGCTTGTGTTCAGCGCAATCCGGACGCCATGCTCTGGCTGACGCGCCTGAAAAAATCAGATCAATATTCTTATGATCATGCGGTCGATGTTTCGGTGCATTTGATGGTTTTTGCTCGATTTCTGGGGCTTGGCTCCGCGACGATTGAAGATCTCGGGCGGGCAGGTTTGATGCAGGATGTCGGCAAAGCGCAGCTTGATCCAGAGATTCTTGCCAAGCCTTCGGTGCTAAGTGAGGAGGAATACCTCGAGGTGCAAACGCACGTGGACAGTTCTTTGGATATTCTGCGCAGCCAGAACGCGTTTTCCGATAATGTGCTGAGTATTGTTGCCGCGCATCACGAGCGCTATGACGGAAGCGGCTATCCGCGGCGTCTTGATGGCAAGGGCTTGACCCTGTCGGGCGAACTGGCTGGTTTGATCGATACCTACTGCGCGATGATTCGTCAGCGGGTATACAGCTCGGCAGTGTCTAGTCAGAAAGCGCTCGAAGTGCTGGCCAGACTGCGTGGCGTGAAATTTCGCGAAGCTTTGGTCGATCAGTTTATTCAATGTATTGGCTTGTATCCGATCGGGACTCTGGTCGAGCTCAATACCGGGGAGGTGGCCGTGGTTATCCAGCAGAATCAGGTGCGGCGGCTGAAGCCGCGTGTTCTGGTGTTGCTGGCACCGGACAAAACGCTGGAGCGGCGACCGCGCAGTCTTGAGCTGATTCTTGAGCCGATGACGCCCACAGGTGAGCATTACCGGATCAAAAGCGCCTTGCCGTCGAATGCTTACGGTATCGATCCGGACGAGTTTTTTCTGAATTCATGAACCGTTCGCCTGACTTTGAAATCCTCGCCCACCTCGTTTTGCCCGGGCTGGCGACGGCCTTGTCGGAAATCCCGATCCTGCATCATGGGCAGGAGGATGGCTGCGTCGGTGTCGTTACTTTCGTTGTTCATCCCGATGCTGCCTTCTATCGTCTTTCCCCGGAATCGGCACTGCGTTTGCGTGAGGAGATAACGCACCGCCTGAACGAGCAACTGCGCGAGAGCGATCGCTTGTATGGCATGAATAACTGGGAATGGCTGATTGTGTTGCCCGGATTGCGCAGTAGCGCGACCCTGACGATGGCGATGATCCGGCTATGCGGCTTGTTTGGTGAGCATGGCCTGGTTGTCGACGGCATCGTGCTGCACCTGTCGGTCTCTTCCGGCGCCGCGATTTATCCAGATGAAAGTGAGGACGCGCTGTACGTGGTGCAATCGGCGCGGATTGCAGCTTTGCATGCCGAGCGAAGTGCTTCCGGTAGTGCGCTCTACGAACCGGCTATGGAAGGACTCGATGAGCACCTGAAGGACTTCGATCGCGAATTGCGAATGGCGTTTGCCGGCGACTGCAGCTTGCAGTTGTATTTGCAGCCACAGATTGAAGCAAGAAGTGGCCGTTGCTTGGGGG
>RRZU010433026.1_pt1 | contig 10407 bp, 9 predicted proteins | sample 2165561 | NCBI WGS metagenome assembly RRZU01 (sample SAMN10456909, study PRJNA506462) | wastewater metagenome | isolation source: wastewater sludge | place: USA: Moscow, Idaho | reverse complement strand
CGCGCGCGGTCTTTGACGAGGTCGACGAGGCCTTGGGCGAAAGCCTGTCCGACCTGATCTGGACCGGCGATATCGAGACGCTGACCCTGACCCAGAATGCGCAGCCGGCGCTGATGGCGACCTCGATCGCGGCGTTCCGGGAGCTCGAGGCGGAGGGTTTCGGAATCGGGGATGCGGATTTCGTCGCCGGCCATTCGCTGGGGGAGTAGTCGGCGCTTTGCGCCGCCGGTGCGCTGAGTCTGGCCGATACCGCGCGGCTGCTGCGTCTGCGCGGGGCGGCCAGGCAAGAGGCCGTGCCGGTCGGGCAAGGTGCCATGGCCGCGATTCTGGGGCTGGATTTCGCTGCGGTCGATCAGATCGCGCGCGATGCGGCCGAAGGCGAGGTCTGTCAGGCCGCCAATGACAACGATCCCGCGCAGGTGGTGATTTCCGGCCATAAGGCGGCGGTCGAGCGGGCGGCGGAGCTGGCCAAGGAACGCGGCGCCAAGCGGGCGCTGATGTTGCCGGTTTCCGCGCCGTTCCATTCGGCGCTGATGCAGCCTGCGGCGGCGGCCATGGCCGAGGCGCTGGCCGGGGTCGAAATCGTGGCGCCGGCGGTGCCGTTGATTGCCAATGTGCGCGCCGAGCCGGTGATCGAGCCGGGCGCGATCCGCCGTCTGCTGGTCGAGCAGGTGACCGGTGCCGTGCGCTGGCGCGAATCCATCGCGTTTCTGGCCGAGGCGGGCGTGACCGAGTTCTGGGAGATCGGCGCCGGCAAGGCCCTGTCGGGGATGATCAAGCGCATCTCGAAGGATGCGGTGACGCGCAATATCGGCACGCCCGCGGATATCGCGGCGTTGAAAGGTTGAAGAGGGGGCTCTGCCCCCATCCCTGCGGGATTCCCCCGGGATATTTGGACATGAAAGAATGAGGCTTGGGATGTTTGATCTGACAGGCAAGAAGGCGTTGATCACCGGGGCGTCGGGCGGCATTGGCGGCGCGGTGGCCGAGGCGCTGCATGCGGCGGGTGCGGTGGTGACCTTGTCGGGGACGCGTGAGGCGCCCTTGCGCGAGCTGGCGGATCGTCTGGGTGCGCGGGCGCATGTCGCGACCGCAAATCTGGGCGATGCCGAGGCGGTCGAGGCCCTGCCCAAGGCGGCGGCCGATGCCATGGGGGGCATCGACATTCTGGTCAACAATGCCGGGATCACCCGCGACAACCTGTTCATGCGCATGTCCGATGAGGAATGGGCGCAAGTGATCGAGGTCAACCTGACCTCGAGCTTTCGGCTCTGCCGGGCGGTTTTGCGCGGCATGATGAAGGCGCGCTGGGGCCGGATCGTGAATATCGGTTCGGTCGTGGGGGCGACGGGCAATCCCGGGCAGGGCAATTATGCCGCGGCCAAGGCCGGTCTGGTCGGCATGTCGAAGTCGCTGGCCTATGAGGTCGCGTCGCGCGGGATCACCGTGAACTGCGTGGCGCCCGGCTTTATCGAGACGGCGATGACCGACAAGCTGAACGAGGAACAGAAGGGCCGCATTCTGACCCAGATCCCGGCCGGGCGCATGGGATCGGCCGGGGAAATCGCCGCCGCCGTGCTGTATCTGTCGAGCGCCGAGGCCGGCTATGTCACGGGCGCCACGCTGCACGTGAATGGCGGCATGGCGATGATCTGAACATGGTTTATGCGGGTTGCAAGATCACGTCTCCGTGCTATATCCCGCTCGGAAGGCTGCAGGGGAACCGCCCTGGGCTGTGCCCGGCATGTGCTGGAACAATTTGGGCGGATGCCCGCGAAAACGAGGAAGAGACATGAGCGATATCGCTGATCGCGTGAAGAAAATCGTCGTCGAGCACCTGGGTGTCGATGAGGACAAGGTGACCGAAACCGCCTCGTTCATCGACGATCTGGGCGCCGATTCGCTGGACACGGTCGAGCTGGTCATGGCGTTCGAGGAAGAATTCGGCATCGAGATCCCGGATGACGCCGCCGAAACCATCCAGACCTTTGGCGACGCGGTGAAGTTCATCCAGGGCGCGGTCTGATCCGATCCCACGGAATTTCAGGGGCGGTGCCGATCGGCGCCGCCCTTTTCCTTTGGCGTATTGGGATTCAGGGCCGTGGGACGAAACGGCGCTGCGCCACCGCGTAAAAGAGGGTCTCTTCGCCCTTTCGTGCCTGGATGATACCGTCCGGCGCGTCGTCGAAATCATCATATTCATAGGGCAGAAGCTGCTGACCCGAATAGGACCAGAGGGCGGATTTGCCATTCTCGTCCGTCGTCTCAAAAACGCCATGCGTGGGGTAGTTCCAGCTGCTGTCAAAGGGCGTGTCCGACAGGCTTTTGCCCATCGCGTCGATCAGCAGATGGCCTCCGTTGCGGGTTTCGCGAACCTTGTAGAGCCCGTCTCCGATGGCATGGGCGCTGTTGTAATGGCCGAACATTTCCGAGGCCAGCGGCGGCAATCCCGAGAGGTCGGGCAGGGGCTGGCTGTTCAGAATTTGCAGCCCCGCCAAAGCGGCATAGGGGTTTTCTGACGAGGTCGCGCAGACCAGTTGAAGCCGCACATCCAGATCGCGCACGCGATAGGCGAAATAGGACAGGTTGTCGGCCCCGAACGCACCGGTCGGCGATTGCCAGGCCCAGATCGGCGGCTGGCGCACCGGCATATCGGTTTCGGGATTGAACGCATGATCGCCGGCCACGCCCTTGGCGTCCTTGGCGATGCGCGCCCCAACCTCGTCCAGATAGATGTCGCGATGGCCCAGCCCGTCAGAGAACGGGTTCGTCGACAGTGCCGCCTGCAATGCGACCGGGCTTTCATCCGCACTTGGGCGCGGAAGGCAGGCGTAATTGACCTGAAACAGCGTTGCGAGCGGGTCGTCGATCCGGTCGCGTTCCCGCAATGCGATGTCGCCGCGAATCCCGGACTGGCCCGAGATCAGCCTGTCGGTCACCAACGCCTTTGACAGCTGTTCAGCAAAGCTATCGTCAAAGGGGGCGCCGAAACCGGCGCGCGCGGCCAGATCGACGCCGCGATCCCCGAACCAGGCCAGCGCATCGAAATCGGCCGAGGCGACGATGCCGGGATCGGGGCGTCGATCCGAGATGCTTTCGACGGCATTCCAGACGGTCTGTAACCCGGTCAGATCCCCGGCCTCGCCATAGATCGCATAGCCGGTCGCGCCGGAAATGGCCGTGCCGAAAAGCTGGAACGGAGCGTCGCGGCGGGCAAGGATCAGGATATGGTCGTTTTCATAAAGGAGGCGGGTATCGTCATCGGGATGGGCAATCCCCTCGCGCTGCGCCGCGAGCGACTGTTTCAGCGTCTGGGCCGCATCGAGATGCAGGTTGAACAGGGTCTTGCCCGTCAGCCGGTCCACCACGCCGGGTTGGCCGTTATCGGTGCTGTCATCAAAGCCGGCAGAGAGCGGTACGGCAATGGTGGCGAAATCACCGGGCAGATTCAGCCGATAGGTTTCCGCCGCCGGAACGGGGCCCTTGGCCAATTCGGCCTGAAGGCGGTCCATGTCGCCGTTCCATTGCCGCAGCGCCGCCGCCCGCGCCGCCTGCAAGGCATCCTGTGCGGCGATGCGGTTCTGAACATCGCCCTGGCTGCGGATGAATGTCACCATGAAATCCACGCCGGCGTCCATCGCGCTTTCGGGCGCGCGCAGGGTGAAGCTGTCGGTTTCGGGTGACCGGGACAGAAAGATCGGCGCGCTTCCACTGGTTCCGGTGTCAAAGGGCACCTCTTGGCCGGGTTCCGGCAGGGGGGCCACGGCCTTGGTTCCCTGCACCAGAAGCGTGGCCTTGCCTGTGCCCGGATCGACCATCAGCACGCCGTTTTCGATGGCCGCGGCCATTTCGGCGGCCATGGCGGCAAACATGTCGCCAAAGGGGTCATGTTCGTCGAACGCGACCTCATCGCCGGTTTCGGAATCGACGATCCGAATGCCGTCATAGACATAGCCTGCGGGGGCGCTGCCCCGCGACAGAGGGGCCTGGCCCAGCCAAAAGAACGCGGCTGCGGTCAGCGCGCAAATGGATATGGCTGCAAGAATATATCTGAACTTCATCTGCTTGCCTTTAGGGGTCGGGCGATGGTCATGACGCGCGGATAAGAGGGCTGCGCGTCCCTGATCATGTTGCTAGCGAAACCGGGGGCGGAAATGAACCCTTTCGGGGCGCGCGGGATCGCCGCCGCAAGGCCCCATCGGCGCGGGGCGGTCGGGACCCTGATGCCCCGATGCCATCGGGGCGTGACATATGAAAGCGCCGGGGCTGTTGGCCCCGGCGCTTCTGTTCCAGAGGCTCGCCCTTACTGCGGCATCGGCGCGGCGATGCCCTCGACATAGAAATTCATGCCCGAAAGCTCTTCGTCGCTGGCCTTTTGGCCCTCGGCCAGCCAGTCGCTGCCATCCTGTTTTTTCAGGGGGCCGGTAAAGGGGTGGTATTCGCCCGAAGCGATCTTGGCCTTCAGGGCCTCGGCCTCGGCCTTGACCTCGGCGGGGACGGCATCGGTGATCTCGCCGATCTCGACCTCGCCGTCACCGATGCCCAGCCAGACGCCTTCGGATTTCCAGCTGCCGTCCAGAACCTGGCCCACGCGCTTGATGTAATAGGGCGACCAGTTGTCGACGATGGACGAAATCCGCGGCGAGGGCGCGAATGCGGCCATGTCGGAGGCCTGACCAAAGCCAAGCGCGCCGGCCTCTTGCGCCTTGGCCAGCGGCGCGGTGGAATCGGTGTGCTGCATGAACACGTCCACGCCTTCGGCGATCAGGGCGGCGGCGGCATCGGCCTCTTTGGCGGGATCGAACCAGCTATAGACCCAGACCACCTTCATCTCGACATTCGGGTTGACCTTCTTGGCGTGGATATAGGCCGAGTTGATGCCCTGCACGACCTCGGGGATCGGGAAGGACCCGATATAGCCGATCTTGTTTGACTTGGTCATCCGCCCCGCGATGGTGCCGATGACGGCGCGGCCTTCGTAGAAGCGGGCATCATAGGTCGAGACGTTGTCGGCGCGCTTGTAGCCGGTGGCGTGTTCGAATTTCACATCCGGGAATTTCTTGGCCACGTTGATGGTCGCGTCCATGAAGCCGAAGCTGGTCGCGAAAATCAGTTTGTTGCCGGCCAGCGCCAGCTGGGTCAGGGCGCGTTCGGCATCGGCCCCTTCGGGAACGGATTCGATGAAGGTGGTTTCCACCTTGTCGCCATATTCGGCCTCGACGGCCTTGCGGGCCAGATCGTGCTGATAGGTCCAGCCGCCATCGCCCACGGGGCCGACATAGATGAAGCCGATCTTGAGCTTTTCATCCTGCGCCAAGGCCGGCAGGGCGGTCGCGGCGACAAGGGCTGCGGCGCTGCCAAGAAGGGTTCTGCGTTTCATATGGGGCTCCTGTTGGTGGGGCGCGGCTGTTCTAGCGCAGCGCATGGAAGGGCCGGCCCAGCGATCCGGGGGCGGTGCCCCCGGCTGAGCGGCCGAATTTCTGCCGTGCCGAGATCAGCACGAGCACAAGGATGGTGGCAAGATAGGGCGCCATGGAGAGCAATTGCACCGGCACCGCGACGCCCGCCGCCTGAAGGCGCAGCTGCAAGACGGTGACGCCGCCGAAAAGCCAGGCGCCCGCCAGCACGCCCCAGGGGTTCCATTGCGCAAAAACGACGATGGCCAGCGCGATCCAACCGGCGCCGGCCGTCATCCCCTCGGTCCATTGCAGGACGGTGGCGATGGAAATATAGGCCCCGCCCATGCCGGCCATGGCGCCGCCGAATGCGATGGCGGCCAGCCGCACCCGGCGCACCGGATAGCCAAGCGCATGCGCCGCGTCGTGGTTTTCGCCCACCGCGCGCAGCACCAGCCCCGCGCGCGTGCGCATCAGCCCCCACCAGACCACCGGCACCATGACAAGGCCCAGCCAGATCATGAGGTTCAGCCCAAGCGGCCCGGCCATCATCGCCGGGGCCTTGACCCCTTCATAGGGCTTGCCGAACATCGCCGTCAGGCCAAGGCCGAACATCGTCAGCGCAAGCCCGGTCGCGACCTGATTGGACAGCAGATACTGGCTGAGCACGGCAAAAACCATCGACAGCAGGACACCGGCCAGCGCGGCCATGGCAAAGCCGATCGCGGGGCTGCCGGTCGCATGGGCGGCGGCGAAACCGGCCAGCGCGCCGCCGATCATCATGCCCTCGACCCCAAGGTTCAGAACGCCCGCGCGTTCGACGACCAATTCGCCAAGCGCCGCGAACAGGATCGGCGTCGCGGCCCCCAGCAACAGCACGAAAACGGCAATCGGATCGATCATGCGGCACCTCTGCCAAGATAGGAAAGGCCAAGGATCAAGCCCGCGCCGCTGGCGATACCAAGCCCGTAGAGGCGGCGCTCGGCGGTGGGATGCGCGCTGGCGCGGCCCGGAAAGATCCGGTCGCAGATCGTGGCGGCGATGCGCCACAGCGCACCGATCAGCCATGCCGCAAGATCGGAAATGAGGTCGAGATTGAACCACATCGCGACCACGAACAGGATGACAAGGCCAAGGACAACGGCGCCGATGACAGGCACCAGCAGCAAGGCGCCCAGCAGCCCGCCCACCACCAGCCCAAGCAGGAAAATCGTGATCTTGCGTTCGGTATTGCGGTCGGGTTGCGCGGTCATGCGGGCCTCCGCCGGATGCGATAGCGGGTCAGCACGTCAAAACCCAGAAGGAAGAACAGAAGCATCCCCTGAAACACCTGCACGCTTGCGGCGGGCAGTTGCAGCGTCAGCTGCGCCAGCTCGCCCCCGATATAGGTCAGCGCCATCAAAAGCCCCGCCAGCAGGATGCCCAACGGATGCAGCCGGCCAAGAAAGGCCACGATGATCGCGGTGAAGCCATAGCCCGAGCCGAAGCTTTCGGTGATCTGTCCCGCCGGGCCCGCGACCTCGAACAGGCCGGCAAGGCCCGCCAGCGCCCCCGAGACGCCAAGACACAGCGCCACCAGGCGTTCCGGGCGGACGCCGGCGAAACGGGCGGCGCGGGGGGCGGCGCCGGCGGTGCGGATGTGAAAGCCCAGCACATGGCGCGACATGATGAACCAGGTGACCGCCAGCGCGATCCCGGCGGCGATCACGCCCCAATGCAGGCCGGTGCCGGCGATCAGCTCGGGATTCGAGGCGGCGTCATATTGTTGAAGGTTGCGCGAGCCGGGAAAGCCGTAACCTTCGGGGTTCTTCATCGGCCCAAAGGCCATCCATGCGGCAATCTTTTGCGCGACATAGACCAGCATAAGCGAGACAAGGATTTCCGAGGTCCCGAACCAGTTGCGCAGCATCGCCGGGATCATCCCCCAGGCCCAGCCACCGAACGCCCCGGCAAGGATCATCGCCGGAAAGATCCAGAAGGCATCGGCGGGATAGGCGGCCAGCGCCACCGCCGCGCCGCAGATCGCGCCGATGATATATTGCCCCTCGGCGCCGATGTTCCAGATGCCGGCGCGAAACCCCATCGCAAGGCCCGACGCGATCAGGATCAGCGGCCCGGCCTTGACCAGCAATTGCGGGCGCGAATAGCTGGCCGCGGGGCCGAAGAGCGGATCCCAGAAGATGGTGCGGATCGCCGCGACCGGATCGAATCCCAGCGCCGCGAACAGGATGCCGCCCATGATCATGGTGGCGATGACGGCCAGAACCGGGGTCGCCACCTGCCAAAAGAGCGAGGCTTTGCTGCGCGGTTCAAGCCGGAACATGGGCAACCTCCATCCCATGGGCGCCGCCCAGCATCAGGCCGATCTCGGCCACGCTCAGCCCCTCGGTCGCGCGCGGCGGCGACAGGCGCCCCTCGTTCAGGGCACAGAACCGGTCCGAGAGTTCCAAAAGCTCGTCCAGATCCTGGCTGATGACGATGACGCCCGCGCCGCCCGCCGCCAGATCCAGAAGCGCCTGCCGGATCGCGGCGGCGGCGCCCGCATCGACGCCCCATGTCGGCTGGTTCACGACCAGCACGCGCGGGCGGCCCAGCACCTCGCGGCCGATGACGAATTTTTGCAGATTGCCGCCCGACAGCGCACCCGCCGCCGTGCCGGGGCCGGGGGTGCGCACGTCGAATTCGGCGATCACCCGTTCGGCGAACCGGCGCGCGGCGCCTTGGTCGATCAAACCGCCCCGGATCAGGTTCTGACGGCTGCCAGCGGTCAGCAGCGTATTTTCGGTCAGGCTGAATTCGGGGACGGCGGCATGGCCCAGCCGGTCCTCGGGGGCGGCCAGCAGGCCCGCGCGGCGGCGCGCCTCGGGACCAAGCGTCGAAAGGTCCGCGCCTTCAAGAATGACGGTGCCGGCGGGGGTGGCGATCTCGCCCGACAGGGCGGATAAAAGCTCTTCCTGCCCATTGCCGGCGACGCCGCCGATGCCAAGGATCTCGCCCGCATGCAGGCCAAGGGCGATCTCTTTCAAGACCACCCCTTCGGCCGTGGCGGCGGGGGTCGAAAGGCCGGCCACCTCAAGGATCGGCGCCCCCGGCTTGCGGCCCGACCGGTCGATGACCCGCATCTCGGCGCCCACCATCATCGCGGCCAGTTCGGCGGCGCTGTGGGCGCGGGGATCAAGCGTGCCCACGACCTTGCCGTGGCGCAGGATCGTGGCGCGGTCGCAATGGCTGCGGATTTCTTCGAGCTTGTGGCTGATATAAAGGATCGCGGTGCCGCGTTCGGCCAGCTGGCGCAGGGTGGCGAAAAGGATCTCGGCCTCTTGCGGGGTCAGGACGCTGGTCGGTTCGTCCATGATCAGCAGGCGCGGGTTTTGCAGCAGACAGCGCAGGATCTCGACCCGCTGACGTTCGCCCGCCGACAGGGTGGCGATGCGCCGCGCGGGGTTGAGCGGCAGGCCATAACCCTGTGACAGCTCGCTGATGCGGCGGGCAAGCTCGGCCCGGGGGGGCGGATTTTCCATGCCAAGCGCGATGTTTTCGGCGACCGTCAGCGCATCGAAAAGCGAGAAATGCTGAAACACCATGGCCACGCCCGCGGCACGGGCGGCGCGCGGATCGGCGGGGGTATGGGCCTGTCCGGCAAGGAACATCCCGCCATCGTCGGGCCGCACAAGGCCATAGATCATCTTGACCAGCGTCGACTTGCCGGCCCCGTTTTCGCCCAGAAGCGCGTGGATTTCCCCGGCCTTGACCGTGAAGGACACATCGTCATTGGCACGCACGCCGGGATAGGTCTTGCCCAGGCCCTCGGCCCGGAAAATGTCGCTCACTTGCGCGCCTCTTTTTCTTACCCGCGCAAGTCTTAGCGGATTTCCGCCCAAGGGCAATTGCACAGTTCGGCAGGTCGGGCCTAGATTGTCGCCATGCCTGAAAACGCCCCCCGATTCATCCACCTGCGCACACATTCCGAACATTCCCTGTTGGAAGGCGCGATTCCGGTCAAGAAACTGGCCGATCTTGCGGCACAGAACGGCATGCCGGCCGTCGCGCTGACCGATACGAATGCGCTGTTCGCGGCGCTGGAATTTTCGGTCAAGGCACAGGATGCGGGCGTCCAGCCGATCATCGGCTGCCAGATCACGCTTGAGGCCGGCCCCGTGGCGCCGGGGATCACCGGGCCGGTGGTGCTTTTGGCGCAGGATCGGGCCGGCTGGCTCAATCTGATGGATCTGTCGACCTGTCTTTACCTGCGCGGCGATGGCGCGCTGCCCCATGTCACGCTCGATGAGCTGGCCGCCCGGGCCGAGGGGCTGATCTGTCTGACCGGCGGCGCGCTGGGGCCGCTGGGACAGCTGGTCGGGCAGGGGCGCCAACAGGATGCAGGCGATCTGGCCGCGGCGCTGGCCACGGCCTTTCCGACCCGTCTTTACATCGAATTGCAGCGCCATCACGATGCCGAGGGCCGTCCCGTCCCCGAGGAACAGGCGGCCGAGGGCGGCATGATCGACATCGCCTATGCGCAGGACCTGCCGCTGGTCGCGACGAATGATGTCTATTTTCCCAAGACCGAACTTTACGCCGCCCATGACGCGCTGATCTGCATTTCCGAACGCGCCTATGTCGATCAGACCGCGCCGCGCCGCCGGCTGACGCCGCAGCATTATTTCAAGACGCCCGCCGAGATGGCGACGCTCTTTGCCGATCTGCCCGAGGCGATCGAGAACACGGTGGAAATCGCCCGCCGCTGTGCCTTTGCCGTCAGCAAGCACAAGCCCATCCTGCCGCGTTTCGCCGATGACGAGGTCGAGGAACTGCGCCGTCAGGCCTGGGACGGGCTGCGCGCGCGTCTGGCCATCATCCCCCACGCCGTCAGCGTCGAGGAATATGAAGAGCGCCTTAAATTCGAGCTGGGCATCATCGAACAGATGGGGTTCCCGGGCTATTTCCTGATCGTGGCCGATTTCATCAAATGGGCCAAGGATCACGGCATCCCGGTCGGACCCGGCCGGGG
>RRZU010100786.1_pt1 | contig 10407 bp, 8 predicted proteins | sample 2165561 | NCBI WGS metagenome assembly RRZU01 (sample SAMN10456909, study PRJNA506462) | wastewater metagenome | isolation source: wastewater sludge | place: USA: Moscow, Idaho | reverse complement strand
CGACGAAGTGCAGCGCAGCGAAAAAGTGCGCGCCGCCTACCTGGGAACGGAGCATTGAAGATGAGCACGTCCTTACTACACATCGCTGGCCTGCACGCCGGTTATGGCCGCGCCCAAGTGCTGCACGGTATCGACCTGCGCCTGGACAAGGGCCGCATCGTCACCGTCATCGGCCCCAATGGGGCGGGCAAATCCACCCTGCTCAACACCCTCATGGGCGTACTGCCGGGCAAGGGCAGCATCCACTACGAGGGCCAGCCCATCCACGCCATGACGCTGGAAGAGCGCGTCATGCTGGGCATTGCGCTGGTGCCGGAAAAGCGCGAGCTGTTCTCCACCATGACCGTCGAAGACAACCTGGTGCTGGGCGGCTTTCGCCAGATGCGCTTGGGCCAGCGCCAGTGGCGCGCGCGCATCGACGAGGTCTATGACCTGTTTCCGCGCCTCAAAGAGCGGCGCTTACAGATCTCGGGCACGCTCTCGGGCGGCGAGCGCCAGATGCTGGCCGTGGGCCGCGCGCTGATGTCGCGCCCGCAGCTGCTCATGCTCGATGAGCCCAGCCTGGGTCTGGCGCCGCTGATCGTGCAAGAGATTCTGGACAACGTGAAAGCGCTGCGCGACACCGGCGTCTCCATCTTGCTGGTCGAACAAAACGCGCGCGCCGCGCTGGAGGTGGCCGACTACGGCTACGTGCTGGAGATGGGCAGCGTCAGCCTGCACGGCCCGGCGCAAGAGCTGGCGCACGATGCGCGCGTCATCGAGACCTATCTGGGCGCCGCTGCGCGCCCGGCTGCCACAGAAAAAGCGTAGCTGGTTGCGACCATAGAACAAGGGTTTCAGGCATTTTTTGGCCTGACACCCTTTTTTTATCAGCGCTGACAGCTCTGGTTTTATTCAACCCGGGGTGCCTGTTCCACCCCGGGGGGCAGGCACACCTGCAGACTCAGCGTGCGCAGCAACTCGGCGGTGCGCCGCACCAGGGGCGTGGTTTTTTTCTTGGCCGATTGCACTAGGCACAGCGTGCTGACGATGCGCGGCGCGCTGATCGGCACGCCCACCAGCTCGGGCAAGGGCACGCCCGCACCGTCCAGGCTGGCACGCCCTGCCGCATCGCTGCGCATGGCGCTGCCCGTCAGCGCGGCAAAGCCACGGCCACTGCGCACCAGATCCAAAATGGCGGGCACGCTGGACACTTCCCAGACCACGTCCAGCTTGACCTGCGAGAGCGCGGCCTGCGCCTCCATCAGCTTGCGAAAAATCTGCCCCCGCTGGGGCATGATGAGCGGAAACGCCGCCAGCTGGGCAAAGGGCACGCTGCCGCCGCAGCCCTGCAGCTGCGCCGCCGGGCCGATCAGGCACAAGTCCTCCTGCAGCACCGGCGCGATTTCCATCAGCGGGTGCGGCTCGGGCGTGTAGGCCAGGCCCAGGTCGATGCGCCCGGTGGCCAGCCACTCGGCAATGTTCACGGAAAAGCCTTCCACCAGCGCCAGCCGCGCCTTGGGCATGGTGCGGGCAAAGGCCTCGATCAGCGGCAGCGTCAGGCAACGCGCCATGCTGGGCGGCAGCCCCACGGTGATGCGCCCCACCGGCTCATCGCGCAACGCGCCCAGGTCTTCCTTGGCCAGCGCCACGCGCTGCAAGATGGCGTGGCCGTGCTCGAGCAGGCGCCGCCCGGCGTCGGTGGGCTGCACGCCCCGGCCCGTGCGGATGAGCAAGGTCTCGCGCAGCTCGGTCTCCAGCGCGCGCACCTGGCGGCTCAGGGCGGGCTGGGCCATGTCCAGCAGCACGGCGGCTTTGCTGAAGCTGCCCGCCTCGGCCACGCGCACAAAGGTTTCGATCTGCTGCAGGTTCATGCTGGGCGCGCAGGGGGTGTTACTGGTGCTCGAAGGCGTACTTTTCGGTGTCCACCTCGCGCTGGCCCTGCAGCGGGTAGCGGTCGCCCACAATGGCTTCGGGGCGGAAGAGCGCATCCAGCGCCTGCAGCGTGGCTGCGTCCAGCGCCAGCGCCCCGCCGCGCAGGTCTTCGTGCAGGTGGTCCACGCGGGTGGTGCCGGGCAGGGCAATGATGTGCTCGCCCTGGTGCAGCACCCAGGCAATGGCCAGCTCGGCCAGCGTGCAGCCCACCTGGTCGGCCATGCGCTGCATGGGGGCCAGCAGCTGCAGATTGCGTGCGTAGGCCTCGGGGGCAAAGCGCGGCATGGCGCTGCGGATGTCGCCTTTGACCAGGCTGCCCACGTCCTGCAGCCCACCGGTCAAAAAGGCGCGGCCCAGCGGGCTGAAGGCCACATAGGCAATGCCCAGCTCTCGGCAGGCGGCCAGCGTGCCCAGCTCGGCGTTGCGCGACCACAGCGAATACTCGCTTTGCAGCGCGGTGATGGGGTGCTCGCGGTGTGCACGGCGCAGGGTGTCCACGCCCACTTCGGACAGGCCCAGGGTGCGGATCTTGCCCTCGTCTTTCAGGCGCGCCATTTCGCCCACGGATTCTTCGATCGGCACGCGCGGATCCCAGCGGTGCAGGTAGTACAGGTCGATCACGTCGGTGCCCAGGCGGCGCAGGCTGTCTTCACAGTTCTGGCGCAGGGTCTGCGGGCGACCATCGATGACGCGGCGCACCACGCCGTCGTCCCCCGCCACCCCGGCCATGCCGCCCTTGCTGCACAGGGTGATGCGGCTGCGGTGCGGTGCCAGCACCGGGCCGACCAGACGCTCATTGGCGCCAAAGCCATACAGCGCGGCGGTGTCAAACAGCGTGACGCCCGCATCCAGGGCCGCATGCAGCAGGGCATGCGCCTGTTCCACACTGGGCGGCTGGCCGTAGGCATGGCTCAAATTCATGCAGCCCAAACCGACGTTGTGTACAGAGAAAGGGCCAAGGGGACGGGTATGCATGCAACCTCCAGAAATTCAAAAATGATAGCTCTTTACGCTTATTACACGAAGATGATAGCGGTTTTGCACTGGAGCTTCAGGCGCACACGGCAGAGGCCAGATGGGGCCATGGCCCCACGAAAAAGGCCTGCGCCGCCCCCCGCAGGAGCCGCGCAGGCCTGGGTGTCAGCGCCGAGCTTTAGAAGCTGTGGAACAAACCGACCATCACCCCCACCTGGCTCTTGCCCAAGCCAGGCGAAGCGGGAACCGCCGTGCCACCGGAGACGCTGTAGCCCACGTTGGCATCGTTGTGCACCGTACCGACCAGGGCGTAGGCCTTGGTACGCTTGCTGAACAGGTAGTTGCCGCGCACGGACAGCAGCTGCGCATTGGCCTGGCGACGGTTGGCATCCAGGTAGGTGTAGGTGGCATCCAGCACCACCTTCTCGGCCACCGGGTGGCTGACCGCCACGTAGTACTGGTTGCTGCGGTAGGTTTCACCCACGGCCTTGAGGTTGCGGTGGAGGACACCAGCCCCCAGGCGGGTCTTGTCCAGCATGTAATAGCCGGTCAGGTAGGTGTGGTCGTCGTGGCTGCCTTCGCCAATGGTCAGGCCCGCAGGCTGGCCAAAGAAGGCCGAGCCTGTCGTGCCATTGAGACGGTCGTGCGCCACCGTCACACCCCAGGTCGGGGTGGCGTACTTGACCATGGCCGAGTAGGCGCTGCAATCGGAGTTGCCTTGTTCCCCTGCGCATCTGGAAGGGGCCAAGCCATCGCGTCCGGCAGAGTACAAGGCGCCCACCTCCCACGCACCGAACTTGCCGCGATAGGCCACAGCGTTGTCCACGCGCTGGTTGGGAATGTAGGCATTGAGCGAGCCCAGACCGAAGACGGCCGGGCCCATCAGGTCCGAGCCCATCATGGCGTACAGCCCCATGGTGTACTGGCGCCCCAGCGTCAGGCTGCCCCAATCGCCTGCCAGGCCCACATAGGCCTGGCGACCAAAGGCCCGACCACTTTGCTGCACGGTGCCATCGTCCAGGGCGAGGCCCATTTCCATCACAAACACCGCCTTGAGGCCGCCGCCCAGCACTTCCGTGCCGCGCAAGCCCAGACGCGAGGGCATCACGCCGGAAGTGACCGTGGGCATGCGCATCAGCGAACCGCTGCCTCCGACGCGGTTGAGGTATTCCACCCCCGCGTCCACAGCACCGTACAGCTGCACATTGCTTTGCGCGCTGGCCGCCCCGGCCACCAGCAGTGGCACGCAGGCTGCGGCACAGCCCTTCCAGAGGGATCGTTGCATCGTTTTGTCTCCTGTTTTTTCTAGGGAAATGGCTGCGCCAGTCTGTAGGTCAGAGCGGCGCAACGCGGTGGCGCGCTGCCTGCACCAAGCGCAACCAGTGCTCGGCATGGGGCAGCACGTAATCGAAGCAGTAGCGTGCGCTGTCGTGCTTGTCGGCGTGGGTGGCCGGATCGGCCACGCGGGCAGCGCGGCACCAGGCAAAAGCCAGCGCTACGGTGCCCACCAGGCGCAGGTAGTCCTCGGCGGCGCGGGCGGGCAGCTCGGCATCGTGCGCGGCGTCTTCGGCCAGGGCCTGGGTGGCCTGGGCCAGGCGATCACACCAGGCCTGCAACGTGGCCGCATGGGCCGAGGGCAAGGCCGCCTCGGCACGCCAGGCATCCAGCAGCGGGGCCAGGCCATCGGGGCTGGCCAGCACTTTGCGCTGCAGCAAATCGGCGGCCTGAATCTGGTTGGTGCCCTCGTAAATCATGGCGATGCGGCTGTCGCGCACGATCTGCTCAATGCGGTATTCGTGCACGTAGCCATAGCCGCCAAACACTTGCAGGGCATCGCTGGCCAGCTGGAAGCCGCGCTCGGTGAACAGCGACTTGACGATGGGCGTCAGCAGCGCAGCCAGCGCCTGGGCGCGGGCGCGCTCGTCGGCGTCGGGGGCGTGCGCGGCCAGATCGATGACATGGCCACACCAGTACCCCAGGGCGCGCATGCCCTGCGTCCATACGCGCAGATCCCACAGAATGCGGCGCACCGCCGGGTGGTGCACGATGGCATCGGCAGCGCCGGTGGCACCTGCCGGGCGCACCACGGCGCGCATTTGCTGGCGCTCGCGTGCGTAGGCCAGGGCCAGCTGGTACGCGGTTTCGGCATGGCCCAGCCCCTGCAGACCCACGTGCAGGCGGGCCGAGTTCATCATGATGAACATGGCTGCCAGCCCACGGTGGGGCTGCCCAATGAGCCAGCCCTGGGCCGCTTCAAAGCGCATGGCGCAGGTGGCGCTGCCTTTGATGCCCATCTTTTTCTCGATGCCATCGCAGTACACGGTGTTGGGCACCCAGCTGGCGTCGGCCTGGGGGATTTTTTTTGGTACCAGAAACAGCGAGATGCCTTTGGTGCCTGCGGGCGCATCGGGCAGGCGCGCCAGCACCAGGTGGACGATGTTGTCGGTCAAGTCCTGTTCGCCACCGGAAATGAAAATCTTGTTGCCGCTGATGCGGTAGCTGCCATCTTCGGCAGGCTGGGCCTGGGTGCGCAGCAGGCCCAGATCGCTGCCCGCCTGGGGTTCGGTCAGGCACATGGTGGCCAGCCACTCGCCGCTGACCAGCTTGGGCAGGTATTGGGCCTGGAGCTCTGCGCTGGCATGGGCGTGCAAGCAGGCATACGCCCCATGCAGGATGCCCAGGTACATGGCCCAGGCGTGGTTGCTGCTGGCGATCATCTCGTTGAGCGCCGCATCCAGCAGGCCGGGCAGACCCTGGCCGCCGACGCTGGCATCGCAGGCCAGGGCAGGCCAGCCCGCTTGCACGTACGCCTGGTAGGCGGCGGCAAAGCCATCGGGGGTGCGCACCTGACCGGCCTGCAGGGTGCAGCCCTGCAGATCACCGCTGCTGTTCAGCGGAGCCAGCTGCCCGGCGCAGAAGTCACCGGCCGCTTCGCAGACCATGCGTGCGGTGTCGGCGTCCAGCGCGGCAAAGGCGGGCATGCGTTGCCAGTCGGCCGGGGCGTTGAGCCAGTGTTCAAGGACAAAGGCCATATCGGCCAGCGGGGGGGTGTAATGGCTGTGCTCGCTCATACAGGGTTCCTTACGGATGCCCGCCCCACCGGCGCGCAGGCGGGTGGGGTCGGGGCAGAGGGGTGAAGTGCCGAAGGCTGCTGGCCGGTGCCGGCCAGAGCGGCCGATCAATCGATCAGCATCAGCGCATCCAGCGCCAGGACGCCTTGGCCCTGGGGGTACACGACCACCGGGTTCAGATCGATCTCGCGGATGGCCGGGGTGCCACGCAGCACCTGGCCCAGGCGTTCGATCAAGGCGGCCACGGCCGCGATGTCCAGCACGGGCGCGCCACGGAAGCCGTGGAACAGGGCCGCACTCTTGAGGCGGTTGAGTTCGGCGACGATTTCCGCTTGCGACAGATCGGCATCGAGCAGGCGCACATCCTGAATGACCTCGGCGGTAACACCGCCCAGGCCCACCAGAATCACCGGGCCCCACTGCGGGTCGTTTTTGGCCCCGATGATCAGCTCCAGCCCCCGCTGGCCCATGCGCTCGACCAGTACGCCATCGAGCACGATGGAGGCATCGTAGGCGCGCACGCTGTCTTGCATCTGCGCCCAGGCCGCACGCAAGGCGTTGGCATCCTGAATGTTCAGCGCCACGCCCCCGGCATCGCTCTTGTGCGACAGCTGCTCGGACTGCGCCTTGAGCACCACGGGGTAGCCCAGGGCCTGGGCGGCGGCCACGGCCGCATCGGCATCTTTGGCAAATTGGCTAGCACCAAAGGCAATACCGGCGGGCGCCAACAGCGCTTTGGACTCATATTCCGGCACCACCTGGCGCTGGGCAGGCAAAGTCAGCGTGACGGGGGGCAGCACGGCCAGGTTGGTGCTGCGCTGGGCAAACGCCGTCAGGCGCTGCACGGCACGCAGCACGCGCTCGGTGCTGGGGAAATACGGCACGCCCAGGGCGCGGAAGGCCTCGATGAAATGCGCAGGCACCTGGGCACCCTCATCCAGCCCCGCAATGATCACGGGCTTGCGCACTGGCTGCTCGCGCAGGGCCTGCAGCAGCGGTTCGAGCTTGACGGCCACCGCATCGCGCTGGATCACGCCCACCACCACCACCGAAAAACGCGCATCGCCCAGCAGGGCCGCCAGCGTGCGGCGGTACAGATCGGGATCGACCAGCCCCTGCGCCGTCAAATCCAGCGGATTGCTCAGCGCCACGAACGGCGGCAGGGCCTCGCGCAGGGCGGGGGAATCCGCATCGTGCACCACCGGCAATTCCAGTCCGAGTTCTTCGCACCAGTCCAGGCACAGGGCTTTGAAAGCGCCCGACTCGCCCACCACCGCCAAGCCCTTGCGCGGCAGGCTTTGGCAGCGCAGGGCGATCTCGGCGATATCACCCAGCTCTTCCAGCGTTTCGGCAAACACCACCCCCGCGCGCTCGACCTTGGCACGCATCACGGCATAGTCACCGGCCATGGCGCCGGTGTGGGTGGCGGCCGACTCGCGCGCCGCACTGCTCTTGCCGGGGTGCAGCAGCACCATCAGCTTGCCCAGCTCGCGCGCGCGGCGCGCGGCGGCCAGCAGGCGCTGGGGGTGGCGGAATTGCTCGGCAAACAAGGCCAGCACGCGCGTGCCGGGTTCTTCCAGAGCGTATTCGAGGTAATCCTCAATGGTGCTGGCCGCTTCGTTGCCGGTGGAAACGGCAAACGACAGCGGCAAGGCACGGTCGGCCAAGGTGCGGGCCACCACGGCCATCATGGCGCCGCTTTGCGACAGAAACGCGATGCTGGGGTGGGCGCGGTTGAAGGCGGCCTGCTCGGCGCTGATGTCGGTGTCGATGAAGGTCAGCGGCACGCGGTCCAGATAGTTGATGCTGCCCAAGCAGTTGGGGCCTTCGACCACCATGCCCGCCTCGTGGGCGATGCGGGCAATCTCCTGCTGCTGGGCCAGTCCCTCGGCACCCCCTTCGGCAAAACCTGCCGAGAAAATCACGGCTGCGCCCACCTTGCGCCGCGCCAGCGCGCGCACAGTGTCCAGCACCGCAGGCTGCGGGATGGCCAGCACCGCCACGTCCACGCCTTCGGGCAGGTCGTCCACCGAGGCCAGACAGGGGCGGCCATGGATTTCTGCACGTTTGGGGTTGATCAAATGGATGTCGCCCGGAAAACCGTTGTTTTCCAGGTTGGCGAGCAGTTTGGCGCCCAGAGCGCCCGCCGTAGGGGAGGCCCCAACAATGGCAATGGAACGTGGGCGCAGCATGCGCCCGATGGCGGAAGCCGCCGCGCCCTGCGCGGCCTGGGGGGAAGTCGTCACGGGAGTCTCCTGAATCCGGGATGCTGAATGGCGACCGGGCAGCGGGCATGTGGGCACGCACGCTGCCCGGTGGTGGCACTTACGCGCCTTTTTGCTTGCTCAGGTCGTAAGCGCCCAAGCCAGGTTTGTAGGTCTTTTCATCCAGGAACTGGCGCAGGCCTTCCTTGCGTCCTTCGTTGTCGTAGCTGTTGGCCGCCTCTTGCGCACGCACCAGGAAGTCTTCGGCGTTGTCGTAGGTCATCTCGCGCACACGGCGGATGGCATCCTTGGTGGCTTTGAGCGCCACGGGGTTTTTCTGCAGCAGCACCTGCGCCACGGTCGTCACGCGCTCTTTGAGCTGTGCCAGCGGCAGCGATTCGTTCACCAGGCCCCATTCGGCAGCGGTTTTGCCATCGATGTTCTCGCCCATCATGGCGTGGTACATGGCACGGCGGAAGGGCAGCAGCTCGGCAGCCACCTTGGAAGCACCGCCACCAGGCAGGATGCCCCAGTTGATTTCGGACAGACCGAACTTGGCTTCATCGGCCGCAAATGCCAGATCGCAGGCAAACAGCGGGCCATAGCCACCACCAAAGCACCAGCCATTGATCATGGCGATGGTGGGCTTTTGGTACCAGCGCAGGCGGCGCCACCAGCCATAGCTCTCGCGCTGGGCCTTGCGCGTACCGGCCAGGCCATGGGCTTCGGTCTCGCGGAAATACTCTTGCAAATCCATCCCGGCCGTCCAGCACGTGCCTTCGCCACTGAGCACCAGCACACCGACATCGTCACGGAACTCAAGTTCATCGAGCACGCGCATCATCTGGCGGTTCAGGGCCGGGCTCATGGCATTGCGTTTTTCCGGGCGGTTGAAACGCACCCAGGCGATGCGGTTTTCCACGGTGTAAGCAACGGTTTGCTCTTCGGTGCGGGGGGAGGTCATAAGGCACTTTCCTTGGTCAAAAAAGAGGCACACAGACGGCCATGGGCGCGTATTTCTGCATGCTGTAGAAATCAATATGGTTATGATACATAACTAAATTGAGGTTCCACAACATAGTGTTTTCCCTTGGTTTGCCCCCTGCCGCACCGTTTTTTATCGCCCTCTCCACCCATCAGGCGGCGGGGGAACGCTCCCGCAGACACCAAGGCTGGCAACGAGGTTAGGTTCCCAGCGGCCAGCGCTTTACATAAGGAATCTGCTATCGTTGCCCGGTTTGACAAAACCAACATATGCCGGTTTGGTTATGTTGCCCCTTTCTATTTCTTTTCCTTCACCGTTAGGAGCTTCCCTATGAAAAAGCTTGCTCTGCTCTCGGCCCTGGCCGCCAGTGCCTTCGTTGCCACCCCTGCTATGGCAGACCCCACGGCCAGCATGACCAAGGCTGGCTGCATGGCTTGCCACGCCAAGGACAAAAAACTGGTGGGCCCTTCCTTCCAGGAAATCGCTGCCAAGTACAAAGGCAAGGGCGCTGAAGAAACCCTGTTTGCCAAAGTGCGTAAAGGCGGTGCTGGCTCGTTTGGCCCCGTGCCCATGGTGCCCAACGGCCCCGACAAAATCAGCGATGCCGATCTGAAGGCCGCCATCGATTTCATCCTGAAGTCCTGATGCATGGCCCCACCCTTGCCGGGTGGGCCACACATACAAAAAAGCCACCGTGCCTGCACTGGTGGCTTTTTTCATGCGCGCCTCTGGGGGTTAGGGTGCTGCTGACGTGGGCGCTGCCAAGCCCAAATGACGCCAGGCCGCCTGCGTGGCCATGCGCCCACGCGGGGTGCGTTGTAAAAAACCTTGCTGGATCAGGTAAGGCTCAATCACATCTTCAATGGTGCCAGCATCCTCGCCAATGCTGGCGGCGATGTTGTCCACCCCCACCGGGCCGCCGTCAAAACGGTGGATGACCGCTTCGAGCAGCTTGCGGTCCATCACATCAAAACCTTCGGGGTCCACATCCAGCATGGCCAGCGCCTGCGTGGCGATGTCCTGGGTGATGGTGCCATCGCCCTTGACGTCGGCAAAGTCGCGCACCCGGCGCAGCACACGATTGGCGATGAGGGGCGTGCCGCGCGAGCGACGGGCAATTTCCATGGCTCCGGCCGCATCAATGGGCGCATTGAGCAAGCCCGCGCTGCGTGTGACGATGCGCTCCAGCTCCTGCGGCGTATAAAACTCCAGCCGCGCCACGATGCCAAAGCGGTCACGCAGCGGGTTGGTGAGCATG
>RRZU012181382.1_pt1 | contig 10408 bp, 9 predicted proteins | sample 2165561 | NCBI WGS metagenome assembly RRZU01 (sample SAMN10456909, study PRJNA506462) | wastewater metagenome | isolation source: wastewater sludge | place: USA: Moscow, Idaho | reverse complement strand
TTTTATAGCCGCAGGAGGGACTTCTTTGCTTTAAAATAGCCGCTGTAATATTTTCTCTACGGACAAGATCAAGGGTTTTCTGAGCACCGAGGGCAAAAAGGTCTGTTAGATCAGTTCCGCCTTTTCCAATGACCCGACCGCCTTGTATCTCGCAGGGAATTCTAGGGATAGAGGCACCCCCTTCCACTTCAGGGCAGTATGGGAATATCTCATGATTTTCTTTGAGTTTTGCTATTTCTTCGACAAAGTTATTACCACCGTTATATTTGCAGTTTTCTCCTAAGAGACAGGCGCTAATTAGAATTTTCACTGAACAATCCTCCTAAGGATGTAAAGATTTCCCCAAGGGGAAGACCTACAATATTGTTGTAATCGCCATAAATCCATTCTACGAAGAGGCCGGCTTCTTCTTGTATACCATAAGCACCGGCTTTATCAAGAGCCTTTCCCTCTGAGACATACGATTTTACGATAGGAAGCAAGGGGCCTTCCAGTTTGCGGAATTTTACAGCTGTCGTAAGGAAAAAGTTGTTATAGTTCCCCTCGCTTTTATACAAGCACACACCGGTAGTTACATAATGGATCTTGTTGGATAGAGAAAGGAGCATTTTTTCAGCATCCTCATTTGATTTCGGCTTTCCGAGTATTTTATCTTTTAAAAGAACCGTTGTGTCGGCGGTGATTAAAATTTCATTGTTTTTTAGAAAGATCGATTCTGCTTTTGATTTTGCAAGAAGGGCTGTTGCAATAGAATTTTTAAGCAGGGTATCTTCTTCCTTAATAGAGTCTTTGAGTTCCTCTAGTATTCTTTCTTCATCTATAAAAGGAGAGGAGAAGCGGTCTGGTTTTTTTATTTCCGATATCATTTGAATTCTTCGGGGTGAGGAACTTCCTAAATGAAGCTGTTCTTCTCCCGTTATTTGAAGCGTTCTATTTAGATAATAAGCTTTGATTCGTTCTTCGATTTTCATAATGGCCTCCTATTGTTATTATAACGGAACAAGAACAATTTTTCCTTTCGAACTTTCATAAGCTTTATAGTAGAATAGAAATAGATAAAGTATTATGGCAAGAGAGGGAGTGATCGGTATGGAAATAAGAGAGCTGATACGTGAAGATTTAATGATTTTAGAATTAAAGACAGATACAGAGGAAGCTGTTCTTGACGAAATGATCGAAAGACTTCATGAGAGAGAGGTTTTAAACGATAGAGAGAAATTTAAAGGGGAGATTTTAAAAGAAGAGCGGCAGGCTTCTACCGGAATCGGAAAGGGTGTTGCCATACCTTATGCAAAGACGAATGCTGTTTTAGAACCGGCAGTATTGTTTGCAAGAAGCTCTTTGGGAATTGACTTTGATTCTGTTGACGATATGCCCGTGTATCTATTTTTTATGACTGCATGTCCAGATGGATCTGAGGCAGAATACATTCATCCTTTAACCGATCTATATAATCTGCTATTAATAGACGGTTTTATAGACCGCTTAAGACAAGCCGATGATTCGGAAGAAATATACAGTTTGATAGAGAAGGGGCTGCAGGGAGATTTCGGTGAAATCGGAGAAATGGAGCCCATAGAAAACCATCCTTTTATCGGGGTTGTAACCTCTTCAAACAAAGGCTCTAATTATGCAGATATGGTAGTAGAAGCCTTTTATGAGGCGGCTGAGGATTTGAATGTTGCCATAAAAGTAGAAGTAGATCGTCAAAGTGGTGTAGATAATCCTTTATCGGAAAATGACATTGAAAGAGCTTCTGGAATCATTGTAGCCAGCGAAATGAAAATGAATTTGGAACGATTCACAGGCAAGCATTTGATTAAAGTGCCTGTATCCGAAGGGATAAGGCAGCCTCAAGGGCTGTTAAACCGTATTATAGAACAAATTCCTCATGAATCTAAGGAAGAAGAGGATCGTGATCGAAAGCCTATAAAAGAAAAAATGGGGAAACAAATGGTTGCCTTCTTAGAATCTCTTCCCATAAGTCTTTATACATTTTTAGCCTTTTTTATTACAGGAATTTTGTTTTATGGGGTATCTATCTTGCTGCAAGCAAATTTCGGCGACAGTAATATCTTTGGATTTGCAAATACATTTGGAAAAAGAATTCTTCAGTTTTTTATAATTTTATTGTCTGGGTTTATTGCATTGAAATCTGGGATCAATACAGCATGGCTTCCTGGAATGATCGCAGGATTTATTGCTCTTCAGACAAACAATCCTTTGATGTCTTTGCTGGGGGGGATACTGGGGGGCGTTATGACAGGATATCTTTATATTATCCTTCAAAAAATACTTTCTTATCTTCCGGAAGAATACGAAGATGCAGCAGATACAATTTTCCTTCCTGTTCTTGGATTAATATTAACAGGGGTGTTTATGATCGCAATAGTACTTCCCATATTAAACGCTTTCTAGAATGGCTGTATCTAAGAAGAGTAAATACAATAAACAATGGTTTTATGTTATAATTAATTATGAGTTTGAAATTACATAATTTATAGGAGGGGTATCATGTTAGTTGCAGCAGATAAAATGTTAAAAGATGCATTAGAAGGAAAATATGCAATCGGCCAATTTAATATCAACAATTTAGAGTGGACGAAAGCGATATTACACGCAGCGGAAGAAACAAAGTCACCTGTTATTTTAGGGGTTTCTGAAGGTGCCGGCAAGTATATGACGGGATTCAAAACTGTTGTTAAAATGGTCGAAGGTATGGTTGAAGAAATGGGTATTACAGTACCTGTAGCGATTCACTTAGATCATGGTTCTTATGATGGTGCATTAAGAGCTATCGATGCAGGATTCACATCTGTAATGTTTGACGGTTCCTCTTACCCTATTGATGAAAATATAGCAAAAACAAAAGAAATCGTTGAAATTTCTCACAGCAAAGGAATCTCAGTAGAAGCTGAGGTCGGTGCTATCGGCGGAGAAGAAGACGGAGTGGTAGGAAGCGGAGAAATCGCAGATCCAGACGAATGTAAAAGAATTGCAGATCTTGGAATCGACTTCTTAGCAGCAGGAATCGGAAATATTCACGGTGTATATCCGGAAAACTGGCAAGGACTGAATCTAGAAGTGTTAGCTGAGATTCAAAAGAAAGTTGGCGGAATTCCATTAGTTCTTCACGGAGGAACAGGAATCCCAGACGATATGATTAAAGAATCTATTGGTCTAGGTGTTTCTAAAATCAATGTTAATACAGAATGTCAATTAGTTTTCGCAGAAGCAACAAGAAAATATATTGAAGAAGGAAAAGACAGAGAAGGCAAGGGCTTCGATCCAAGAAAACTATTAAAACCAGGTACAGAAGCAGTAGTAAAATTAGTAAAAGAAAAAATGGACCTATTCGGTTCCTCAGGAAAAGCACAATAGTTTGCAAAGGGCAGTTTACGGAGGCGTAGGCTGCTTTTTATATTCTTTCCTTTAGAGAAAATTCAAAAAATTAGAGTGGAAGAGTGGAAACAGGTAAGAAAAAGCAGAGCTTTTCTTCCTATATTTTTAAAGAGAAACACTTAAGTTTACTTTCTAAACTTAGTATTTCTTTATAATATCTTTCACTCCCCACTCCTTTATCTTTTTACCTTAGGTTTTTAACGGGAAATCGCCATTTCCCAAAACTGCATTTCATAAATACTGCAGTTTCTAAAAATAGTATGAGCTTTTTTCAGCTGTTTTTTGGAAACTACTTCTGCAATTTCATTAACCCTCTCTACGAGGCCTTCTTTTAAAGATTTAAACTCTTCGCTGATATAAGAGCTGACCCATTGTCCATAAAATTCGTGATCTTTCGCATGGGGATCTTTGGCATCGATTTTTTCGGCGATATAGTGATAGCTCCATACACAGGAAAGAATTGCCATAAGGATATCGAAATAATCTCCGTCATAGCCGCAGTAGAGCATGTACTTGGTATAACTTGTATTGTCGATATGTACAGGAGTGTTTTCTACTTCCTTATCCGAAATACCGATTCTTTCCATATATTTTTTGTGGACATTATCGACTTCCCATAATACTCCTGCGATGGAAGCGGACATCAAATTTTGATCTTCGAAGCTGGTGCACTTCACAAGGCCTAAAGAAAAGACCTTTACATAATCAAAAAGATAGATATAGTCTTGGATCATATAATATCGAAAATGATCGATATCCAGATTCCCTTCAGCAATTCCTTTTACAAAGGGATGTTCTAAATACCCTTCCCATAAATCAAGATTCTGTTCTAATAAATCATCTGTAAATTTTATACTGCCTCCTAAAATTTTTTAATAAAAAATGAGTCCAAAACCTGATGGTTAAGACTCAACTAAAAAAGGCACGTATCCTTCCTATCATTCCTACGCTGGCATTATCCAAACAGGTTCTTGGGTCGATCTCGAAGATCCTCTCAGCAAAAAGCTCCCCATATTTCATTAGTATAACTATATCACAAAGGAAAATATCCGTCGACTTTTTAAGTAAACTAAAAATAAATAAAGGTTGACAATGAAAAACAAAATTACTATACTAGAGAAGTTGGAGGTGGAAGGATGTATACAAATATCGATCTCTTTAGAAAGGGAGATCTGGAATGTCTTATGAAAAAAGGCAGAGAGATCAGAGAAAATTATTCTGGAAAGAAAATCGACTTTTGTTCTATTTTAAGCGGAAAAACAGGAGGATGCAGCGAAGATTGTGCTTTTTGCGCCCAATCCATACATAGAAAAACCAGTATAGAAGAAACGGATCTGATTTCGAAAGAGGCTCTTACAGACTACTGCGATAAAATGCAGGGGAATATAGATCGTTTTTCGATTGTAACTTCGGGCAGAACATTAGACAAGGAGTTTTCTGAACTTAGCAAGTATTATGCATGGATGAATCGCAACTACAGCTTTAATCTATGTGCTTCTCACGGTTTTTTATCAGAAGGTCAGCTGGAAAAACTGAAGGATTGCGGCGTGAAGAGGTATCACTGCAACATTGAGACATCCCAATCTTTTTTTTCGAATATCTGTAGTACCCATGATTATGAAGAAAAAATTGATATGATTAAAAAAGCTCAGAGATTAGGGTTTGAAATATGCTCCGGCGGGATTATCGGTATGGGAGAAAGCTTTGAAGATCGATATGAAATGGCGATGATCTTAAAAGAATTAAAGGTTGACTCTGTTCCCATAAATATCCTTTTACCGCAAAAAGGGACAAGGCTTGAACATCAGAAGATTCTTAAAAAGGGGGAGATCCTCAGGACCCTTGCTATGTTTCGGCTTCTTCTGCCGGAAACATCCATACGGCTGGCGGCAGGAAGAGGATTATATCCAGATTTCGAAAAAGAGATTTTAGATACTGGAATAGATGCCTTAATGACAGGAAATCTCTTAACGACCACGGGAAGCGATCTTTCTAAGGATCAAAAAATAATAGATGAATTAGGGTACGAAAGGATAAACCATGAAAAATATTAATACAATAGAAATTACAAAAATCGGACTTGTGGCAGCTATCTTAAGTATCATCGCTCCCTTATCTATTCCTATCGGTCCTGTGCCGATTTCCTTTACAAATTTGATTATTTATTTAGGGATATTTGCCATTGGAAAGAAGAAGGGATTGATTGCCTATCTTGTCTATCTGGCGATAGGATTTATAGGGCTTCCTGTCTTTTCCGGATTCAGCGGAGGTCCGGCAAAACTCTTCGGACCTACAGGAGGCTATCTTTTCGGTTTTTTATTTATTTTTTTAGTCAGCGGATATTTTATCGAAAAGAATTACAAGGATAAAAAGAATACAGCAGCAGCTATGATTTTAGGAACCGTTGTTTGCTATTTTTTCGGAACAGCATGGCTGGCGGTACAAACGGGTATGGGAATCTGGCCAGCTTTTATGGCAGGAGTAATCCCTTTTATACCGGGAGATCTTATTAAAATAGTTTTCGCAGCCTTTGCCGGAGAAAAGATCCGAGAAGGTCTAGTAAAAAATAATTTGTATCAGTTTTAAAAAGTCTGAAGTGAAAAAGGGAGTCCTGTAGAGGAAACGAGGAATATGTTTTTTCTGCGAGATCTGGATAATAAATAAAGAAAAGTGAAGAAATGCAAAAAAAGCGGAAAGAAACCGCTTTTTTTAAAATGAAAATTTTCGTTATTATCCTAGGACAAAAAAGGCTTCCTATATTCCTAGGAAATTAAAATATAAGGATTTCTAAAGAAAAGAACGGTGTCTCCAGTTTCCTCCACAACTTCACTTTGCCACTCCTTATTTTAAGGCAGAGTGTTTTTGTTTTGCTGAATTTTCGATTTCCTTTAGTCTTGTTTCTATTAATTGGGAAATATGGATGATTTCTGAAATGGTAAAGTTGAATATTTTTTCGTATTCTTTATTTTCTTCATCATCGTGACGCTGTTCTATGTTTCTATTGAGCAGGTCTTCTAATGATGCTTTGTTTTCATTGGACAAGGGAACAATCTGCTTTTTATCAATAAGCTGAGTGATTAAGCTGAAGAGTTTGTAGAAAAGAGTATTCACATCCCAGATGTCTTGTTCCTTGATATTATTTTCGATAAATCGATGATCTTGTTCTATGATTAAGGTTTCTTCTGTTATGGAATTCAGTTCTGTAACGAGGGGAGAAATATGAACGTCCCCCTCTTTTTCCAACAATTCTCCTAATTTTTTTATAAATTCTTTTAGAAGTCTACGATAATAGCGGATAAGATAGGATTCTCTTCGAGGCGGCAGGATCAGATAGTTAATAAAAAAACCTGTTGCTACCCCTACAAAGGTGTCGATGATTTTTGAAATGGAAAAGAGAATATAGGCTTCGTGGCTGGCTGGGTGATAGAGCATGATCGATATGGTCACAATTCCGGCGGTAATAATCGATTCCTGCCATTTTAGCTGAATAAAAATCTGTACGAGAAGGATTATACTCAGACCGATGGCAAAACTATTTGTAAAACCAAAAAACTGGAAAAGGCAGGCAATTAGCGCGCCTAGTGCAGTTGCTGTCATTCGAAACAGGGCTGTTTTAAAGGAGCCGGAGATAGAGTCGTTCACAGTCATTAAGGCTGAGATTCCCGATAGAAATGGCGCTTCGAGGCGAAAAAAACTGGCTGCAGCTAAAGAAACAGCTACGGCTAAACCTGTTTTGACAGTTCGTATACTTGGTTTTAATCTAGGGAATTTCATAGGTCTCCTCCATTTTTCTGCTTTTATATTTATGGCTCCATATTTACCATTGTTTTTCAAAAAGCCGTTTTATATATCATAACAAAGGGTAGTTATTATTACAAAGCTTCTAATAGAAGGGACATTCTTCTGAAAGAATTTGTTATACAATTCGAGGAAATTATTATATAATATTTCTGCTGTAAAAAATCAGATAGAACGAGAATGATATGGAATTTAGATCTTAATTCCCTTAAAGAAATAGATGAAACGAAAGATCGCTATGTGTTGTTCTTTGAGAAGGAGTTCTCGATGATAAAGAATACTGCACAAGGGAGAGATCTCTTGTGTTTTTTATATGGAGGAGATTTATGGACAAGCTAAAATTGTATGGGTTTAATAATTTAACAAAATCTCTTAGTTTTAATATATACGATATTTGTTATGCCAAGACGGAGAATCAACGCCAACAGTATGTAGAATATATAGACAAAGAATACAGTTCAAAAAGAATTACTGCAATTATAAAAAGAATAGTGGATATGATTGGGGCAGAAATTTTAAATATTTCTTCTCAAGACTACGATCCTCAAGGAGCATCCGTCGCCGTTTTGATAGCGGAAAACAGAAGAAGAACCTCTGAAATACTGGCTCATTTAGACAAGAGCCATGTTACTGTCCATACCTACCCTGAATTTCACCCGGATAATTCCATCGCCACCTTTCGTGTAGATATAGATGTAGACACTTGCGGGGAGATTTCACCACTCTCGACCCTCGACTATCTTATCGATTCTTTTGATTCTGATATTATCACGATGGATTATCGTGTGAGAGGTTTTACGAGAAATATCGAAGGAGATAAGATATTTATGGATCAGCCCATGGACTCCATACAGGATTTTATAGAGGAAGATACCTTAAACCGCTATGAAGTTTATGATATCAATGTAGGCCAGGCGAATTTGTTCCATACGAAGATGAAGTTAAAAGAAATCATATTAGACGATTATCTTTTTGATTTAGAAGAAGAACTGGACGAGGTTGAAAGAGAAGAAATAGTGGAAAGCATCCGTCAGGAGATGATGGAGATTTTTCAAGGCAAGAATTTATATTAGGAAGTGATACTATGGATCAAAATAGAGCTCCCATTTATGAGGCATTAGAAGAGTTTAGAAATGAAAGGATCGTTCCCTTTGATGTACCGGGGCATAAAAGAGGACGGGGAAATCAGGCTTTAAAAGATTTTTTAGGAGATCGCTGCGTTTCTATAGATGTGAATTCTATGAAGCAGTTGGATAATCTCTGCCATCCGGTGTCTGTGATAAAAGAAGGGGCAGACCTTGCGGCTGAGGCTTTCGGTGCAGACCACGCTTATTTTATGGTAGGAGGAGGAACATCGGCTATACAGAGTATGATCTTTACTGTCTGCAAAAGCGGAGATAAAATCATCCTTCCCAGAAATGTCCATAGAAGTGTTATCAATGCCCTTGTGCTTTGCGGAGCAAGACCTGTCTATATCAATACAGATATCGATGAGAGATTAGGGATTGCATTGGGTATGAAAGTAGAACAAATCGAAAGAGCCATAGAAGCTCATCCTGACGCTGTAGCTGTTCTTGTGAATAATCCCACCTACTATGGCATCTGCTCTGATCTTAAGGGAATTGTAGAACTTGCACATAATAAGGGAATGTATTGTTTGGCAGATGAAGCCCACGGGACTCATTTTTATTTCGGAGAAGATCTTCCTTTGAATGCCATGGATGCAGGATGCGACATGGCGGCTGTCAGTATGCATAAATCAGGGGGAAGTCTTACCCAGTCCGCCTTTTTGCTGGCGAAAAATACGATTAGTTCTGGTTTTATTCATCAGATTATAAATCTTACCCAAACGACTAGTGCTTCTTATCTTTTGTTGTCAAGCCTTGACTTGTCTAGAAGAAATCTTGCCTTAAACGGGAAAAAAGCATTTGAAAAAGTAAAACAATTGGCAGACTATGCAAGGGAAGAAATTTCCCAGATCGGCGGGTACTATGTATTTTCGAAAGACCTGGTTGATGGAGGAAGTGTCTACGATTATGATCAGACAAAATTAACGATTAATACGAGAGGAATCGGTCTTACAGGAATCGAGGTTTATGATCTTTTACGGGACGAATACGATATTCAGATCGAGTTTGGAGATATGGGCAATATTTTAGCTTATATCGCCATCGGGGATAGGAATCGAGATGTAGAGCGGCTTGTTTCTGCCTTAGCAGAAGTGAAGCGGAACTTTTCAAAAGAAGAAGAGATTCATCACTATCACGAAAATGTAGAGCCTACCGTTTTAAGAACGCCTCAGTTTGCTTTCTATGCACCGAAGATCTCTTTACCCATCGAAGAAACGGAAGGCCGTATCTGCAGCGAGTTTGTAATGTGCTATCCGCCGGGGATACCGATCCTTGCACCAGGGGAAGTTATAACAGGAGAGATTCTCGATTATATAAAATATGCGAAAGAAAAAGGATCCCAGATAACAGGACCGGAAGATATAAATATCGAAAGACTCAATGTACTAGAAGGGAGTGATAAAGATGGATTTATGGTTTTCTGAGATGCATACAGACAATATAAAGTTGTCGATTCGTATCGACAAACAGTTGTATTCTGCCCAAAGCGATTTTCAAAGAATCGATGTTTTCGAATCTTACGATTTGGGAAAAGTTTTAGTGCTGGACGGCTTTTTAATGTTTACAGAAAAAGACGAATTTATCTATCATGAAATGATGGTCCATGTTCCCATGGCTGTTCATCCAGATGTAAAAAATGTTTTAGTCATCGGAGCCGGAGATGGAGGAGTTATTCGAGAGCTATCAGGGTATAAGAATATAGAAAGAATTGATTTAATAGAAATAGATCCGATGGTTGTTGAGGTGTGTAAAAAATACATTCCCCAAACGAGCTGCTGTCTTGAGGACCCGAGAGTCCATATCTATTATGAAGACGGCTTGCGATATACAAGAAGAAAGGTTGACTATTATGATTTAATCATTGTCGATTCTACAGATCCTTTTGGGCCGGGAGAGAGTCTTTTTACAAAAGAGTTTTACGGCAATTCTTATAAGGCGTTAAAAGAAGACGGTATTATGGTTAATCAACATGAAAGTCCATATTATGAACGAGATGCGATAGCTTGTAAAAGAGCCCATAAAAGAATTGTTGATAGTTTCCCCATAGCGAAAGTTTATCAAGCCCATATCCCAACTTA
>RRZU011549453.1_pt1 | contig 10409 bp, 9 predicted proteins | sample 2165561 | NCBI WGS metagenome assembly RRZU01 (sample SAMN10456909, study PRJNA506462) | wastewater metagenome | isolation source: wastewater sludge | place: USA: Moscow, Idaho | reverse complement strand
GATTGAGAAGAGCTATCCGAAGCCGCGGAAGGGCCAGGAGCCATTCCGCCCGATGCCTGTTCAGGCCATGAAAACTCTGGGTTTGCTGGACTGGAACTCTGCCGGAGAAATCGTGGTTCCGGAGCCGCTGAAACCGATGGTCGGCCGGGCTCTGATGTCCGCGATTCTTTGGTATCGGGAATTGGGTTAGTCGGCACGAAGTCTCCTAGATATCCCCGCCAAGAGGTCGTGGTCTGCTGTGTGGGTGCCACAGAATCTATTGGTGCAGTCTATAAGTGGGCGTGTGGCGTGGCTCGGTGCCAAATAAGGCGGCCAGCCACGCCACACGCCCAGTTGTTTTTGCCAACCTTGATCAACTCGGGAACTGAGCTGACTCGAACCCATTGGCGTACCTCTTGGCCCACCATTTACTTTTCTGCTGCCCCGAAGCGGGTGGCGTAGCTTTCCCACTCGGACTGTTTTGGTAGGTTACGCAGGCCGTGATTGGAGAGTGCGAGCAGGGTGGCAACCACGGCGAGGCCCGCCGCGATGAACAGAGTATTTGTGCGCCCAACATGGACCAAGCCGAAGCCCGCGATAAGGGGTGCCAGGGGCATTGCGCCCATGGACATGAAGGCGACTGCGGCGTTGGCGCGGCCGAGGAGTTCGCTCGGCACCGCGACCATGAAATACCCCAAGATTCCCGAATTGAGGATGGGAATGAGGAGGATACCCGGCGCTAGTACAGCGACCACAGCGAGCGGAGTGTGAACTAGAAACACGCCCGCCATGGATGCGGCGATGAAGAGCAGTCCAACGATGGTGAGAACGCCAGCCCCCACTCGATTTACGAAGTGTGGAGCGGCGACGGCACCGACCAGCATTGCTACCCCGAGTCCCGAGGAGAATGTTCCAATCGCTACGGTGGAAAAACCTGCTTGCTGGAAGCCGTACACCACCGTGGTCGAGGCGGTGTTCAGAGCGAGATTAATGAGGGTGGCAACGAAGAGGATTCCCCGCAGATCCGGGCGAGAAAGCAGCCATGCGAAGCCCTCGCGAATCTCCGCCCATGCGGTTGATGGTGTACTTTCAGTGGTGGCGGGATCTGTTGCGGGTGTATGGACGACGGCCTCGCCCGGCGTTGTATCGGAAGGCTCGCCCGGGTTCGCATTCTCGTCCGTGGGTTGACGGGCGTCGTTCATGGGAAGCCGCAGGGCGGCAGCTGTCAGTGCCGAAAGAAGGTGAGAAAGTGCCATGACGGCGCCCACGAGCCACGAGCCCCCAGCAAGAAGTGCGCCGCCGAGTGGGCCGCCGGCGAGTTGCAGTGCGGCGTCGCGGCCCTGGTTGGCGGCCTGCGCGGTGCCCATTAGTTCGGGCGGGATAATTTCTTTGAGTGCTGCCTCGCCCGCCACGTTGAAGAGGCCGGAGCGCAGAGCAAGGAGCGCCGCGAATACCAACAGAACCGGGAAAGAAAGGACGTCTATCCAGGCCAGTGCGGTGAAGATGAGGGAAATGATCGCGCCGAGTGCGCCGCCGAGAATCATCATGTGGATGCGGGGGTAGCGGTCGGCGATGACGCCACCCAACAGAATGGTGAGGATAGTGATACCCATTCCGATGCCGCCGAGGATGCCGGCTTTGGTGGGGTCGTTGGTGACGACGAGGGTAATGAGGGGGAGGGCGAAGCTGAAGAGGGTGGCGGCGAGGCCCTTGCTCGTGTCTGAGAGCAGCCAGATGACGTAGCGGCGCTGGCTCCACAGGCGAGGGGGTCGTGAGGGAGATACCTCTTCTGATGGGGGCGTGGCCTTATCTGCTGGGTGTGAGGGCGTAGCGGGGGAGTTGGCGTCGGGCAAGGTGTCGTTCATGTTCGATACTTTAGTTCCCCAACAATAGTTGCGCAACTAAAATTGGGCAACTATTGTTGGGGAAATTTCGTAGGCGAGGCCTTTGAGCTAGCATGGGGGAAGTTGGGATTTCTGAGGAGGAATAGGTGGAGTCGGTAGAACGTGGCGAGGAGACTCCGGTCAGGGTTGAATCGACTCCGGTGATGGCATCAGCTCCGGCGACGACGGCTAAGCTCAAGGCACTGTCCAATCCGATTCGCCGAGACATCCTCCATGTGCTCTCTGCGAGGCGTCATGCCCGAGCAACTGACATCGCTTCGGATCTTGGGCTGGCGAGCAACAAGGTGAGTTTCCACATGCGGGTGCTGGCGGAGGCGGGGATGATTGTAGAAGATCCCGAACGTGCCCGTGATCGGCGCGATCGTGTCTGGAAACCTAGTGAGGGACAGGTTGATCTTGCTACTCCCGGACTTCCCCAAGAAGATCGAGTGCTGGCCAACGCTCTCATTGGATCGCTCGTGGAGGAACATCAGGAGCTTGTCCACAAAGTTGTTGCTATGGCATCCGAGTACATGCAACAAGGTGCGGATATGGGCAAGCATGGTACCTTCATGCAGACATCTCTTCGGCTCACCGAGGAACAACTGGAGAGTGCCACGAAGCACTTCATGGATACCCTCAGGGCGGTAAGTGAGGCCAACGGGTCAATCGACGGTGATGTGCGGCTCTGGCGAATCGACATCGTCGCGGCCGATGACACTCTGTAGCTACTGGAACGTGGGTGGTGTGTGAAGGGGTGAAGTGATCGGGCAGATGCGAAAAATTGTTGTGTGGATGGAGCGGTGTCAGATACCTCTATACCTGGCTGCGCTCGCGGTAGGTGCGGCGGTTGGTCTCGTGGTGCCCCACATCTCCCCGGCTGCTGAGCATGCGATCAACCCGATGCTGGGGGCACTACTCTATGCCACGTTTCTCGGGGTTCCCTTCGCGAGAATGCGGCAGGCCTTCCGCGACTGGCGTTTTCTTCTGACGATTCTTGCCGTCAACTTCCTCATCGTCCCGGTTGTTGTGTTCGCGTTGACACGTTTCACCGCCCACGACCATGCGCTCCTGGTCCCCGTACTCTTCGTTCTACTCACCCCGTGCGTGGACTACGTCATCGTGTTTACGGGGATTGCCGGTGGAGCAAACGATCGCCTTCTCGCCGCCTCACCGCTGCTCATGGCGCTCCAAATGCTGTGTCTTCCGATCTATCTGTGGCTGATGATAGGGGAAGAGGTGGTGACGGCCGTTGATCTCGCACCGTTCGTTGAGGCTTTTGTGGTCCTCATCGTGGCGACTCTGGCGCTCGCGATTCTCACCCAGCTGGCCGCGGCGCGAACTTTCGTGGGTGGCATTGTGGCGGACCTGGTAACGGCATTGATGGTGCCGCTCATGATGGGGACTCTTGCTGTTGTGGTCGCATCGCAAATCGCGGGAGTGAGCCACGAATTTGATGCGCTGCTTGCTGTTGTTCCCGTGTACGTTCTCTTTGCGGTGGTCATGCTGGTTGTTGGACGCGTAACGAGCGCCCGCGCGCGCCTCGATGTGCCGAGCCAGCGAGCCGTGGTGTTTTCCGGAGTTACGCGGAACTCGCTTGTGGTGCTGCCGCTGGTACTCTCATTGCCGGATGAGTATGGGGTGGCGCCGCTGGTGGTGGTCACTCAGACGCTTGTGGAGCTTGTTGTGATGGTCATCTTCGTCAGGCTGGTACCGCGGGTCATGCCAGTAGGGCGTTCAGATCCCTAGAAGAACGGGGCGCGCGAAGAACATGGGTGCTAGTGGAGTGATCACCGCAAGCGATGCATATGTCGCTGCTGAGGGGTTCGCCATGCAGATATATTCATGGCGAACCCCTCAGCGAGGAAAGTTGCAGTGGAACCTCGGAGATGGTTCGTGGCAAGCGCATCCACGCCCGCGGGATGTTGTTGGTGCCCGGTTAGAGTTGCCTAGAGGGCGCGCCATCGCGCTCTGGTGAGGATCGTGACCGAAGAGGAAGCCGGAGATGTGGATTGACCTGACGAAACCCTTGGATGACTCCGCAGAGATATACGCGGAGGATTCGTACCGCGATCCAGATTTTGCTGCTGAACTCTGGACAGATCATGCGTTGCGCGGCTACGAGGTGTGGCGGCTAGAGATGGGTACCCAGACGGGAACGCACATCGACGCGCCGCGGCACTTTGATCCGGAGGGGGAGACGATTGACGCGCTGGGCCCCAAAGAGTGTGTGGGACACTACGTTCTTGTGACGGTTGAGGAGTTGCTGGCAAGCGCGGGTGCTGCGGCCGAAGGAAACCGGGTGGAAGGGAGCCGTGTCTCTGAGATCTTGCCGAACGAACAGGGCCGGAATTCTGCCTGTGAATGGCTCAGATTGGAAACCGGGCATTTCTCCTCGGACGGGTTGGTTACTGCCGTTGTTCTTGATGCCCGTGTTTCAGATCAATTGACACTAACACCGCGTGAGAGTGCGAAGCCGCCGTGCCCGGCCATGCTGTCTCCGGAGGCCGTCGAGGCCATTGCTACGGCGCCCTGCCGATTGATTGTGGTGATCGGTGAGGTAAGCGCCCAGCACCCCACCCCGTTCTACTTTCCTCGCCGCCTCGCAGCGTGTGGGAAATTCCTTGTCGAAGACACCCGTGAAGACATTGCCGAACTGCCTCGTGAAGGCCACATCATTGCGTTGCCACTGCGACTTACTGGGCTCAGTGGATCGCCTGCCCGGGTCCTTATCCGAGGCAATGAACAACGCGGAGAGAGATATGGGTGACACGGAGGCTCGGAAGAACGCGCGCCGTCATTGTCAAAAAATGCGCCAGCAGGCTAGCCCACTGGCGCAATCTCTTGTGCGATCTCTCCGTTACTTCTGACCTGTAGAGGCCTCGATGAGCACTGCCGCGGCCTGCTTCTTGGCCTTGGCGCGCTTCTGGAGCACGCTGATGATGACGGGGAGGACGGACACCGCAACGATGACGATGGCAAGCAACTCGATGTTCTTGGCGATGCCGGGGATGCCCCCAAGGAGTGCGCCGACGAGAACCATGGAGGTCACCCAGGTGAAAGCACCGAGCGTGTTCCAGAGAATGAAGTGGCGGTAAGGCATTCGGGCGGTGCCTGCGGCGACGGGAACGTATGTGCGGACGATCGGAACGAAGCGACCGAGAACCAGGGCGAGGGCGCCGTACTTCTCAAAAAATGCCGTGGCTTCTTCGAGGCGGTCAGTTCGTAGGACGCGTGCATCTGGCGTGAAGAAGCGGGGGCCGAAGGAGTGGCCGATATGGTATCCCACTTGGTCGCCGGCGAATGCTGCAACGAGAGCTACCGCCCAGATTTCCCAGGGGGTAATGCCGAGGTTGGTTGCGAGGATCGCGGCGGTGACAAGCAACGAATCTCCGGGCAGGAAGGGGAACAGTACGCCGGATTCGATAAAGATAACGACGGCGATGCCTGCAAGCACCCATGGACCGAAGGATTCAAGAAGGGCTTCGGCGTTGAGGAGATTGTGTAGGAAGTCCACGTCGCTCTCTTTCTTTTGTGACAGTTTCCTTCCTAAATCTACTCCTGGCCCCAAAAAGTAGGCATAGGTGGATTCGTGATTCTGCGCATGATTTTGTGTGAACTTGTGGGGTCGAGGGTGACATGTGCTTGAGGTTACGGTGAAGTTTTTCTGATGTGGGGCGGCGGTATGTCTAGTGCCACAACTTGGAGGGCGCTGCGGCATTGCGGTGCCCTGACCTCGTCTCTTAGGGTTAGGGGCGCCTTACCTAACAGCGTAAGGCCGGGTGTGGTGCCACTGTGTCACCGGCCCGTACCCCACGATGTGGAGAAATAAGATTATGCGCATTCGCCATGCCCTTGCGGCAACTCTTGCCGGGGCACTCACGCTCGGCCTTGCAGCCTGCTCCTCTGATGATGCTTCGAGCTCATCGAAAGGAAATGGCAACCCATCGACCGCCAGCTTCCCGGTAGAGATCACACACGCACTTGGAACCACAACGATTCCGGAGAAGCCCGAGCGTGTGGCCGCCGTGGGATGGGGCAACCAGGACGTCGCTTTGGCCCTGGGTATTGTGCCGGTTGGTACCGATACGCAGGTATGGAACTGGACGAGCGACGCCGATCCGGGGCTCTACGAATGGTCGAGGGATGCGATCAAGGAACTGGGCGGAGCTGATCCCGTTCTCTTCACCACCACCGACGGTCCCGATTTTGAGGCGATTTCGGACACTAAGCCGGACGTCATTCTGGCTGCCCAGTCCGGTTTGGATGAAGAGCAGTACAAGACCCTGAGTGAAATTGCGCCAGTGGTTGCCTACCCCGAGATCCCGTGGTTTACGCCATGGCGTGAGCAGATCGCTGTCAACTCCGAGGCGCTGGGCCTCAAGCCTGAGGGCGAGGCACTCGTGGCCGATCTGGAGAAGAAGATCTCCGATGCCACCGCTGATGCAGCGGCTATCAAGGGCAAGAATGCCGCCTTCTTCTTCATCGACTCCGCGGATCTTTCGAAGATCTCGCTGTACACCAGTGGCGATAGCCGCACCGCATTCCTCACGGATCTCGGCTTCGATGAGCCCCAGATTGCCGCGGAAGCAGCGAAGAGTGGTTCTTTCTACCTCGACGTCTCCGCTGAGAACGCCGATAAGCTCGCCGATCTGGACGTTATCGTCACTTATGGTGATGAGGAACTTCTCAAGGCTCTGCAGGCTGATCCGCTTTGGAAGACCCTCCCCGCCGTCAAGAATGGCGCCGTTGTGGCCGTTGGTGGAGGCGATGCCTTCAGCGCGGCACTGACTCCCACGGCTCTGTCCATTCCGTGGGTTCTCGATGACTACACGGCGAAGTTGAACGACGCCGCAGCCAAGGTCAAGTGAGCACTGCCATCCTTGAGCAACGCCGCGCGCCCACCGAGGTGGGGGCGCGGCGTCGGCTGGCGCTCATCGGGTTTTCCCTCCTGGCGGTGGCTGGCGCTGTGATGCTCTCGCTCGCCTTCGGCTCGCGCGCCGTCTCCCTGGATGAAATCACTCAGGGGATCGCCGCCTGGTTGCAGGGCAAGGACGCCACTGAGATCGGTGCTATCGCTGTGCAGCGTCGTATCCCGCGCACCGTTCTCGCGCTCATGGCGGGGGCCGCCCTCGCCATCTCCGGAGCCCTCATGCAGGCCATCACCCGCAACCCGATTGCCGACCCCGGCATCCTTGGCGTGAATACCGGAGCTTCCCTCTTTGTGGTGTGCGGCATCGCCTTCCTCGGTATCTCCTCACCCTTCCACTATCTGATTCTCGCCCTCGTAGGAGCAGCGCTCACTGCTCTCTTTGTGTACGTGGTGGGGTCGGTGGGAGCCGGTGGAGCCACCCCGATCAAACTCGCGCTTGCCGGTGCTGCCACCGCTGCGGCGCTGTCCTCACTGGTCAGTGCCATCTTGCTCCCGCGCGCGGACGCCATGAACGAATTCCGGTTCTGGCAGGTGGGTGGAGTGGCGGGCGCCAACTGGCACACCATGGCCACCGTAGCGCCGCTTATCCTTGTTGCCACGGTGGTTGCCTTCGCCATGGCCGGATCCCTTAATGCGCTGCTGCTGGGAGACGACGTTGCCACCGGCCTCGGCGTACGCGTGGCCCCCACCCGCGCCATCGCAGCCCTCGCCGGAGTCGTCCTTTGTGCCGCTGTTACCGCTGTTGCCGGTCCCATTGGCTTCGTTGGCCTTATGGTCCCGCACATGGTCCGCCTTCTTGCAGGCCCGGATCAGCGCTGGCTGTTACCACTCTCGGCCCTCGGAGGCGCCGTCCTCCTTACCCTGGCGGACACCGCGGGGCGTGTCATCGGATACCCCGGTGAAACTGAAGCCGGTATCGTCACCGCCTTCCTCGGCGCTCCCGTCCTTGTCATCATCGCCCGTCGCACACGAATGAGAGCACTCTGATGGCTACCACCACTGCTCAGCCGTCGCGCAAGAACATGCCTGTCTCGGAGTCCGTCTCGGCCAGCATCTACCAAGCCCACCTCGACAAGGTGACGGCCGGGCGCCGCCGTCGTACCCGCCGCAGCCGCATCGCCATTGCCGGGCTGCTCGCCCTCCTCGTTGCGTTGCTTGCCGCGATGATGATGCTCGGCAACACCATCTATCCGGTGCGTGACGTGCTTGCCGTGATCGCCGGGCAGGATGTTCCCGGAGCTTCTTTTGCCGTGGGCACCCTCCGCATTCCGCGCGCCCTCACCGGTGCGCTCGCCGGAATCGCTTTCGGTATTGCCGGAACTACCTTCCAGACGATGCTGCGTAACCCGCTTGCCAGCCCGGACGTCATCGGCATCACCTCGGGTGCGAGCGCCGCAGCGATGCTTGGCCTCGTCGCCTTGCACTGGAGCCCCTCAGCTACCATGCTGCTCGCCCTCGCGGCTGGTCTCACCACGGCAGCTGCCATTTACCTCATGGCACGTGGCGGTGAATCCACCGGTGGCCGCCTCATTCTCATCGGTATTGGAATCGGTGCGATGCTTGATGCCGTCGTCTCCTACCTTGTGCAGCGCGCGGCTGAATGGGATGTGGCGGTGGCGATGCGCTGGCTTACCGGCAGTTTGAACGGCGCCCGCATCGAGGCCATCGGCCCACTTGCGGTGGCGGTGGCGCTCCTGCTGCCGCTGGTCCTTGTTCTCTCGCGTGATCTCAGCGCCCTCGAACTAGGCGACGCTTCGGCCACCGCACTTGGGGTGCGCGTGGATCGCTCCCGCGTGCTGCTCATCCTTGCTGCCGTGGCCCTGGCCTGTTTTGCCACGGCGACCACCGGCCCCATCGCCTTCGTCGCCTTTCTTGCCGGGCCCATTGCTTCGCGTTTCGTAGGGCCGGGAACTTCTTTGGTAATCCCGGCAGCACTTACCGGAGCTTGCCTTGTCCTTGCGGCAGACCTCCTTGGACAGTTTGCCTTCGACACCAAATTCCCGGTGGGAGTCATCACCGGCATCCTCGGTGCTCCCTACCTGCTCTTCCTTCTCGTTCGTACCAGCCGCCTCGGAGGTTCCTCATGACCGCTGATCATCTTCTGCAAGCAGATGCCCTCGTCTCGGGCTACGGCGGCAGAGCCATTGTCAAGGGCGTGGATCTGGAGATCCCGGCGGGTAAAGTCAGCGTCATCGTGGGCGCCAACGCCTGTGGCAAGTCCACGCTCCTTAAGACCCTCTCGCGTCTGCTCCCACCACAGAAGGGCGCCGTGCTACTGGACGGTAAGCGCATCGATCAGGTTCCCACCAAGGAACTTGCGCGTACTCTCGGCCTGCTCCCGCAGCAGCCGATCGCCCCGGAGGGCATTGCGGTGGCGGATCTTGTGGGCCGTGGACGCCACCCGCACCAGAAGCTGTTCCGCTCCTGGACGAAGGAAGATGACCGCGCCGTGACCGAGGCTCTCATGGCCACGCGGGTGGCTGACCTCGCCAATCGCTCGGTGGACGAACTCTCCGGTGGCCAGCGCCAGCGCGTATGGATCGCCATGGCGCTCGCCCAGGAGACCGATGTGCTGCTGCTTGACGAGCCCACCACCTTCCTCGACGTCACCCACCAGGTGGAGGTTCTCGACCTGCTGACGGACCTCAACCAGTCTCGCGGCACCACCATCGTCATGGTGCTCCACGATATCAACCTGGCCGCTCGCTACGCTGATCATCTGTTCGCGGTGCGTCAGGGAGAGCTCATTGCCCACGGTGCACCGCGCGAGATCATGACGCGTGAGCTCGTCAAGGACGTCTTTGGCCTGGACGCCGTCGTCATCACCGATCCCGTCTCAGGTGCGCCGCTTGTTCTTCCCAAGGGCCGTCACCACGTCGCCAGTCCCGAATTCGCTGGCGTCTAGCGCTCATCACATTCACGTACCCGCCCGCGTCATTTACTTCTACTTCTGAGGTACTCCATGGACATCTTTCCCGCCCACGTTCGTCGTATCACCGACATCACCCCACACATGCGCCGCTTCACGGTGACCAGTGAGCAGCTCGCTCGTTATGGCGATCCAGGCTATGACCAGCGCATCAAGGTGGTCTTCCCGACGGAAACCGCGCGCCTCGATACCATGCCGACGGGTCCGAACTGGTACATGGACTGGCGCGCCCTCGATCCGGACACCCGCCCACCCTTCCGCACCTACACCACGCGCGCGGTGCGTCACGAGCAGCTGGAAGTTGACGTGGACATGGTGGCCCACGATGTGCAGGGCCCGGCATCGCGCTGGATCCGCGACGCCGTCGTTGGTGATGATCTCCTCATCGTTGCCCCCTCGATTGAGGACGAGCCCCCGCATCTCGGCATCGACTTCGTCCCGCCAGCGCAGGTGGACAATTTCCTTCTCGTCGGCGACGAAACCGCAGCTCCGGCCATCGCGGTGATTCTGGAGCAGCTGCCGCGTGAGGCCCGCGGCGCCGTCGTCGTTGAATTTCCCGACGACGCACCCTACATTCCCGAACACCCCGGTTTTGCCCGCTACATCGCGGGCCGCGGCGAGGGGCAGCGGCACGCCTTCCTGGAGCGTACCGTGCGCGAGGTACTGCCCGAGTTGTGCCCGGCTG
>RRZU010900929.1_pt1 | contig 10409 bp, 10 predicted proteins | sample 2165561 | NCBI WGS metagenome assembly RRZU01 (sample SAMN10456909, study PRJNA506462) | wastewater metagenome | isolation source: wastewater sludge | place: USA: Moscow, Idaho | reverse complement strand
GTCAGCACTTCGGCTTGGACGCCCCCACGTCCAAGGGCGGGACGTATGACGCCGCCACGAAAGCGAAGGTGACGGAGTTCCAGCAGCAACACGGCCTGCCCGCCACCGGGTATGTCGACCAAGCCACCTGGGACGCCCTCGGCACCGGCTACCCGTTCACGGCGGACGCCTTTCAGGAGAAACCCCAACTCCCCACCACGGCTGGGGCCTCCGAGCGCACTGAAACGATGATCGGGTACGCGTTGAAGCAGCGGGGCTCGCGCTACACGTGGGGCGGTGCGGGGCCCTACACCCTGGGATATGACTGCTCCGGCCTGGTCCTGCAAGCCCTGTACGCGTCCGGGTACGACCCGCAGCCCATCACGGTCGTCAAGCACGCCGAGCCGACCTACCGGACCTCGCAGCAGTTGTACGCCCACGGCAGCTTTCAAAGTGTCCCGATCGAGCAGCGACAACGCGGCGATCTGATCTTCTTCGGCAACAAAGCTGGGGTCGTCCACCACGTCGCCATCTACCTGGGCGACGGCACCATGATGGAGGCGTACGGCGCCACGGCGGGGATCCGCACCTACACCCCGCACTACGGCTCCAGCTACGTCCTCCCCTACGCCAAACGCGTCTTCCGGTAGCCGTCGCGGCTGGCGTCCGGGCTCACCGAGCGGTGTTTCGCTACGGTGGACGCCGTGAAGCGCGGCAGGCAATGGTGGCAAACCCTCGTCGGGGCGGCAGCGGTCGTGGCAGGAGGGTTCCTGCTGGTGCGCCCCCTGACGGCCCTGCTGATCGGGCTGCCCCTCGGTGTCGCGCTGGGAGCGGTGAGCGTCGCCTGGCGGACGCATCGTGCCGGACGCGACGCCTGGGCGGGTGCCATCCTCGCTGTCGGCGCTGTCATCACCGGCATGGTCGCCTGGCAGATTTCCGCGGTCGCTGCGGCGCTCCCCGCGCTGATGGCTGCCGCCGGGGTGGGGCTTGCCGCGTGGACGCTGTGGCGCCTGCGACGCCCTGACGGCCTCGGCGCCCGCCTGAGCCGCCTCGGCTATGCCCTGGCCTGCCTCGGGATTGCTGCTCTGGCCTGGGTGTGGCCCGACGTGGCGACCCTCACCGCAGCGGCGGGCCTGTCGGCCGCGGCCCTCGTCAGCGGCATCGTCACGATCGTGCGCGCCTGGCGTCGCCCCCGCCCCCAGACGACTGCGACCGTACGGCAGTGGCCACGGCGGTTGCGGCAGTGGGCCGCCGTCCCCGCCCTCCTCGCCGTGATCGGGGCGTCCGCTGGTTCGTTCACGCTCCTTGCCCCGGTGCCGCGCGCAGGCGACTTCTACGCCTGGAACGACCCCGTGCCCGCCACGCCGGGCGCGTTGCTGCGGGTCACCAGCTACGACGGCCCCGTGCCCGCCGGAGTCGAAGCGATGCGGATCCTGTACGCCACCACCTACTCCGACGGCTCCCCCGCGCTCGGCAGCGCCACCGTCGCGATCCCGACCACCCCCGCCCCGGCGGGGGGTCGTACCGTCTTGTCGTGGCAGCACGGGACGACCGGGGTCGCCCAGCCGTGCGCCCCCAGCCTGCGCCCTGAAACCCTCACCGAGTTCGCGATCCCCGGCCTGTCGCGCGCCCTCGAACGGGGTTGGCTCATCGTCGCCCCCGACTACCCCGGGCAAGGCACCGCCGGACGCTACCCGTACCTCATCGGTGAAGGCGAGGGCCGCTCCAGCCTGGACGCCATCCGCGCCGTCCACCACCTCAAGGGCGCCGACGCCTCCCCCCACACGATGCTGTGGGGACACTCCCAAGGCGGACATGCGACCTTGTGGGCGGGACAATTGGCCCCCTCATACGCCCCCGACCTGGACATCGTCAACGTCGCCGCTCTCTCCTCGGCGACCGACCCGCTCACCCTCGCGCAAGGGTTCCTCGGCACCGCGTCCGGGCCAGTCATGGACGTCATCACCTCCTACGTCGTCGTCCCCTACGCCGACGAATACCCTGACGTCACACTCGACGACCTCGTCCACCCGACCGGGCAAAGCCTGGTGCGCGCGTTCGCGAGCCGCTGCGCGTCCGACACCGACATGGCCGTCTCCGTGATCAGCGCGCTGGCGCTGCGAGCCGACGATCCGCTGTATCGCCTCGACGTCAACGCGGGCCCCGCCCACGACCGACTCCGCGAGAACATCGCCTCCGGCCTCGTGGACGCACCTCTGTTCCTGGGTCAGGGAACCGACGACGAGGTCGTCCCCATCACGATGCAGCGCACGCTCGCCGCCAGCCTGTGCCGCGCAGGACGGACCGTCGTGGCCCACGAATACCCTGGCCGCACCCATATGGGTGTCATCGCCGAAGGTGCCCCCCTGATCGATGACCTGTTCGCATGGACCGACGCCGTCAACGCCGGTCAGCGCCCCACGACCTGCTAGGCGACTTCCGTCCGCCCGGCGCACTCCCCCACCGCACCGGGTTCGTGATCGCCCACCGATCGCGCCCCGGCCGGAGGCGCACCCACATCGGCGACCGTGTACCCGTGGACCTCACTCGTCGTGACGGCCGCTCGCGCGATGCGCTCCCACCGGAACCAGCGCATCGCCCCGCGTAGCCGACACCACCCAACCAGGAACCAGTGCCCGCCGGTCGACGCGAACATGACCGGCTCCACTTCGCGACGCGTCGAGACGCCGTGAGCGTCCACGTAGGTGATGCGGACGGCCACCTGTCGCGCCATCGCCTCCTCCACACTCGACCGCACCGTTCGGCTCGCGCTCGGGATGCCTTCCACCCAGATCCGCGCGGCGAGACGTTCCGCGTCCGCCCGCGCCACCGGATCCATCACGGTCAGGATCTTCGCCACCCCAGCCCGGGCCGCGTCGCCGTAGGGGGCCTGCCGTGCCGCGGACGCGGCCACCATGAGGGCGACCGCCTGCTGTGGCGTCAGGTTGATCGGAGCCAGCGTGGCCCGTTCGCTAAGCCCGTGCCCGCCACCTGGCCCCGGGCGCGACCACACGGGGACGCCTGCGTCACTCAGGGAGGCCAGGTCCCGCTTGATGGTGCGCACCGACACGTCGAACTCGGACGCCATGCGCTCGGCCGTGCAGCCGCGACGGCCAGCGCGGCGCAACAGTTCGGTCAACGCGTAGAGACGCTCGGCCCGTTTCACCCCCGAAGTCTCTCAACAGTGACGCTAATAGTGACACTCCGTTGTCCGGGCCTGGTGCCACGCTGCGATCATGACGACTCCGCATCCCGCGTCCCCGATCCTTCTCGTGCCCGGCCATTGGCTGGGCGCCTGGGCCTGGGACGCCGTCGCCCAGCAGCTTCGCCACCGGGGTCTTGACCCCGTCCCGGTGACGCTGCCGGGCTTGGACCCTCACGACCCGGACCGCGCCACCCGCACCCTGGACGACCAGGCCGACGCCCTCCTCGCGACGCTGCGCGACGCCGGGGTGGACGCGGCACACCCTGCCGTCGTGGTGGGGCACAGCGGCGCCAATGGTCCACTCAGTCTGCTGTTGGATCGGCACCCGGAGTTGGTCCGCCTCGCCATCTGGGTCGACAGCGGCCCGCTGTCCCCGGGGGCCGTGTTCGCCCCGGACACACCCGCAGACCTCGTCGACCTCCCACTGCCAGACTTCGACGTCCTGGCGCGCCAGGCGAGCCTCGAGGGCCTCGACGACGCCGCCCTGGCGAGGTTTCGCGCACAGGCGGTTCCCGAGCCCGGCCCCGTCCTGCGCGAGCCGCTCACCCTGCACAACGATGCGCGCCGCGACGTCCCGACCCTGCTCGTGTGCTGCTCGCTGACCAGCGACCAGGTTCTCGCGCTGGCGCAATCGGGGCAGCCGATGTTCGCGGAGGTCGCCGCGCTCCACCGCGTCAGCCTCGTCGACCTCCCGACGGGACACTGGCCCCAATGGAGCCGTCCAGATGACCTGGCAGAGCTGATCGCCAGTGCAGCCAGCACAAAGAGCGACAGGCTGGCCGGGGGCGCCCTAACGTAGAGACGTAGAGGGATCCCCGCCCAGAAGCGAGGCCATCACCGTGAAAGGGATCCCCATGACTGCACGGCGTTTCCGGCAAGCCGCCACCCTGGCCCTCATGGTGGGCTTGACGTCCGTCGGCTGTGCCAGCGGCGGCGTCCCCGCGGCCTCACCCGGTGATACAGCGACGCCAACCGCCCCCACACTGCCGGGGACACGCTGGATGGCCGACGAGGTGGCAGGGAAACCCGTCATCTCCGGATCAGTACCGACGGCATCGTTCGGCGCAGATGGCGCGCTGACCGGAACGGGTGGCTGTAACCGATTCACCACTCGCTACACCACGACCGGAACCAGCATCCACGTCGATGAGGTCATCGCAACCACGATGATGGCGTGTGGCCAGGAGGTCATGGCGCAGGAGACGGCCTTCCTGGGGTCACTCACCGCAGCCCGGACCTTTGCGATAGCACAGGATCGGCTGACGCTCAGCGATGAGGCGGGCGCCGTGGTGGCAAGGTTGACCGTGCAGGCACAGTCTCCTGCAGGAACCTGGACGATCCTCGGCTACCACGACGGGGCGTCCTCGGTGGTCAGCCCCGTGACCGGATCGGCCCCGGCCATGACTTTCGCCGACGGCACCGTTTCAGGGTCGGCCGGATGTAACCAATTCACCGGCCCCTATCACGTCGACGGGGAGAGCCTCAGCATCGGCCCGGCGTCACTCACGCGGATGGCCTGCGCGGAACCAGAAGGGGTGATGGCGCAAGAATCTGCTCTTCTGAGAGCCCTCGAGTCAGCAGCCACGTTCACTCTCGACGGTGATCGACTCACGATCCGTCGCGCCGACGGCGCGACAGCCATCACGGCCACCCGGCGTTAGCACAGCCCCACCACGGGAGTGGGCGCCCCCGAACGAACACACGCTCTTCCGCGCGTGCCTGACGCGCCGAATCAGGCGGTCGCAGCCAGCGCGTCGATGACCGCCGCGCAGGACGGCACCCGGGCGACGCCGGGCAGAGCGACCACATCGATGGTGCGTGCGCCCAGGCCAGGCACGTCGACGGCTTCGACGCCGGGGTGGGCGTGGGCCTCCAGCGACGATGCGGGCAGCGCAGCGACCGCGAGCCCCTGCGCGACGAGGGCCTGGACGACGACGTAGTCATCAGTGGTGTGCCGGATGCGCGGGGTGAACCCAGCCGACGCGCAGATCCGTAGCAGGTGCGCGCGGCACCGGGGGCACCCGGCGGCCCAGACCGCTTCGCGCAGGTCGCCGAGTTCCCGGATCGTGCCCAGCCCTGGTGCAGGGTCGGGGAGCACCAGGCGGACGGCCTCAACTGCCAGCGGGACGCCGACGAGCCCGGGTGCGGCGTCCTCATGTTCGTAGCGGAAGGTCAAGGCCAGGTCGGCGGCCCCGGAGCGTAACGCTTCGATCGCTTCGGGGGGCTCGGCTTCGCTGAGGTCGACCTCGACGCCGGGGTGGCTGCGCTCCAGCCTGGCCAGCGCTTGCGGCACCAGCGTCGCCAAGGCAGAGGGAAAGGCGACCAGGCGGACGCGTCCGGCACCGGCGAGGGTGAAGTCGGCCATCTCCGACTCGGCAGCGCTGAGCAAGGCGGCGACCTCATCGGCTCGCCGCAGCAGCGTCCGTCCGGCCTCGGTGAGGGTGACGCCTTGGGTGGTGCGCAGGAACACCGGCGTGCCGATCTCCCGCTCCAGGCGGCTCATGTGCTGGCTGACTGCGGGCTGCGTCCAGCCGAGTTCGCGCGCCCCGGCCGAGAACGAGCCCGCCCGCGCGATCACGCGGAACACCAGCAGCCGTCGAGCATCCATGCCATAAGTGTCGCTTATGGCATGGATCGCTCATTCGCTCTTCCAACAGGTGACGCGAGCGGCGAGGATCAGAACACAGGACACGTGAGAGGCGAGGGCGACATGCAGACCATCGGGATCATCGGCGGGATGAGCTGGTACTCCACCATCAACTACTACCGGATCATCAACGCCCAGGTGCAAGAGGCCCTTGGCGGCCACCACAGCGCCCGCGTCCTCATCGATTCCCTCGACTTCGACGCGGTGCGCGCCTGCCAACTCGCTGAGGACTGGGACGCCGCCGGGGCCATGCTCGCCGCGTCCGGACGCCGCCTGCAAGACGCGGGGGCCGACACCGTCTTGATCGGCACGAACCTCATGCACAAGGTCGCCCCGGCGGTGGAGGCAGCCCTCGACGTGCCGCTGCTCCACATCGCCGACGCGGTCGGTGCCGCCGCGCAGCGCCGCGGCTTCGACCGTCTGGCGATCGTCGGCACCAAGTGGGTCATGGGTGAGACGTTCTACGCCGACCGCCTGGCCCGGTTCGGGATCAGCACGGTTGCGCCCGCGAAGGAACGCCACGACGTCTTGGACGTGATCATCTTCGACGAACTCACCCAGGGCGTCGTCACCGACGCCAGTCGGGCGATCTTCATCGCCGAGATCGAGAAGCTCGCAGCCCAGGGAGCCCAAGCCGTGGTGCTCGCCTGCACCGAGATCGAACTGCTGATCTCGCCGAAGGACTCGCCCCTTCCGGTCCTCGACTCGATGGCGACCCACGCGCACGCGGCCGCCGAAGCCTGCCTGGAGCCCGTCGCCGTCTAGTTCCCTCCACCGGCTCGATACCAGCCCGGCGGTCATGCCCGGCGTCCACGATCAGGGGACGCCGGGCATCGCTCACAGTTCGCGGCGCCGGTACCAACGCATCGAGAGCGCGTGGGAGATCCACAGCCCGATTGCGGTGACGCCCGCCAAGACGAGGACGCCCCATCCGGGAACGGCGGACTGCATGGCCGCCGAGAACTGCAGGATCGAGGCCAGCCCCATGACGGCGCAGACGACGAGCAGCACCACGATGATCATCACGAAGCGCAATGTGGTGTACCCGAACCGGAAGCACACCGGCGCCTGAAGGGCGACCAGCCAGGCGGTGCCGCACACGACACCGAGGGCGGCCTCCGGGAGACCGGCCCACGGGTCGATGCCCGCTCGCCAGGCCGCGAGCGGGTAGACCGCGACACCATGTGGGGACGCAGCGAGCGGGCATCCAACGCAATGAAGCCGAGGGCGGTCATCGGTCGATTCCTTCCACGGGAACGGCGAGAGCCTTGGCGACGTCGTCCACGCTGGCCTCTTCGACCAGCACGCTGGACGGCATGCCGTCTGGTCCGCCGCAACGATGGCGGTGACGTTGGTCGCGGTGCGGCGCACGCCGATCAGTACGTCGGGGAGCCAGACCAAGTCGTCGCGCGTACCGCGCACGGCAAAGAAGTCGTCGGTGAGGTCATCCATCGGACGATCGAGCACCATCTCGCCGCGCCGAAGCGCGACGATGCGGTCAGCCAGGCCGGGGTGGGTAGCCCCGCCTCGGACCCGTCCTGCCTGACGCGATCCCGGGCTTAGCCCCGAACCGCAGCGCGGACGCTAGAGTGAGGGACGCCTGCTCGGCACACCCCAGCCCTGAAGGATCGCTCCATGTTCCGGTTTCGCGTGCTCGCTGCCACCGCGCTCGCCGCTCTCCTTGCGCCATCCCTGACCGGTTGCGCCACCGTCTACGACCCCGACGCCGTCACGCCGCCGCGCTGGATTCGCGAGCCCGAGTACACGGCCGCCGCCGTCGCAGCGGTGGGACAGGAGGAGGCCGCACAGGCCTGGCAGTTCGCGGTCAACTTCGCGCTCACCCACCAGTTCCAAGAAGACCTGATGGATCCGGGCCGACCCCCCACTGCGGAGCGCCTCAGCCACACCGTGCTCGATGATCTCAGCGACACCGCCAAGCCGTACTGGAACGAACAAGCCCACCGCGCCGCCGACGGCGACCAGGCGGCCCGGGGCAACCTCAACGTGCTCCAGTTCAGCGGGTGGGGCGAGCACACCGAGGTGAGCAAACCCTCCCGGACCGAGATGCTGCGCACCCAAGCCATCGAACGCGGCATCGTCGACTATGACGCCGACTCCGAAGAGATCACCGTCCGGTTCTCCTATCGGGCGATCGTGGAGATGTCCGCCCAGGGACGCCCGGTGCGGTTGCACGCCAAGAACCGCCCCACCTACTGGCTGGAACGAGGCGCGTCCGGCGGCTACCTCATCGACAGCTACCTCGGATCCCTCAGTATCGACGAGGTGTAATCGGCCCCGAGACGATCCTGACGCGGACCTCCGCGCTCGGCGCCGCCGCCACGGCCCCCACGAGCCCGGGGGGCGACGCGAGATCCGTCACGGCCAGGGGTGGCATGCCCGGCACCTGTGCAATCCGGCGGCCTACCTCGAACGAGGCCATCGAGACGCTCAGCCCCACCCCGTGAGCCTTCAGCAGGGCTTCCTTCCGCGTCCAGTCACGGAACAAGCAGGAGCGCCAGTCAGCCCGTCCACGTCGTTCCTCATACTCAGCCGGGGTCCATACCCACTCAGCCAAGGCGTCCAAGGCAGGCCGCTCGCCGCACCGTTCGATGTCGACGCCGACGCGTCCCCTCGCCAGCACCAGCGCCGACCAGCCGTCGGTGTAGGACACCGACACCGACGGCGCGTCTGGCCAGGGCAGGATCGGACGACCGTGGTCGGTGCCGCCGCAGGCCCCGCAGCGCCGCCCCAGCGGCAGCCCTCGAGCCTGGGGTGGCACCGCCACGACCGTCTCGATGAGGCGCCACCCGCGCAGCGTCCCGCGCACCAACCAGACGTCGCAGCGATCCTCGTTCACGCGCGGGCCGAGGCGTTGCCCCCGGCCTGCGTCCAGCGCTTGATCATCGCCGTGAAGACACCCAGCACCATCTCCAGCGGGCCGCGGGCAAACCACAGCCGCCACAGCGAAGCGGCGACCATAAGGATGACGAACTGTGCTCCCAGCGACCACCAACCGGCGTTGCCCAGGCCGGGGATTTGCAGCATGATCAGGTGCGCGACATAAGCGCTCAACGGCATCGAACCCAGCAGCGTCAGCGGACGCAGGGGCCGCTCCACGACCCTGCCGACGATGAGGCACAGCCCGAGAACACCCGTGGCCACCCCGAGGGTGAACAGCAGGTCCAAGGGTGTTCCGGTGTGGGGTGCGAGCACTGCGTTCCACCACCGGGTGGTGGTCGGCAGCGTGCCATCGGCCCCCCACACCAGAATGTCGGTGTAGGCCTCCAACGACATCGACCGGGCGGCCGCCGCGGCGAGTTCGCGCCGCCCGCCCACCACGTCCATGAGGAGCCATCCGGCGAGCGACGCCACACCCGCGAGGAACGCCCCGATGGCCAGCAGGGACGCGGCGACGTGGCGGCGGGCGATCGCGGTGCGGCCGATCCCGAGGCCGAAACACGTGTAAGCAAACCAGGTCAGCGCGGGGAAAGTACCGGTCAGCATGAGGGCGGTACCAGCCCCCGCCGGGTTGGTCACGAGATCCAGCAGTGTCAGGTTCGGGTTCACCTCCAGGCCCGCCGAGCCCCGCAACGCCCACGTCCGACGGATCACGTGGCTGAGCAGCGGCGCACCGATCGCGACCGCGATACCCAGGGCCATGTCGATCCGGGCGCCAGCCCGCAGGACGGGGATGAGCATGACGAACAGCACGGCATAGGTGGGCAGGATGATGCTCGCCACGCTGGCGTCCACGAAGAACCCCAGCAGGAGCCCCAGGGTCCCGATGAACAGCGTCCGCACAACCAGGTTCAGGGTCGCCCCCACCCAGCGGCGCCCCCGCGGCGGCCGATCACGCCCCGTCGTGAGCCCGACCCCCACCCCGGCCAGCACTGCGAAGAGTGCGGCCGAGTTGCCGGAGGTGATGATCCAGGCGATCGGACGCAGCCCGTCACGGCTGAGCAGCGGCGTGAGATGCACCGTCATCATGCCCAGCACGGCCAGTGCCCGAGCCAGATCCAGGCCTGCCACCCGGGTGCGGCGCACGACGGGCGCCTGCGGCGCCTGTTCCTCGGCGGGCAGGCACGCGTGGGCGAGCGCGTCCTCAGTGTCGTCCACGATGAGGTCAGGGGTAGCCGCCGAGGCGGGGAGCAGTTCCGCGTCATAGGCTCGCCGCGGCACGGTCGTCATCGCCGACCGCCGACGCTCACCGACTCCGAGGCAGGTGGAGCCACGATGGTGGTGTCAGGACGCGACGGGATGCCGATCCAGCGCGTTCCCGGGGGAATGAACTCCCCCTTCATCACCAGGGACAGCGGCGCCAGGTCGGCATAGGCAGCCAGCGTCGCGCCGTACAGCACGATGCCGCGCGCCCCGACCGAACTGCCCTCGTCCAGGCGGACCAGGCCCATCTTCATGACGCGGTCCTCAAACAAGTGGGTCTGCAGGGACACGTGGGCGCCCACGGCGACGTCGTCGGCGATCCGCACCAGGTCAAACTCGGTGAGATAGGTGGTGTCCAGGAGGACCCGACGCCCCACATGAACCCCGAACAGGCGCATCATCGGGGCCAGCATGGGC
>RRZU011893597.1_pt1 | contig 10411 bp, 13 predicted proteins | sample 2165561 | NCBI WGS metagenome assembly RRZU01 (sample SAMN10456909, study PRJNA506462) | wastewater metagenome | isolation source: wastewater sludge | place: USA: Moscow, Idaho | reverse complement strand
TCCATTAAATTCTTTTATTACTAAGTGATGCATTCCTTCTGAAAAATAATTTTCCACAAAATCCAAATATAGATTCTGTGCTTCTTCTCCTATCGCATCTTCTCTGTTATAAGATAAGCAGTCTTCTTCAATTTTATAATCTAAATTATTGAATTCAAAGTATCTGTAAAGCCCAACTGCAGCCGCACTATATCGCCAATCACTTAAATATAGAGAAGTATTAAAATCACTATTTTCATTCTGCACTATCATAAACTCACCTCCCATTCATTTAATTTTTGGATTAATCCAAACCCGCTAGCTTTACGACTTCCTAAACCATCTTCCAAAAAGTAATTAATCAATTTAGGATTACCGATCAAAAGCATTTTTCCAATAGAGGATTCTATATTTTGATCATATATTTTAATGATTGTTTTTCTCATATTCGAAAAATCTATTTGTAAACCATCTATATGTTTTATTAAACCCTCCTCTGTATGTCGTTTCATGTTTTCTTTTAATTTACTTTCAAACTCATCGCTCTCGACAGAGAAGTACCAGTCCTTATTCGTTTCTCTATTATGATCTCTAACGCATAAAGGAGAATAGAATTTCACTTCTACAATATTACCCTTTACTTTTTCTGTATTAATCATTTGAATGTGATTAAGAGTCATGCTGTTTCCTTCTGGCAAACTAAAAGGAATACTTTTCATACCTAAACAAGCATTTAAATAGTGTAATGATGTCTCCATTCCATTTATCTGTAATAGTAGACGTATTGTCCCTTTTCCCAAAAATATACGATCTTTTTCAAATTTCGGAAAAGGCAAACTTACACTCCATGTTATCGGTTTCGTTTTTCCTATTCCATAATACTGTTCATACAATTCTTTCCCAGTTTTCTCCATTCCTCTTTTAAAAAAGGAAACAAAAATTTCTCGGTAACTTATAGGTAATTGTTTTTTCTCAATACTAAATTCTAATTCGTATCTCACTTTCTCACCTCCTTAATAATATTATACACGACCATTAAATTTATTCAACCTTTAATATTTATAAGTATAGAAATTAAAGTTCTTTTCTATGTTATACTTTCAATAATGGAATGTTGAGTTAATATTTATCAGTATATTTCTTTGAAATCTATCCATTCTGGACAGGCATATTATTGCCTGTCTTTTTTATTAAGTTACATTCCCTTAATATTTACCCTATTTCTGTACTTTCCATACACAAGCCCTTTGTAACCTATTTGTAACCTTTTGAATTCAGGCGTTTTGCTGCTCTTTTCGAGACTAAAAACTCTTTCTATTTTCCTGATTCTTTGTCAAAAAATTATTTAATAGCATTTTTCGCCTTTTTGTGCTGGATTTTCTTGACCTGCTTTGTCATTTTTTATAGAATAGCCCTCGTAAGTTAGTTCAAACAAAAAAAGAAAAGGGGTACACTTATGTTATCGCAATCAATTAAAAAATTCGCCGTGGGGGCGTTTATATTAGGAACTGTTTTTACAACTTCAATGACTGTAGGTTCTACTGAATCAAATGCTGCATCTTTTTCCGGCAAGGCTACAATGGGATTGAATGTTCGTACTGGTCCAGGAGTTGAAAACCGTTCTATCGGTGCTGTCCATGAAGGTGCTATTGTTTCTGGACCTGTTGTAAATGGATGGGTTGAAATCTCCTATAATGGTCAAACTGGCTATGTTTCAAAATACTACTTAAAGGGTGGTTCTTCTAAGGAACAATCAAACTATTCCAATCAAAAGAAATCTTATAAGAAAAAGGAAACTTATAAGAAGTCTTCTAATAAATCTGGAAGAACAATCACTATGGAAGCAACTGCTTATAATGAACCAGGCGGTTTAACAGCTTCTGGTACACGTGCTCGTGTAGGAGCGGTTGCAGTGGATCCTAACTTTATTCCTCTAGGAACTCGTCTTTATATTGAAGGATACGGATACGCTACTGCAGAAGATACAGGCGGTGCCGTAAAGGGCAATATTATAGACCTTTATATGAATTCTAAAAACGAAGTTTATAACTGGGGAAGAAGACCAGTACAAGTTACCATTTTAGACTAGTTTAGTATAAGCTCTCATCTTTTGATGAGGGCTTTTGTTAAATAAAAATCCCGCTTATCCAGCGGGATTTTTTATGCCATTATAACTTTGTTTTCATCTTTAATTAGTTTTCTAGGACAGACTGTCACACATTTTCCGCATACAAGACAAACCTCATCGTCGATCACAGCGTAGTTGTTAATGACATGAATCGCATCAGCCGGACAGTTCTTTTCACAGATTCTGCAAGCGATGCAGCTCACATCACATTCTTTTCTAGCAAAAGCGCCTTTCTCTTCGTTAGAGCAAAGCGGTTTCATACTTTGATCCGCCATCCTCGTTTTAATGAGATCTCTTGGACAGGCTTTGATACAGAGTTTGCAATGAATGCATTTTTCTTCATCCACTTCTGGTACACCGTTTTCGTTTTTATGTATTGCATCAAATTTACAAGCTTGTATGCAGGATTCGAATCCTAAACATCCGTATTTGCACTCTAAATTACCTTCTGGATCGATTTCCAGCGCTTCCTGACAACTTGCAATCTCTTCTTTATATTCGTATTTCTTTTTAGCATTCTTTCCCCCATTGCAAAATACCGTCGCCACATATCGGGGAATCTTGACCCTTCTTTTTTTTCTTTCCTACTTTTTCTGGCATAACTTCCTCCTTTGCGTTATTTCCATATAAGTATAACACATCGGTATGTTTTCTCAAAAATAAAAAAAGCATCGTATCTGCTTTCTTTATAAAACTCTATTTCTTTGTATGGTCTCGTTTTCAACCAATTCTTCACTAAACTTTTAGAGTCACTCAAAAGAAACAAAATCTACACTTTACAATTCCTTTGTTTTTAAGCAATTCCAAGGTATCCCCGTTAAGCTATTTCATCAAAAAGACGGTATGGAAAAGCCGACACCGCTGGGTCTCGCAGGAATCTCGCCTCTCTTTTTGAGTAAGAAAGATATTTCTCGTTTCTTCTTTCGTTTCAAACTGACCTTTCTATCCTCACACTCTGCTTTAAATCCCATCGTCTATTTACCTGCTTCCTATTTTTTACAACTCTGCCTCTGGATATAATGCCTTAATCCCTCCTTCAAGATTGATCGCATCATAACCCATTTTCCTCATATATACAGTCATCATCGCCGTTCTTCTTCCTGTCCGGCACAAAAGATAATATGTTTTATTCTTCTCTAAGAAGTCTTCGGGATGATTTAATAGCTCTCCCATCGGAATGTGGCAGATTCCTTCCATCCTCAACTTTCTCAGTTCAAGACTTCTTCTTATATCTATGATATTCAGCTGTTTTAATTCCTTCTCTATCTCTAATATAGATATTCCTTTATAATATTTTGTCATGATACCCTCGCTTTGCCCTTTATATTATAAAATAATACCCTTTTCAAAAACAATTACAATACCAATAAACACATTATGTTTGGATATGGACGATTACTTTTCTTCTTCTAGGCCCGTCAAATTCGCAGAAATAAATCTTCTGCCAAGTGCCCAGCTGAAGCCGTCCTCCTGTGATCGGTATCCATACGGAACCGCCTATCACAGAACTCTTAATATGGGCGGCAGAATTCCCTTCTTCATGGCAGAATTCTTCACGATCTGGAAAGGCTTTATCAAGACCTAAAAGTAGATCTCTCTGAACATTCGGATCTGTTCCTTCGTTAATGGTAACTGCAGCTGTCGTATGAGGACAGTAGATTAGGCAGGACGCTACCGCTTCTCCTTCATTTCCCACCACCTCTTCAATAAAGGGTGTAATATCAATCATTTCATCTTTTTTAGAACTTGTGATATTAATTATCATTTCATTCCTTCTTTCCTTAGTTCAAATTTGATATCTTCTCCTATGTATACCCATAATACTCCTATTTTCCTATTATTTCCCCTTATCGTGTTGCATAATACTTTATCTTGCTACCCTCTTTTTTCTATGCTTAAATGAGTTTAGAAATTTGTAGTATTTATACAAATCAAAGGAGGCATTTATGTTAAAAAAATTACCTTATCCCATCGCAGGTTTAGCGCTAGGCTTTGCCGCTTTAGGGAATCTGCTCAGTTCTTACTCTCAAGGGCTGCGCTATGTGCTAGGAGCAATCTCTTTTATTATCGCTCTTTTAGTACTTGCAAAAATTATCAAGTATCCGGCATCCTTCAAAGAAGGTTTGAATCATCCACTGATCTCAAGTTCGATGGCTACCTTTCCGATGGCCTTTATTCTTTTAGCCGGATATATTCGTCCTACTCTTCCTAGCATTGCTTTGATCCTGTGGATAGTAGCGATTGTGTTCTATATCGGACTCATTATTATCTTTACAAAGAATTTTATTTTGAACTTTAATATCAAGAAAGTATTTGCTACCTACTTTGTATTATATGTAGGGATTGTAGTTACTTCATTAACTTCAAAAGCTATGGGTTTTCCTATCGTTGGAAAAGTTGCGTTCTGGTTTGGTCTTATCGTTTATATCGCTCTATTGATACCGGTATTCAAAAGACTACTTGTTGTTAAGGAAATTCCAGACGTAGCAAAACCTTCTGTAGGTATCGTAGCAGCCCCTGCCAGTCTCTTATTAGCAGGTTATCTGAATGCTTTTGATGTAAAAAACCCTACAATGGTTATCGTCATGCTTATTGTAGCCCAGCTTATGATGCTGTTTGTACTTGTTCAAATGCCGAAGTTTTTAACAGGACCATTCTTCCCTGCATACTCTTCTTTTACATTCCCCTTTGTTATTTCAGCTATCGCTTTAAAACAAAGTGTAGGATTCTTTAAAGAAGCACTTGGCTTTCAGCACAGTTTATTGCCAACACTTGTGCTCATCGAAACGATTATCGCTGCATTTATGGTCTTATATGTTGCCGTAAGATATATTAAAGTACTTTTTGTGGCTGATAAAAACAATTAAATGGTTGTATTAGAAATATTCTTATTTCTTTTACATAAAGTTTGTTTTTCTCTCTTAGAAGAGCCTGGATAGATGTATTCAGGCTCTTCTTTTTTTCTTCAATCTTTTTCCACAATAATGGGGTATGATAGAAACAGAAAGCTATTTTTTGAAAAAGGAGGGTATTATGTTTCGAATTGCGCAGACAAAAAAACTATTTGGCCGGAGAATTATAAAATCCTCTCTTGCAGTAGCCTTGTCGATTATGATTTCCCAAACACTCGGTTTGAGGTCTCCCTTGCTATCAGGTATCGCTGCCTTTATTACAATCACATATTCAATTTCTAGTTCTTATAAAGCAGCCTTCAGCAGAGTTTTCGGTACGATCTTAGGAGGACTGTTAGGAGGTTTTTTCCAGCTTATCGGAATCACGAATGGTTTTGCCATCGGTATAGCCATATTTATTTTAATCAATATTTTTATTCGATTAAAATGGCAGGATTATATTATAACTGCAGGGATCGTTACGATGTCAGTTATGCTGTTTCATCCCACAACGGAAGAAATGACTTATATGATGTTTACTCTCCACACAGTTTTAGATAATTTCGTAGGAGTCATAGTCGGCTTTATTGTAAACTACTATTTCCTACCACCGAATCAGGAACGTTTCCTTATAAGACATTATAATCTCGTTCTTCAAACCTTTCGAGAAAAAGTACTAGACCTTTTGGAACACAATCATGAAATCCAGCTATCACCCATTGTTAAAGAATTAAACGCTATTACCTTAGAATCATTAAATGTTGAAAAAGATACTCCGTTTGTCAAAAAAGATATTGCTCTGGTAGAAATATGGGAAGTCAACACACAGTTTTATAGAGCCTTCAGCCTTTTGACTCAAATAACCCAGAGAGAAAGACTGGTTCCCCTATCTGATAAAAACAAAAAAGATCTTGAAATCCTGCTAGGACGAAAGATCCATCCCTTATCCGGCGAGCCCCATGAGGAGTATGAACTGATCTACAATTATCATGTTGAAAGCTTTATAAAAACATTGAGAGTTATCACCGAAGAAATTGCAGATCTTTCCTATCGTATCGAAAAAGCAGAAAAAAAAGCGTAAGCAGATCAATGACTTACGCTTCTTTTTCTTCTAGGAGTTCTGAATCTATTTGTCTTTCTTGTGTATATTGTTATCGTACTTCTGCTGTTCCATTTGTAAGCGCTCCAGCTCTTCTTTAAGGAATTCTTCTTTTTCCCCTTTTCTTTTTCGGGCATTTGTTTCCTTAAGAGCTTCTTCTATCACAATTTCTTCTCTTAATTCTCCCCTATCCCTAATATCTGCTGCAGCTTGACGATCTTCATAAAGATCCTCCTCTTTCGAATTGTCTTCAGCATATTTTTCCTGGTATTTATCTTCGAAATCTCTTCCGACAGCAGATCTTTTTGATTCTTTTTCCGGACTATGATCTTTTACATAGTTTTTTTCGTACTTTTCATCGAAGTTCTCTCCAGGTCTCTCTTCCTCATGATCTGAACTTCTTCCTAGATCATTATCCTTTACATAGTTTTCTTCGTATTTTTCGTCGAAGTCCTCTCCTGGTCTTCCTTTTTCAAGATTCGCTTTTCTTTCAGGATCTCCTGGAAGAATCACATCTTTGCTAAGCTCATCCTTCTGCTCTTCTCGGTAGTCTTCTTTTATATCCTCAAACTTTCTTTCCTGACCTCTGTTTTGTAGCCCTTCTCCATCGCCGATATCGTTTTCTTCAGCCTTTTCTCTCGCTTCGTCGACTTTTTCTTCTAAGTCTCCATCTGGCGTATAATTATCTTGGATGATTTCCCGGTCTCTTTCTTCATCGCTAAATTTCTTTTCTTTCTTACCAAAAGGCTCGAATTCATCTAAAAGTCCGTGAGGCTCTGAAGGCTCAACTCTTTTTTCGGTATCAGGATGCTCTGCTTTCTTGCTCTTTTCTCTCTTACCAAAAGGCTCGAACTCATCTAAAAGTCCGTGAGGCTCTGAAGGCTCAACTCTTTTTTCGGTATCAGGATGCTCTGCTTTCTTGCCTTTTTCTCTCTTGCCGAAGGGTTCAAACTCATCTAAAAGACCGTGAGGCTCGGAAGGCTCAACTCTTTTTTCTGTATCGGGATGATTTGTCTTTCCCTTTTCTCTCTTTCCAAAAGGTTCAAACTCGTCTAATAAGCCCTTATCCCACTCTTTTTTTTTCTTTTCCTTTTTTTCTGGTCTATTGTCATCATTGATATTATCAAATTCACGATTTTGATTTTTGTTCATATTTATCCCTCCTTAGATTCATAATTACCCATTTTTGATAGAATATACCCTTTTTAAAAAATTATCGTAATAGGATAAACAAAAAAATCGGGTTGCCCCGATTTTCAATATTTTTTAGTATCTTTTAATTAAATCTACAAAACGATCCACTAGAGACTGAAGGATTTCTATAGTTTTCGAATTTGAAACTTCGCCGTTTTCAATATATTCTGCAATATTGGCAAGATAAGCTTCCGGCTGTTGTACAACTGGCATATCTAAGAATACTAGAGATTGTCTTAAGTGATGATTCGCTCCAAATGCACCATAAGCTCCTGGAGAAACGCCAACTACAAGTGCTGGTTTTCCTTCGAATTTGCTTTGACCATAAGGTCTGCTTCCTACATCCACTGCATTTTTAATTAAGGCTGGAATCGATCTGTTATATTCTGGAGTTGCGAAGATCACTGCATCTACTTGATCTAATTCTTCTCTGAATGCTTGGTATGATGGATCCACTTTGGAATCTGTATCTAAATCTTCGTTATAGAATTTTAATTCTGAAATATCTAAGATTTTCCCTTCGTATCCTTCTGGCAAAAGCTCAATTAATTTTTTTGCTACACTTTCTGTATATGAACCATTTCTTAAACTACCTACTAATACACCAATTTTTTTAGTCATTTTCATTCCTCCGATTAAATTAATTATTTATTACTACGTAGTTATATATACCCCAATAAAAAATTCTAAACATCTTTTTTTGTAATTTTTAAGTTATTTTCATCTTAAGTCCTCTTCAATCTTCTTAATAGTATGTTATAATACAAACATTATTTATAGTTAAACAGAGGAGGTATTTATGAAACAGAAAAAGAAATATCTAATTGTCCTTAGTCTTTTTCTTCTTTTCATTTTTATATTCCCATTCTTGTCTTACGGGGTTGCTCCGGACCAAAATTTTTTCAAAGGGTCCGATGTAAGGATTGATAAGATAGTAGATGGACCTGTCTTCGCTACTGGTCAGAGAGTCCATATAAACAGTGAAATCAACGGGCCTGTGTTTATATCGGCGGGCAAGGTCAAGATTGATGGCAAGATCAATGGAACTGTATTTCTTTTGGGCGGCAATATTACTGTGAATGGGGAAATAAACGGAGATCTTTTTGCGGCTGGAAAAGAACTGTCTTTAGAAAGCCCTTCCATTATTAGCAGAGACACCTTTCTCGTAGGGAACACAGTTCTTTTAAACAGCATTCTATCCAGACATGCAATGCTTGTTTCTAACAACTTTTCCTTTGGAGAAGAGGTAAATATCGGAGGTAATTTCTACTATTCAAGCTCGGGACAGCCTGCAAATATACAGGAAAAAGTTTCTGGAAATGCTGTCTATTCTCCCTTTAGCAAACAGATGAAAACACAGAACAGTCCTTTCCTTCATTTTGTAAGGAATCTTTTAACAGGGATAATAAGCTTTGGAGCGATGGGTTATTTATTAGGTCATTTCACTAAAAAAAGATGGATGCTGACATTATATCCCGTTATGAACCGCCCCGTCGCAACCTTTAGTATGGGTGTATTTTCCTCCATTACCATACCTCCCTTGCTGGTACTGCTTTTTATTCTAGTATTGTTCCGACCCTTAGCAATTATTTTGACTTTGCTGGTAGGTCTGGTTATCGTGACCTCCGTCATGGTTGTTTCTTTTTCCATAGCCAAAAAACTAAGCGGTCATTATATTTCTTTGAAAAAATATTATTATCTGCCCGGTTTTGCCATCGTATATACTCTTTTGCAGATTCTAATGGCAATCCCTTATGCAGGATTTCTCTTGCGGTTCATTCTTTTTTTCTTAGCTTTCGGCAATGTAATGATGAATCTTTATCTTCACGATAATAAGAGGAGAATCATAGCCAGAGAAAAAAACAAATTTCTTCAAGAACAAAAAAATCCCGGTCTCTCTTCCTAAGAGAGTACCGGTTTTTTAATCTTCATCTTCTTCTACATACTTTTCGTATTCGTTACGTATATCATGATCTACTATCCACCTGTCTAAGACTTCTACTAAGGATCCGATCAAAAAATCCCCATACTCATCCTCGTAAAAGGTCGCTATATTAAATTCCGCTGGAAGAATCTTCTTTTTATCCTCCTCGAATTCCAACTCTTGAAACAAACGCACAGGCTTCAGTACCAAACCTTTTACCACACCTTCTTCTGTTGCAGCAATCCGTACTGACAAGACTTTGTCTGGATGGATCGTAAATTCCTTATAGGCTTTGAGTTCTTCTACTTCTTCTGGAAGCCCTTCAAAATCGCCGCCATTAATTAATGCGATCAGGGAAACTTCTTCTTGAGTAAAATCATAAAGTATATCATCTATTATATTCATACACACATCCATTCTTATCCCTCCTTTGCGCATATCCCTTCTATTATACTCATACCTGTTTTGCACCCGCTTTAAACGGTTATGCAAATATTTCTTGAATAAAAAGACAGGATTCAGTAGGATGAAGTTAAGAACCTTTAAGGAGGAGACTATGAAGGAAAACATCTATTTGAAATCCTGCAGCGATTACAGTGAAAAGAATGTACATAATGGAGTTTATACTCTTTTGGATCAGTATTTTAGGGACAACCCTTTCGATTTTCAAGACAAAAGGATTCTTTTGAAACCGAATCTTCTTTCTCCCAACCCTCCCGACAAAGCAGTAACAACCCATCCCGAAATCATCCGGCAGTCGGCTCTCTACTTTCTGGAAAGAGGAGCTTCTATTATTGTTGCAGATAGCCCTGCTGGTCCCTTTACGGCTCAAAACTTGGAAAAAGTGTACCGGCTCTGCAAACTCTCCGATTTAGAAGAACAAATCCCTCTTCGATTAAACAGAAATTTAAAAGGAACCAAGGTCACCCATCCAGAAGGACGAAATCTAAAGTCCTTTCATCTTTTGGAAGTTCTTTCTGAAGCCGACTTTGTTCTAAATCTTCCAAAGCTTAAAACCCACAGCCTGACTTACTATACAGGCGCCGTAAAAAATAAATTGCTGATATTATTTTGAAAGGATCTGTATCAGGATGAAAAAGTTATTATCGCTTCTGTGCGTGACGGCATTGTTGCTGACCTTTGCCGCCTGTGCAAAGGATTACAGTGACACGATGCTGACCGGACAGGTAACCGCT
>RRZU013012073.1_pt1 | contig 10412 bp, 7 predicted proteins | sample 2165561 | NCBI WGS metagenome assembly RRZU01 (sample SAMN10456909, study PRJNA506462) | wastewater metagenome | isolation source: wastewater sludge | place: USA: Moscow, Idaho | reverse complement strand
CTCGGCAACCCCATAATCCACGCGTGTTCCGGGACGAAGCCTCCTGCGATTCGGCACGGAAGAAGACGGCAGGTAGACCTCGTCCCCGTCATCCCCGGCGATGAAACCAACTCGTTTCCTCTCATCGAAGAATTTGACCCTACCCGTTGGCACGGCGCACCACTTCCTTTGGCCGAATGAATGAAGCGCCGCAAAGAGGCGCGAGCACACCTACTGCCATCCAGCCTACCCGGTCGAAGCGGGCAGGCTAAATGAAAGCGTGCGCTTATGGCGCAATCTCACCTCGTAACATCTCACGATTTGTTAGCGTGAACTACATATCGTGGCCGTGGGCGGCGGACATCCTCGGGGATGTTTCCCCCGTTTTTTACTGGCTTCCTCAGCGCTTGTAGGTGATCATCTAATTGTGAGCATTCTTCGTAAAACCGGATGCGCCCTCTCCCTCTTGGCGGCGGGCTTCCTCTTCGCGCCCGCGGCTATGGCCGACGATCCATTCCCGGTCACCGCGTCGGTCACCGATTCAACCGGAACAGTCAGCAACGTTGACGAGTTGACCGAGCGTCTGCGAAGCCTCCAGACCGAGACCGGCAACAGCCTGCGCATCGTTTTCACTGACGATTTCGGCTCCGTGACCTCAGAGTATTGGGCACGGGACACCGGCCGGCTCTCCAACCTCGGCAACCTTGACGCAGTCATCGCCGTGGCCACCGAAACCCGTCAGTTCTCGGTCTCCTCCGGAGGCAAGGGATTCACGGAACAGGAACTCCTTGACGCCATCAACTCCGGCGTCCTTGAAAAGTGGGGCGACGGCGACTGGGAGGGCGGCGCTCTCCTCATCGCGGACAACCTCGAAGAGGCAGGGAAGTTCAACTGGGCACCTCTCGGCGTAGGCGTTGTTATTGTTGGCGGTGCGGCCGGTGCCGTGGCCGTGGCTGGCAAACGCCGCAAGTCGAAGGCCGCTGCAGCCACTGCCGCGGAGATCGAGCGTTTAGAAAAGGAAGCTGCCCACCAGCTCCTCACTGCCGACGACGGCGTGCGCGCCGCAGCCGGCGAGCTGGAGTTCGCGCGGGCCGAGTTCGGAATTGAGGCGACATCGTCGTTCGATAAGGTTCTCGCTTCGGCCAAGCAGTCGCTGCAGCAGGCCTTCGAAATCCGCAAAGTGCTCGACGATGACATCCCCGAGACTCCCGCTCAGCAGCTACAGATGAACTCGCAGATCATCTCGCTTGCCTCCGAGGCGCAGAAGGCCATCGCCACCCAGGAGAAGAGTTTCCAGGAGCTGCGCAACATGGCCGCCACAGTGGAGCAGCATCTCGATGAACTTGATACTCGCGCTGCCGAGCTAGCCGGACAACTGAAGAATGCGGATGCCCAGCTCAACTCATTGGCACTGACCTATTCCGAGAGCGCACTGGCGACCCTGCGTACCTATCCCGGCCAGATTCTTACCCTCCTCGGTGCCGTCGCGGATGCCGTCAAGGAAGGGCGCGCGCTCGCCGCCGCGGGAGAGAACAACAAGGCCGTGCCCTACGCACGCCTTGGCGAGGACACGCTCCGCCAAGCCCGGGGCCTCGCCTCTCAGATCGCCAATGCCCGGGACTACTTCGAGCAGGCCCGCGCACGCATGGCCGAATGCATCGCCTCCATTAGCCAGGACGTGGTGGACGCGAAGCGACTTGGCCGCGGTGACTCGGTTATCGCTACACGCCAGGCAGCCGCCGAGAAGGCACTCGCTTACGCCACTGGAAACGTGGTCGATCCGGTTCGGGCAGTCAATGAACTCACCGCGGCGGAGAACGCGCTCGATGCGGCTCTGGCCGGAGTACGCTCAGCCGAGGAGAACCACAAGCGAGCACTGGAAATGGTGCGACGCAACCAGATGACCGCACAGAGTGCGATGGATCAGGCAGACGCCTATATCGATCGTTACTCGCGCTACGTCCCATCCAACGCCCGTACTCAGCTCGCGGCCGCGCGTCGCAACTACGCCGAGGCCCTCGCTTCAAAGGACATGATGAGGCGGGCTCAGTTGCTTGATCAGTCACGCTCCCAAGCCACCACCGCCCAGAAGATCGCCGAGAAGGCGGTTCGTGAGGAGGAGCAGCGCAGAAACCAGGGCTGGGGCAACAACGGATATGGCAATGGCTACGGTGGGCGCCGCGGAGGTGGCGGTTCAGATTTCGGTTCCGTCCTGGGCGGCATGATCATCGGCTCCATCCTCTCGGGTGGCAACTCCGGCAACAGAGGCGGCTTCTCCTCAGGTTCCTTCGGAGGCGGAGGATTTGGCGGCGGCGGCGGCTTCGGTGGCGGGGGCGGCGGCAGCTTCGGCGGTGGCGGAAGCTCTGGCGGTTCGTTCTAGCTCCTCTCGGCGGCTCCCTTCACACCGGAAACTACCGACTCGCAGGACCATTGATGACCCTTCCCGTTTCTTCTCATCCGCAACACGCGGACTGTAGATTAAACCCAGACATAACTCATATAACCCAAGAAAAATCAACAACACGAAAGGCTCTCCATGGCTGAGAAGCAGACCATCCTCGGTCGTATGACCCAACTTGCCAAGGCAAACATCAACGCTCTGCTTGATCGTGCCGAGGATCCCCAGAAAATGCTGGACCAGATGGTCCGCGACTACACCAACTCGATCACCGAAGCTCGTGAGGCCGTAGCTGTCACCATCGGCAACCTTCGTCTCGCACAGGCCGATTACAACGAGGATGTTCGGGCTTCGCGCGAGTGGGGGCAGAAGGCTTTGGCTGCCTCTCGCAAGGCAGACGAGATGCGCACTCTCGGAAAGGGCACCGAGGCTGATCGTTTCGACAATCTCGCCAAGATCGCCATCGGCAAGCAGCTCTCCTTCGAGCAGGAGGCACGTGACGCCGAGCCCCTTATCCAGTCGCAGGAGGAGGTTGTCACCAAGCTCAAGACGGGCCTGGATCAGATGACCAGCAAGCTCACCGAGCTCAAGTCCAAGCGCGATCAGCTCATCGCCCGTCAGAAGTCGGCCGCCGCACAGAACCGCGTTCAGGATGCGATCGCCTCCATCAACGTTCTCGATCCCACCTCTGAGCTCAGCCGTTACGAGGAGCAGGTGCGCCGCCAAGAAGCTCTGGCCCTCGGCAAGGCGGAGGTCGCTATGTCCTCACTCGACGAGCAGTTCGCCGCACTCGAGTCCGATTCGGACACCCTCGAGATCGAGGCACGCCTCGCTGCACTGAAGCACGACGGCGCTCCCGCTCAGATCGAGGCTAAGGACTTCACCGCTTACTGAGTTTCTGGACAGTAAAAGCAAGTGCCATGGGGGCGTGGATTCATCCGCGCCCCCATCACTATCTGGTCTCTATCTGGTCTCTATCTGGTCTCTATCTGGGCAACCGATATCTTCCACTCACACATTTCCTAGCCAACTCCCAGCTTCGACGATTTGAATTGCCCTATGAGTATCCAGTCGAATACCCCCGAAGCAACCCTCCTGGTTGTCGATGACGAGCCATCGATTCGCGAGCTCCTATCCGCCTCGCTCCGGTTCGCCGGGTTCAACATGCTCACGGCAGCTGACGGACATGAAGCACTGCACCACCAGTCGGGTAGCCAGGTGGACCTCGTCGTGCTGGACATTATGCTGCCGGATATGGACGGTTTCGAGGTGCTGCGCAGGCTTCGCGAGCGCTCGCCGGAGTTGCCAGTCCTCTTCCTCACCGCGCGTGACGACATCAAGGACAAGGTCCAGGGTCTCACTGTCGGTGGAGACGATTACATCACCAAGCCCTTCTCTCTCGAAGAGGTTGTTGCCCGCATCCGCGCCGTGCTGCGCCGTACCCGCCCCATTGAAGGGGACGCCGCAGTTCTCAGCTACAAGGACCTAGAACTCAACGAGGATTCTTACGAGGTACACCGCGCGGGTCACCTCATCGATCTCTCCCCCACTGAGTTCAAGCTGCTGCGCTACCTCATGATTAACGCCGAGCGCGTTGTCTCCAAAGTACAGATCCTCGATCACGTGTGGGATTACAACTGGGATGGCGAGATCTCCATCGTCGAGTCCTATATCTCCTACCTGCGCCGCAAGATCGATTCCCCCGAAGCCCTCGGAATCACAGATAAGGACGAAGCGGCAACAATCGAGCCGCTTATCCACACCAAACGCGGAATCGGATACGTGTTGCGCTCCGGGAAGTAAGCAACACAAGCCTCATGCCTCCCAAGTTCCGTCCCCGCACGACGAGCACGCTGAGTTTCCGCTTGGTTTATACCTTCGTCATGCTCATGATCATCGTGGTGACAGCGGTCAGTTCGATCGCCGTCACCATTTATCAGCGCTATCTCGTTCAAAGTATCGACGACGCCCTTGCCGTGTCAGGACGCGTGGTAGCGGTCCAAATCATTGATGACCTGCGCCGCTCCGGTGACAGCGCCAACGACAACATCATGCTGTCGGATTACTACATCAAGGCCGTCTTGCAGGGAGACATCGACCAAACTTATATCAGCAAGGAACGTATCGCCCCGCAGATTCTCGAGCAGTACGGCACTCCAGCCAACCCGGATCAGCTTCTCACCACACTCGACAAGACTCCGCGCACGGTCCAGGGAACCATACCGGGCGAGCAGTGGCGCGTCATCGTTCTTCCCATCGCCGAGCGTAACCTGCTGGATCTCAAGCAGACCATCGGTGCCGTTATTATTGCCCGGCCGCTCAGCCCGGTCCTCGACGCCGTCGCCCTCATGACGCGACTTCTGCTGTTCGTGGGGCTGTCCGTCGTCGCCGTCGGAACTGTGGTGACGTGGCTGACGGTTCGCCACCATCTCCGGCCCCTGCGCCGTATCGAGCATGCCACCCACGCCATTGCCGCCGGCGATCTCTCCCGGCGCGTCCCCACAGGTCAGGAGGGCAGCGAGGTAAGTATGCTCGCGGACTCCATCAACGTCATGCTGGCGCAGATCGAACACGCCTTCGCGGACAAGGAACGCTCCGAGACAAAGATGCGCCAGTTCATCTCCGACGCTTCTCACGAGCTGCGCACCCCGCTCGCCACCGTGCGCGGATATGCCGAGCTGTATCGCCTCGGTGGAGTACCCCAGGAGCAGATCACACCAACGATGGGACGGATCGAATCCGAGGCCCGCCGCATGAGCCGACTGGTCGAGGATCTGCTCCAACTCGCCCGACTGGATGAAGGCCAGTCGCTTCAGCGCGACGAAGTGAACATCACGGCCGTCTGCCGTAACGCGCTCTCCGATATGCACGCGCGCGACCTGACACGCGAGCCCACGTTGATTGGTTTGGACGGCGGGCAGGCCGACGACGTCATCATCATGGCCGATAAAGACAAGGTCACCCAGGTTGTCACCAACCTTCTTGGAAACGTCTTAACCCACACTCCTCCCGGGACCCCAACCGAGATCGCAGTGGGAATGGGCGCTCCGGATGAAGCAATCATCGAGATCCGTGATCACGGGCCCGGCGTGCGTATGGAGGATGCCGAACATCTCTTTGAGAGGTTCTACCGCACTGACTCGTCACGGTCGCGCGCCTCTGGCGGCTCCGGTTTGGGAATGGCAATCGTTGCTGCAATCATGGCGGCCCACGGCGGCACCGCGCGCGTAGCCCCGACCGAGGGCGGCGGCTTGACCGTGCGGCTCACCTTCCCCACGGGAATTACACCGGAAGTACCAACCCCGGCGCCCGAAGCCCCCTCAAATACACCAGCGAAAGGAACGAAGACCCCCAGGTCACGGCTTCAGAGAACGCCTCGCCAGCCCAAGGCAGCCACCAAGGAATCGAAAACGTCCTGACGGGGGCGCCGTCGTCGCCGGATTCCCAAACACGTGACGTTTTTCGTCACGTGTGACGCGGCGAAAAACTGTCACACGCGGTGATACCGAAACTGTCACACGCCTGACGTACACGGCGAAATCCGGGCCCAGGCTCCGCTCAGGAAGCTGGCCTTACTCAGGAAGCGGGCTGATCGAACGGCGAGCTGCCGTCGTCCTCAACCGGGTGCGGCGTTCCCTGTTCCAGCATCATCGTGATGGCGTGGAACGCGCGATCCATGAACTGTTCGGGCTCCTCGCCCTCCATCGCATACATCGGCTTTCCGATGAAAAGGAACACCTCGCTGCCCACCTTGGGGAACGCGGCGCCCACCGGCATGGCCTCGTGACCACCCGACATCGCGATAGGGACCAGAGGAATACCGGCTTTGATGGCCAGAGCGGCGGCGCCAGGCTTGGGCGTACCCATCTTGCCGTCGCGCGAACGCGTGCCCTCGGGGAACACCAGGATCGGAACACCAGCACGCAGCAGACGGCCGGTCATACCCGCGGCCGGGCCACGCTTGCCCTTGCGCTCGATCGGATAGGTGTTGAAGAAGATTGACGTGAGCGAGGAAATGAACTTGCGACGGTAGAAGTAGTCGGCTGCCGCGCCCGTCGCGAGGCGATTCGTCAACGAATCCGGGAGCAGAGAGAACACCATTGGCGCATCGAGATGGGAGGAATGATTCGGGATCATGATGAACCCGCCCTCAAGATCGGCCACGTTATCCTCACCCAGCACAGTCGGGCGAACCACCGTGGAAATTAAGGGACGCGTGATCAACCGGCGAACCCACCGGCGACGCTGTGCCCGTCCCTTGTCCAAATAGGGATCGAGTGGCTCCAACTTCTCAGCCATCTGACTCAGTCCCGACTCTTGTTGATTCGCTTGGTCACCGCGTCAACTCCCTTGCGTGGCGCAAACTTGACGAGCGCTGCGATGAACTTGTAGCGCTTGGAGGGGACGGAGTAGGTCTTGCCGTGGTCGACGTCGTTCAGGCACTCGGCGACAACTCTGTCCGCGTTGAGCCACAGGAAGCTTGGCAAACTGGACGTCTTCTTTCCCGCGCGCTCATGGAACTCGGTGCGAACCCAGCCCGGCATGAACGTCACTACCTGAACACCCGCGGGCGCAAGCTCGATAGCGTAAGAGGTGGACCATACGCGCACCAGCGACTTGATCGCCGAATAGAGGCCCATCGAAACCAAGCCCGAAACCGACGCGGTATTGCTGATCACTCCGTGGCCGCGTTCCTTCATGGCGGCCCCCGCAACCGCTCCGCGCCGAACGGGCGTGGTTGCCATGAGGCCGATGCCGTCAATGAGAGGCTGGGTATCCGTAGTAGCGAGCTTGTGGTACAAACCCTGCCCGGCGTTGTTCACAAACACTTCGATCGGGGATTCCGAACTTCCCAGACGCTCCGTCACGTCCGCGATACCCTTCTCCGTCGAAAGATCTGCTTGGAGAATCTCACATTCGACGCCGTACTGGGCCTCAAGTTCGCTCTTCGTCGACTCCAGTCGATCCTGTGAACGCGCCACAAGAACCAGAGCGCAGCCGCGCGCAGCCAACGCCTTGGCAAACGCCAGACCAATGCCCGATGTACCACCAGTGATGAGCACTCGCCCGCGCAATGGGGAGGCAGCAGAACTGTTCTTGGAGATTCTCACGTAACTACGTTAGTTCACTTCAGGCCCAAGCCGTGCGATTTCGTGCAGTTTCGGAATAGGAGTTAGAAAGTCAACGGAAAGCAATCACCTCGAAAAATGGATCAAACCCCTGAATTCTCAACGGAAAATCCCTCGATGCCAAGAAAAGAGCAGTTAGACCAGAAAGAAAAAGAGACAGAAATAGTTACGTATCACAGTCCTCTTCACCGGTTGCACGGCTGCTTGACGAATGCGCTAGCGTTGGGCGTAGCAAACGGCGAGCGCAACAAATGCTTCGTGCAGGAGAAATGAGGGGTCTTATGCACAACGATGTCCCACAGCGGCTCGTTCAAGCCTTTGTGCGCTCTGCCCAGGCAGCTGGATCCACCGAGTCCAAGGAACGATTGGCAGCCGCCTGCCACAGTCTCATTGAGGCATGGTCAAGTAGCGACCGCAAATACCACGGCCTCCACCACGTAGTGGAACTCCTTACCCGCGTTGAGACCCTACTACCCGAGACTGGCGATCCCGCCTTGGTTCGCCTCGCCGCATGGTTCCACGGGGTCTGTTTCTCAACGTCTGAAGAAGCCACATATACACACAACGGTGGGGAAAATGAGGAAGCATCGGCATTGTTTGCCGAAGCAAAACTCTACGAACTTGGCGTAGACCCCGAGAAAGCTCGCCGCGTTGCCACCCTCATCAAGTCTTTGCGTATCAAACCCTCAGCCTCCCCCACGGAGACTTCTCGATTCCAAGCGATCGACATCGATGAGCAGGCGCTACGCGACGCCCACCTCGGAACCCTCGCTGTAGAACCCCAAAAGTACAAGCGCTACCTGGAACTCGTTCGGCAAGAGTACGAGCACATTCCCCGTGAGGACTTTCTCCGCGCCCGCCGCGCCATCATCACCAGACTACTTTCGCGGCGTCAACTATTCGTCACCCCTTTGGCACGCCAGTGGGACGAATCAGCCCGCGAAAATCTTGCCGCCGAATTGCAGCGCATCAACGAGGTGTTACCGGAAGCCAACGGGGACACGCCAGGTCGAGAGGCAGGAAGCCCCGAGCGCCAAACAACGCCCCCGGATCGTGTGTCGCAGCCGCAGCGGGAGCAGGCCAAGCCAGCCAATAGTGGAAGCCCTTCGGCGGCCAAACCAAACGCCATTGACTCCTTACTCAGCGCCTCCGAGAACGAGGAAGCTGCCGAACGCGCTGCCGCCGCGAAGGAAGCGGCACGGCTCGCTCAACTCCAGTCGGAAACAACGAGCCAGCTCAGCCGTATGGACACGCTATCCAGCCTGGAGTCCTGCGCCGACAAGTTTGATCCGGGAGTCAAAGAATCCACCACCTTGACTCCGGAACAGAAACGCCAACGCCGACGCGAGCAAATCGCACAGCAGATGCGCCAGCGCATCGAAGAACGCCATCGCGCCGCTGACACCGCGCGCCTGCAGCGCGTCCAGGAGGCTGAGCGATTGCACGAAGCCGAGCGCGCTCAGCACGTTCCGGACCGTACTCAAACCGGTTCGGACCGTACTCAAACCGTTCCCGAACGTACTCAAACCGTTCCGGAACGTACGCAAACCGTTCCGGAACGTACGCAAACCGTTCCGGACCGCACTCAGCCCACTGCCGAGGCTGCCCCTGCTGTACAAACAGACCAATCTGCGGCGCTCGAAACATCCACTGCTGAGGTCACCTCCACCAGATCTGAACGGTTTACCGCAGAAGCCGAACAGCCCTCTGCCAATTCTGCATACGCTGAGCCGGGCACCCAGATCGGAGCCGCCACTCACACCAACACCGGCTCGCACCCCAACACCACCACTCACCCAGCTCACTCAGAGAACCCTGAGAACATCTCACCGGATCCGTCATCTACCTCAGAAACACCGCATCGAGTGTCCATTTGGGATCGTTTGAGCGACTCGCCACTCTCAGCCAGTACACCGGAATGGATCGATGACGATCCCTCCGACTATCGCGGCAGCCACGTCCAAACAGACGACCTAGTCCGCGGCATCCCCCGTTTCACCGACGACGACGATGTGAAAGCCACCGGCATTCTCGACGTTCCGACCCACGGCATCGAGAAAGAACCCAACCTCTAGGGGTGCTAGCCCTCTGGCTCTCCCTCTAGCCCTCCTCTTCCTCTGGAGAGGTAACGGTTCTTCAGACAGGTAACGCATAAATCACCCTTCGTTGGGGTCGACTATCCAAGGATCCGTTACCTCTCCGGGGAAGTGAGCGCGACGCCGTCGTCGATCCAGTGGCACACGATCCAGCGGCAAGCAACTCAGCAACATCGTTCCAGCGACACGCAACCCAACAACATCGTTCCGGCAGCACGCAACCCAACAAAACGCAGTCGGGCCCGGGAACTTCCATATCGGAAGACTCCCGGGCCCGACTCGCGTCAGTTTTGCGGGCTAGCGACGGTTACACCAGTCGTCTGTCGGTCAGAGCCGACACCTGCTACCGATCTTTCGATCAGTACATGCCGCCCATGTCGCCCATGCCGGCGCCGGCGTCCGGAGCAGCCTTCTCCGGGATGTCGGCAACGACGGCCTCGGTGGTGAGGAAGAGACCGGCGATGGAGGCAGCGTTCTGGAGCGCAGAGCGGGTCACCTTGACCGGATCCATGACGCCAGCGGCCAGCAGGTCAACGTACTCGCCGGTTGCTGCGTTCAGGCCCCAGCCCTTGTCCAGGTTCCGAACCTTCTCCACAACGACGCCGCCCTCAAGGCCAGCGTTCACTGCGATCTGCTTCAGCGGAGCCTGAATGGCGATCTTGACGATCTGCGCACCGGTTGCCTCTTCGCCCTGAAGATCAAGGTTCTCGAAAGCGTCCTCGGCAGCCTGGATCAGAGCAACGCCACCACCGGCAACGATTCCCTCTTCCACGGCAGCCTTCGCGTTACGGACGGCATCCTCGATGCGGT
>RRZU011834681.1_pt1 | contig 10413 bp, 6 predicted proteins | sample 2165561 | NCBI WGS metagenome assembly RRZU01 (sample SAMN10456909, study PRJNA506462) | wastewater metagenome | isolation source: wastewater sludge | place: USA: Moscow, Idaho | reverse complement strand
CCTTCTCGGCCGCGGCTTTGCCCTGGAAGCCGTTGGCGTCCTGGCCGTCGCGGCGCAGCAGCATCCCGAACTGCCGGATCAGCCCCGCTTCCGGCTGCTCCGCGGCGCCGCCGAGCTTCTCGCCGGACGAAACGCCGAGGCAAGAGACGATCTTCGCCAAGCGCTCGCGACCGGCGGTGGCAACGAGGCGCGGCTATGGGCAGCAGCGGCACGGACCGCGGCGGGCGAGCCGGTCGAGCCCGCCGATCTCGCGCTGCTGCCGCAATGGACGACGCTGATGCTCTCCTACCCGCCGGAGGTGCGCGCGCCGCTGGCGGCGCTGCTGGCAGAGGCCGCGATCGATGCCAACCGGCTCGACGAGGGGCAGCGGCTCATCGAGGTCGGACGCGCCGCCGGCGGAAGTGCCGGGAGGCGGGCGCAGCTCAGCTACCTGGAAGGGCGGCGCCTGGAGGCGGCCGGCGACAACGCGGGGGCTCTGGCAGCCTATGCGACGGCAGCCCAGCTCGATCCCGGCCGCGCCCGGGCGCAGAGCGATCTGGCGGGTATCCTGCTGCAGCTTCGACAGCAGCGCATCGCACCGGTGGAAGCGGTCGCGAAACTCGATGGTCTTCGTTATGCGTGGCGGGGGGATGCGGTCGAGTTCGAGGTACTGCGGCATCTGGGCCGCCTGCAGATCGAGACCGGCGATTACGCAGCCGGTCTGCGGACGCTGAAGCGGGCCATCGGCGACCATGCCGACCTGCCGGGCGCAGCAGAGGCGACACGGCAGATGGCAGCTGCCTTCGAACAGCTCTACCTTGCCGACGGCGCCGACCGGCTGCCGCCAGTGACCGCGCTCGCGCTGTGGGAAGAGTTCCAGGAGCTGACGCCGCCGGGCGAGAAGGGTCGGCTGATGACCCGCCGCCTCGCCGACCGGCTCGTCGCCGCAGATCTGCTCGACCGCGCCGCAGCGCTGGAGGAAGGACTGCTGCCGGGAGCGGGCGCCAGCGAGCGGGCAGCACTTGGGGCCCGGATGGCCGAAATCCGCGTCCTCGACGGCAAGCCCGATGCGGCCCTCAGCGCCCTGCGCCAGACGGCCGCGACCGCCCTGCCGCCCGACCTGCAGCGCCGCCGCGGTCTCTCGGAGGCTCAGGCGCTGCTCCTGCTCGGCAGGCAGGATGAAGCCCTGGCAGCGGTGGAGCGGGATGCCAGCCTCGATGCGGAGCTGCTGCGGTCGCGCGTCTATCGCAGCCGCAATGACTGGCCGCGCGCCGCCGCCACACTTCGGCGCATCGTAGAGGCCAGCCGCGCCGATGAGGAACCACTCGACGAGCGCCGGGCCCGCGACATCCTCGATCTCGCCGTGGCCCTCACCCTCGCCGGCGACGCGGGGCAGCTGGCCCAGATCGACAGTTCCTACCAGGCAGCGATGGCGGCAACGCCGCTGAAGGATGCCTTCCGGCTGATCGCCGGCACCGGGCCGCCGCCGGACGCCAATGCCGCCGCCCTCGCCGAGTTGGTCCAGCGGGCGACGGCCTTCCGCCGCTCGCTGGAGCCCACCGCCGGCCAGTAGTCGCCGGAAGCAACCGCCGACGGGCCCCCGGTCGGATCTGCAGGACGCATCCCCTGCGGGCGACTTCAGCCGAAGCTGCGGACGAGGCTGCCGACGATCAGGTACCAGCCGTCCACCAGCACAAAGAAGATGATCTTGAACGGCAGCGCCACCGTGACCGGCGGCAGCATCATCATGCCCATCGACATCAGCACCGACGCCACCACCATGTCGATGATCAGGAACGGCACGAAGACGAGAAAGCCGATCTCGAACGCGCGCCGCAGTTCGCTGATCATGAATGCCGGAATCAACACTCGCATTGGGGCTTCCGGCACCGAAGCCGCGGGGGCGGCCTCCGCCTTCCTAACGCCGGCAAGCTCCTCGAACAGCGCCACGTCCTGGTCGCGGACGTGCGCTTCCATAAAGCCACGGACTGGCGCCGACGCCCGCTCGAACGCCTGCGTCTCGCCGATCTTGCCCTCGATCAGCGGCCGTACCCCATCCTCCCACGCATGCTCCAGCGTCGGCTGCATCACGAAGAAGGTGAGAAAGAGCGCGAGGCTGATCAGCACCTGGTTAGGGGGCGTCTGCTGGATGCCGAGCGCGGTGCGGACGAACGACAGCACGACGATGATGCGGGTGAACGAGGTGACCATCACCAGAATCGCCGGGGCGAGACTGAGGACGGTGAGCAGCACCAGCAACTGGACGGTCCGGCCGGTTGCATCGCCGCCGCTGGCGGCAAGATCAACGGTGACGCTCTGCGCCACGGCCTGGGGAATGGCGGCGAGGCAGAGGACAGCGGCGAGCCCGGCGAGGAAGCACCGTGCCAACGGCCGGCGGCAACGGTCAGCCGGCATGGACCACCTCCGCGGCCGCCGATGGGCGGCTAGCGGCGATCGCCTGTTCCACCACCACGTCGGCCGATGGCCCCAGGATGACCAAGTGTTCGACGTCATCGCGCCGCAGTAGCAGCAGCCGGCGCTTGCCGTCGAGGGCGATGCTCTCCACCACCGCCAGCCGCCGCGGCAGGCGACGATCGCCGCGAGCGGCCGGCGCCAGCCCGAAGCGGCGGGCCGCGACCGCGGCAACGCCGATCAGTCCCAGCACGAAGAGCAGCGCAAAGACGAACTGCAGGTACGCCGCCGCGTTCATGGACGCATCTTCCAGCCGCTGGAGCGGCGGGCCCCGTTGCGTCGCGCGGGGGCGGCGTAGGAAAGGGCAGACCGGTTCATCGCTAGGGTTCTCCCTGACGGCCCAGTGGACGCGCGATTGTCGGGGAGCGGCCTTAACGGCCGGTTAGCGCGATGACTCTCCGGGCGTCGCACCCGCCACGCCACGAAAGCCGATGGCGACGACGTAGACTTCGGCGGATTCCGGTCGGGAAGCTGGCGGTTTGACGTGACGTACGCTGGCGAAGGCGCGCTTCATGGCCGCCAGCAACCGGTGCTCGGTACCGCCCTGGCGGACCTTGGCAACCATCGCTCCCCCCGGGGCCAACACATCGAAGGCGAAGGCGACCGCCGCCTCGACCAGCGCCACGATCCGCAAGTGGTCGACGTCCGGGTGTCCGCTTGAGGACGGCGCCATATCGCTCAGGACGACATCGGCGGGGCCGCCCAGCACGTCGCGGATCAGCGCCGGCGCTGCCTCCTCGAAGAAGTCGAGCTGCAGCGCGATCGCCCCACCCACCGGCTCCATCTCCAGGAGGTCGACGGCGACGACGCGCCCGCCACCGGGTTCTCTGGCGCGCGTCCTGTCCACCGCGACCTGAGTCCAGCCTCCCGGCGCGGCGCCCAAATCGACGACGCGGGCGCCGAAGCGCAGCAGCCGGTAACGATCGTCGATCTCGATCAGCTTGAAGGCGGCGCGCGAGCGAAAGCCAAGGCGGCGCGCCTTGGCAACGTAAGGATCGGCGAGCTGCCGCTCCAGCCAGCGGCGCGACGACAGGCTCCTCTTTCGCCCGGGGGTCAGCCGGTTCCGCTGGCTCATCGCCAGCCGCTCCGACCCGGCGCCTTCGTGGTCATGGTTCTTGCGTTCCTGAAACGGGTTTGTGGTGGGTGCCGGGCGACAAACTGGCCCAATGTCGCCCATCCCTCAATCACTCTTCACCGGCCGCCGCTGCCAGCGGCCCGATCCCTCCGGCGTTTCCGCGCCTCCGCAAGCCCGACTGCGCCTCGCCAAGCCGTCGCAGAAAGGGTACACAGGGGCGGCCTAGCTGCCCTCCCAGCATGCCGGCGCAGCGCACAATGGCTTTCGATCGAGCGACCATGACCCCTCCGACCCGCCGCTTAGAGCAGTACGCGGGACTGCTGATTCTGTTCTTCGTCGCAATCGGCTGTTTCGTCATCCTGCGGCCGTTCCTGCCGGCACTGCTGTGGGCGACCATCCTGACGATTGCCACCTGGCCGGCCTTCCGCCGCGGCGAGCGCTGGCTCGGCGGCCGCACGACGCTCGCCGCTGCGGTGATGACGGGGGCGCGGGCGGTGGGGCTGCTGGTGCCGATCGGCCTGCTCGGCACCAGCCTTGCCGACAATATCGTCCGGCTCTCGGGAACCGTCATCGCCGCCTTCGAAGGCGGCCCGCCACCACCGCCCGCCTGGCTGGGGGAACTTCCCGGCGTCGGCCCGGAACTTGTCGAAGGCTGGCACTATTTCGTCGACGATACCACCCGGTTCGCCGCGACGGCCCGGGAGTACGTCGGTCCCGTGACGCAGTGGCTGCTCAGCTTCGGCGGCAAGCTCGGCGGCGGCCTGCTCGACCTGACGCTGAGCATCGTCGCCGCCTTTTTCTTCTTCCGCGACGGTGCCTACGGCGCGATGCGGCTGCGGACGGTGCTGACGAAGGTCGCGGGCGAGCGCGGCCACCGACTGCTCGGGGTGGCCGAGACTACGATCAACGGCGTCGTCTACGGCATGCTCGGCACGTCACTGGCGCAAGGGGCGCTCGCCGCCTTTGGACTGTGGCTGTCGGGTGTGCCGGGAGCGCTGTTCCTCGGTCTCCTCACCTCCCTGCTCTCCTTCGTTCCCATGGGACCACCGATGGTCTGGCTGCCCGCCTCCGTCTGGCTGCTGTATAGCGGCGAACTGGAGTGGGGAATCTTCATGGGGCTCTGGGGGTTTCTGGTGGTGAGCACGGTCGACAACGTTATCCGCCCCTACTTCATCAGCCTTGGCAGCGCACTGCCGCTGCTGCTGGTATTCCTGGGCGTGCTCGGCGGCATCGTCTCGCTCGGCCTGCTCGGGGTGTTCATCGGCCCGACGCTGCTGGCGGTCGGCTATACGCTGGTGCGCGAATGGAGCCATTCCAAGGAACTGGAAGCGGCGCAGAGCCAGGCGGACGAGGAATACCAACGACCGGATCCGTGATTGCAAGGCAGGTAGGCCGGAAGCGGCTGATTGGTCCTGGGGAGGAGGCACATGACCTTTCTGAGCAGTGCGGCAGTCTTCCTCCTTGCCGCCGTGATAGCTGTACCGATTGCCCGGCGCCTCGGTCTTGGCGGCATTCTCGGCTACGTCGCCGCCGGGGTCGTCATCGGCCCAGGCGGCCTGGGACTGGTCAGCGACGTCGCCGACATCTTCCACTTCGCCGAGTTCGGGGTCGTGCTGCTGCTGTTCATCATCGGCCTCGAACTGCAGCCGAGCCGGCTGTGGACGATGCGCCACAGCATCCTTGGCCTCGGCGTCATGCAGCTGTTCATCACCGGTGGCGCATTGGCCCTGGTCGCCCGCTTCTTCGGGCTGGGCCCCGGCGGAGCCGCCGTGGTCGGCCTCACCTTGTCGCTGTCCTCCACCGCGTTCGCCCTGCAGACGCTGGCAGAGAAAAACCAGCTCACCACCCGCCACGGCCGTGCCGCCGTCGCCATCCTGCTGCTCCAGGATCTCGCGGTGATCCCGCTGCTGGCACTGGTGCCGTTGCTGGTTCCGGGCGCGCACGGACCGATGGACAGCGCCGGCGCCATTGCCGCCCTCGGAACCATCGGCGTCCTGGTCGTTACCGCGGTGGTGGGCCGCTACGTCCTCCGCTACGCGCTGCGCGTCGTCGCCAGCATTCAGATGCAGGAGGTGTTTACGGCGTTGGCGCTGCTGACGGTGGTCGGAGCGGCGCTGCTGATGGAACGCCTCAGCCTGTCGGCGGCACTCGGCGCCTTCCTTGCCGGCGTGCTGCTTGCCGACAGCGAATATCGGCATGAACTGCAGGCGGATCTCGAGCCGTTCAAAGGGCTGTTGCTCGGACTGTTCTTCATCGCCGTCGGAATGTCGCTCAACCTCAGCCTGCTGCTGGTCGAGCCGCTGACGATCCTGGCAATGGTGGCCGGGCTGTTCGCGGTCAAAGGGATCGTCCTGTTCGGACTCGGTCGGGCGAACGGGCTATCGACGGCATCCGCACGCTCCCTCGCCGTCGCCGTCGCGCAAGGCGGCGAATTCGCCTTCGTCGTCCTCGGCGTTGCTGCCAGCGCCGCGCTGATCGACCGGACGATGGCCGACCGGCTGGTGGTGGTGGTCGGGCTGTCGCTGGTCGCGACGCCCCTTCTGTTCGCCGTGAACGGCTGGATCGAGCGCCGCGAACAAAGCAACAAGCCGCCGCAGGGCGCCTGGGACGAGCCGCCGTCCGACCGGCAGGTGATCATCGCCGGGTTCGGCCGCTTTGGCCAGATCGTCGGACGCATCCTCCGCGCCCGGCGGATCCCGTTCACCGCGCTCGAGAGCAGCTCGGAGCAGGTCGGGTTCGTCCGCAACTACGGCAACCAAGTCTATTACGGCGATGCCTCCCGCCTGGAGCTGCTGCACGCCGCCAACGCCGACCGTGCGGTCGCCTTCGTGCTCGCCATCGACGATGTCGACGCCTCGGTGCGCACCGCCGAGGTGGTGCGCCGGCACTTCCCGAACCTGAAGATCTACGCCCGCGCCCGCAACCGCAGCCACGCTTACCGGCTGATGGAACTCGGCATCGACGTCGTCTGGCGGGAGACCTTCCTGACCTCCCTCGACATGGCCCGCACCCTGCTGGTCGACCTCGGACTCTCCGAATACGCCGCCGACCGCAGCATCGAGCTGTTCCGCGACTCGGACGAGCGCCGTCTCTACAGCCTCTATGGCGAGCACCAGAACGAGGAGAGGATGCGCGAGCTGGCGAAGAGGGCTGCCAAGGAACTGGAGGACCTGTTCGCCCAGGATGCAGCGAACGAGCGCCGCGAGAGCTGACCGATCCCCCGCGGGCGCTGCGCTTACCGTCAGATCAGCTTGGGATATTCCGGCCGATAGGCTTTCCCGCGAACGAACGCGTCAAGGTCGTCCGGACGCGGCACGCCCGCGAGCCCGGCATCGAAGATCGCGCCGGCGACGCGTACCGCAACCTTCAGCGACGTCTCGTAGATGCCGGACTGCGGCGGATAGATCAGGCCGGAGGCAAGGTCGGCGTCGGTCACCTGCTCCGCCACCCCCTTCGCCGCCTCCAGAAACAAATCGTCGGTGACGCGCTTCGCCTCGGTGGCATAGATCGCCATGCCGATCGCCGGGAAAATATAGACATTGTTTCCCTGGCCCGGCACGAACGTCCGTCCGTGGTACTCCACGGGTGCGAACGGACTGCCGGCGGCGAAGATCGCCCTTCCCTGCGACCAAGCGTAGGCCTCCTCGGCGGTGCACTCGGACTTGGACGTCGGGTTCGAGAAAGGGAAGATGACCGGCCGCTCGTTGACCCGGGCCATCGCCTCGATGACCGACTGGTTGAAAGCTCGCGCCATGGTGCTGACGCCGATGATCGCCGTCGGCCGCAGCGTCTCGATGGCGGCCACGAAATCCCCCACCGGCGGGTGCTCATGGGCGTAGGGGCGTTTGAAGCTGGCAAGGTCGTTGCCACGGCTGGCGGTGACCAGCCCCTTGCTGTCGAACAGCCAGCAGCGTCGGCGGGCATCGGGTTCGGCAGCGCCCTCCCGAACCATCGCGCGCACCAGCAGATCGGCGATCCCGGTAGCCGCGGAGCCGGCACCGAGGAACAGAAAGCGGTGGTCGCCCATGCGGTTGCCGATGATGCGCAACGCCGCAAGGATACCCGCGACGGCAACCGCGGCGGTACCCTGGATGTCGTCGTTGAAGCAGCAGACGCGGTCGCGATAGTGGGCGAGAAGCGGGACGGCGTGGGTGTTGGCAAAGTCCTCAAACTGGATGCAGCACTTCGGATAGGCATCCTGGGCGGCGGCGACGAACTCTTCCACCAGATCGTCGTACTCCTTGCCCGTCACGCGCGGCTGGCGTAGCCCGAGGTAGAGCGGATCGGACAGCAATTCCTGGTTATTGGTGCCGACGTCGAGCATCACCGGCAGCGTCGCCTGCGGTGGCACGCCGGCACACGCGGTATAAAGCGCCAGCTTGCCGATGGGAATGCCCATGCCGTTGGCACCGAGATCGCCGAGGCCGAGGATGCGCTCGCCGTCGGTGACGACGATGACCCGGACATCGCCCTCCGGCCAGTTGTTCATGATCTCGCGAAAACGGCCGCGCCGCTTCGCCGAAAGATAAAGTCCACGCGGCCGGCGGATGATATGGCCGAACTCCTGGCAGGCCTCACCCACCGTCGGCGTGTACACCAGCGGCATGAACCGCGCCGGGTCCGACATCAGCACCCGGAAGAACAGCGTTTCGTCATTGTCCCACAGCGCCGACAGCAGGATATAGCGGCCGAGATCGCTGGGGCGCCGCGCCACCTGATGAAGCACGCGCTCGACCTGCACCGCAGGGGTGTCAATGCCTTCCGGCAGGAGCCCGATGAGCCCCAGTGCCTCGCGCTCCTCCTCGCTGAACGCGGCAACCTTGTTGTGCTGAGGATCGTGCAGCAAGTCGACGCCGCGGCGCAGCTTGCCATTTGCAGGGATAACCGACATCGCGCTCGCTCCAGACATCAAGAACTGCCCCGGACCGCTTTCGACGATCGCCCGAAAGCATCCTCGCCCGGATAGCAACTACAGGACCATATTGGAGCGGCCCGCCGCTTTTCTGGCTGCCCTGTCCAGATTGCCACACCGCCGCGGCCTTGGCACGGAGCTGATTTTCAGCCGCAGCTCGACGGTAGGGGTTCCGCAGGGCTGCCAACGCCGGTCAAGGCGGCGTCTATGTCAAACCGGTCGGCCGTGGCAGTGTTTGAACTTCCTGCCGGAACCGCAGGGGCACGGCGCGTTGCGGGCAATCCGGCCCCAGCTGGCGGGATCGCGTGGATCGGCAGCAGGATCGGCGGCACGGGAACGGGCCGGACCAGGCCGCTGGGCAACAGCGACATCACCGCCAGCAGCGGGTCCGGCGTCTGCCTCGGCGAAGGCCGGATCGATGCGTGTTTCCTGCATCCGTTGCGGCGGCGGCTGCAGCGCCTGCTCCAACTCCGGCTCCAGCGCCGGGTCGACGCGCAGCTCGATGTGAACGAGAACCTGGGTTACCCGCTCGCGCAGGCGCTCCAGCATCGCCTCGAACAACGCGAAGGCCTCTCGCTTGTACTCGTTCAGCGGATCGCGCTGCCCGTAAGCGCGCAGGCCGATGCCCTGGCGCAGGTGGTCAAGGGAGAGCAGATGCTCTTTCCACACTTGGTCGAGGATCTGCAGCAGCAGGCTCTTCTCCACCATGCGCATCACGTCGGCACCGTAGTTGGCTGCCTTCTCGGCAACCTTGCGGTCGGCGTGGTCGCGCAGGCGGCTGCGGATCTCTTCGTCGGCGATACCTTCCTCGGCGGCCCATTCGGCGATCGGCAAGTCGAGACCGAAGATGCGCAAAACCTCGGCGTGCAGCCCGTGGGCATTCCATTGCTCGGCGTAGGCATTCGGCGGAATATGCCGAGTCACCAGCAGGTCGATGACGTGGTGGCGCATGTCGGCAACCGTCTGCGCCACGTCGTCGGCGTGCATCAATTCCTTGCGTTGCTCGTACACGACCTTGCGCTGGTCGTTCATCACATCGTCGTACTTGAGCAGATTCTTGCGGATGTCGAAGTTACGCGCCTCGACCTTCTGCTGCGCCTTCTCCAGCGCCCGGTTCACCCACGGATGGATGATCGCCTCGCCTTCCTTCAGCCCGAGGCGCTGCAGCATGCCGTCGATGCGGCCGGACCCGAAGATGCGCATCAGGTCATCCTCGAGGGACAGGTAGAACTTCGATGCCCCGGGGTCGCCCTGGCGGCCGGAACGGCCGCGCAACTGGTTGTCGATGCGGCGGCTCTCGTGCCGTTCGGTGCCGAGGATGAACAACCCGCCGGCCTGCCGCACCGTCTCGCGGTTGGCGATGACCTCCGCGCGAATGCGGCCGGCGCCAGCCTCGTCGGCGGGATCCTTCAGTTCCTGGCGGATGCGCATCTCGGCGTTGCCACCAAGCTGGATGTCGGTGCCGCGCCCGGCCATGTTGGTGGCGATGGTTACCGCGCCGGCGCCGCCCGCCTGGGCAATGATCTGCGCCTCGCTCTCGTGGTAGCGGGCGTTCAACACCTGATGCGGGATCTTGTGCTTCTTGAGGAGGTCGGAGAGCAGTTCCGACTTCTCGATCGACACCGTGCCGACGAGCACCGGCTGGCCGCTCTTGCGGCACTCCTCGATCATCTCGACGATGGCATCGTTCTTCTCGCGCGCGGTGCGGTAGACCTCGTCATCGTTGTCCCTGCGCACGCACGGCACGTTGGTCGGAATATCGATCACTTCCAGCTTGTAGATCTCGGCGAACTCGCCGGCCTCGGTCATCGCCGTGCCGGTCATGCCGGCCAGCTTGGGATAGAGACGGAAATAGTTCTGGAAGGTGATCGAAGCGAGCGTCTGGTTTTCCTGCTGGACGTGTACCCGCTCCTTCGCCTCCAGAGCCTGATGCAGGCCCTCGGAGTAGCGGCGGCCGTCCATCATGCGGCCGGTG
>RRZU011491920.1_pt1 | contig 10414 bp, 10 predicted proteins | sample 2165561 | NCBI WGS metagenome assembly RRZU01 (sample SAMN10456909, study PRJNA506462) | wastewater metagenome | isolation source: wastewater sludge | place: USA: Moscow, Idaho | reverse complement strand
TCCGTTGGGGATACGACAGATATCGTAACCAAGGAAATGTACGATTTTTACGTTAATTGTGACCGTCACGTGACCTTACGGCCTGAGGGAACAGCACCAGTTGTCCGCTCTTATGTTGAAAACAAAAAATTTGCGCCAGAAGTCCAAAAACCATTTAAAGTTTATTATACGGGTTCAATGTTTCGTTATGAACGCCCGCAGGCTGGTCGTCTGCGTGAATTTCACCAAATTGGTGTCGAAAATTTTGGCTCAAAAAATCCTGCAACGGATGTTGAGACAATCGCTATGGCTAAAGCCTTTTTTGACCAAGTTGGTGTCAAAAATATTAAGCTTGTCATCAACTCATTAGGCGATGCCGAGACACGTGAGCGCTACCGTGAGGCCTTGATTGCCTATCTGGAGCAGCATTTGGAAAAGCTCTCGGATGATTCAAAGCGCCGATTACACGAAAACCCCTTGCGTGTGTTAGATTCCAAGGATAAACAGGACATCACTATCGTCAAAGACGCGCCCTCAATCTTGGATTTCTTGTCTGATGCGAGTCAGCAACACTTGACTGACGTCAAAACCATGCTTGAGACCCTAAATATCGCCTACACCGTCGATCAAAATATGGTGCGTGGTCTGGATTACTACAACGACACGATTTTCGAGTTCATGACGGAAATCAAGGGCAAAGAGCTGACGATTTGTGGTGGTGGTCGCTATGATTCACTGGTCAGCTATTTTGGTGGGCCTGATACACCTGGCTTTGGCTTTGGTATCGGAGTGGATCGACTCTTGCTTGTCCTAGAGGAGCAAGGTGTGTCGCTACCAGTTGCACAGCCACTAGATGTTTACGTGGTTGTTTTAGGCGCAAGTGCCAATGTTGCAGCGCTCAAGTTAGTGCAATCGCTGCGTGAGCAAGGCTATACCGTAGAACGTGATGTCTTAAATCGCAAGATTAAGCAGCAATTCAAATCTGCAGAAGAGTTTGGCGCCAAGACCATCATCACTCTCGGGGAATCAGAAGTTGAGACTGGAGATATCGTCGTTAAAAATAATGCGACACGTGCAGAAGTCAAGACGACCTTGTCTGACATTCAAAGCCAGTTTGATGCTGTCTTTACAGAAGTGACGACTGATTAATGGCAGATAAACTCAAAATATTGATGGGCTTGTCAGCTTTATCAATGGCTGCTAGTTTGTATCAGATTATCACAAACTCTCATCAGTTTGACCATACTTTTTTAGTGATTTATTGCGCCTTGATTGTGATTTTTAATCGGGATAAGGCGATTACCCGAGATAAAATTGCGCGGGTTATTGTGATCATCACGCTTATCCTTTTACTCGTGACATCATTTCTCACGAGGTAAGGCATGACAAAAAATACAGTCCATCTATCAATCAGAATTTTAGCAATTTTAATCATCATCAGTATCCTCAAACTGGTACAAGGCGATACTAACGGTCTTAACCTATGGCTCTTTGTTGTCCTCTATGGGGTGGCAATCAAGAAAATCAACGCTTTCCTTAAGGAAAGCCGTTTGACGACAAGTCTAGTCTTTCTAGCTGTTGGATTGCAGCTTGTGATGTGTGTGTTACACTCATTTTAAGTAGAAAATAGTAGTATATTAAGGAAGTAAAAATGAAACGAACATTGTATGCGGGCGCCGTCCGCTCAGAACAGATTGGTCAAACAATCACCCTCAAGGGTTGGGTGGCACGCCGTCGTGATCTTGGTGGCTTGATATTTATTGACCTACGTGATCGTGAAGGTATCATGCAGTTGGTGGTTAATCCTGAATTAGCCTCAAAAGAAGTCTTGGCAACAGCAGAGAGCCTACGTAGTGAATTTGTCATTGAAGTGACAGGAATAGTCGTTGCTAGGGCGCAAGCCAATGATAAATTAGCAACCGGACAAGTCGAGCTTGAAGTTGCTGAGTTGACCGTTTTAAATGCTGCAAAGACAACACCATTTGAAATCAAGGATGACTTAGAAGCCAGTGATGATACACGGATGCGCTATCGTTATCTGGACTTGCGTCGTCCGGAAATGTTATCAAACTTTAAATTGCGTCACAATGTGACTAAGGCAATCCGTCATTATCTGGATGATTTGGACTTTATTGATGTTGAAACACCGATTTTAACTAAGTCAACACCGGAGGGGGCGCGTGACTATTTAGTGCCGAGTCGAATTTCGGAAGGGCATTTTTATGCCTTACCGCAGTCACCGCAAATCACCAAGCAGTTATTAATGAACGCTGGCTTTGACCGTTATTATCAAATCGTCAAATGTTTCCGCGATGAGGACTTGCGAGGTGACCGTCAGCCTGAATTTACACAGGTCGATTTGGAAACCTCTTTCCTTGATGAACAGGAGATTCAAGGTTTGACAGAAGGTTTGATCGCAAAAGTTATGAAAGATACGAAAAATATCGACGTGACTTTACCTTTTCCTCGCATGACTTATGATGACGCCATGAATCAATATGGCTCTGATAAGCCAGACACGCGTTTTGAGATGTTGTTGACAGACGTCTCTACCATTGTCAAAAAGGTAGATTTCAAGGTCTTCTCAGAAGCGCCAGTCGTGAAAGCCATTGTTGCCAAAGATGCGGCGGATGCTTACTCACGTAAAGACATTGACAAAATGACAGATTACGCCAAACAATTTGGTGCCAAAGGTCTGGCTTGGGTTAAATTTGTGGCCAATGAATTCTCAGGTCCTATTGCTAAATTCTTGCCAGAAATTTCGGATGAATTGGCTGATACGCTGGCTCTGACGGATAACGATTTGGTCCTATTTGTGGCGGATGAATTGGACGTGGCAAATGCGACACTTGGTGCCCTCCGCAATCAAATCGCCAAAGAGCAAGACTTGATTGACCAGAATCAATTTAACTTCCTTTGGGTGATTGACTGGCCAATGTTTGAGTGGAGTGAAGAAGAAGGTCGCTACACAAGTGCTCACCATCCCTTTACCTTGCCAACAATAGAAAGTGCGCATGAACTTGAGGGGGATTTAGCCAAAGTTCGTGCGGTCGCTTATGATATTGTGCTCAATGGTTATGAATTGGGTGGTGGTAGCTTGCGGATAAACCATAAAGACTTGCAAGAGCGGATGCTCAAAGCGCTTGGGTTTACAGCAGAAGCTGCAAATGAGCAGTTTGGTTTCTTACTTGAGGCTATGGAATACGGTTTCCCACCACATGGCGGCCTAGCCCTTGGTCTTGACCGCTTCGTTATGCTTCTAGCTGGCAAAGATAATATTCGTGAAGTCATCGCCTTTCCAAAAAATAATAAGGCGACAGACCCGATGACGCAGGCGCCTAGCTTGGTTTCTAACCAGCAGTTGGCAGAACTCAATTTAAAAATTGGAAAATAATATCTTCTATGATGAACGTGATTAAAAATCTCTCTATCGAAAAACTGATGTATAAACTTTCAGCATCAGTCGTCTACGCGATTCTATCTGCGGTCGCCCTGAATTTCTTCTTTCAGCCTGGTCACGTTTATTCCAGTGGGATAACAGGTCTAGCGCAGATTTTCACAACTCTATCTTATAAATTACTGGGTCATAATATCCCCGTATCCATTACTCTCTATCTGCTTAATATTCCCTTGCTAGTTTTAGCTTGGCTAAAAATCGGCAAAAGATTTACCATTTACACGGTGCTTACAGTTACCCTGAGTTCAATCTTCATCCATATCATTCCCGAGTTTACCTTGACGCCAGACCCGATTATCAATGCTATTTTTGGTGGTGCGGTCATGGGTGCGGGGATTGGTTATGCGCTACGCAGTGGGATTTCCAGTGGTGGGACAGATATCATCAGTCTCTATATACGGAAAAAAACAGGTCGCCAGGTTGGGAACATCAGCCTCTTGTTCAATGGTGTCATTGTAATCCTTGCAGGTATTCTTTTCGGTTGGCAGTATATGTTCTATTCGCTTTTAACGATTTTTGTATCAAGCCGTGTGACGGACGCTATCTATACCAAGCAACGTAAGATGCAAGCAACCATCATTACCAAACATCCGGTAGAAATTACTCAGGCCTTACATCACAGATTACACCGAGGGGTCACAGTGGTTAACTCAGCTGAGGGTGGCTATACAAAGGTGACAATGACGATTTTGATTACGATTATCACACAAGCCGAATATCAAGAATTTAAATATATTATGAAAGAAGTTGACCCGGCAGCCTTTGTGTCGGTCGCTGAAAACGTCAAAGTCTTAGGACGTTTTGTGGAAGATCAAAATTAATACTAATTCGCCTAAAAAATGTTAAATTTTTCGATTAAATATCGTCAATCCATTGTTAATATTTTTCGACATAACACCGCTATGCCTTCAAAATATTGCCTTGTCTTGACGACATTTAATTCGAAAAGATACTTATCATTTTTAAGGCGAATTAGTATAAAAAATAAAAGATAAGGTTTCTATGCTCGGTTAACCAAATAAAGTAAACATTTTTGACTATTATGTTTTCTTTCTTTAGCTAACTGAGTATAACTTTGATAAGATTGTGACACATCATCACAGTCTTATTTTTTGAAAGTTAGGAAAAGCCTTTGAGCGGCCGAAGTTCGCGAATGACCCTGCTTGGCGGAAGCACAAGCGGATATCAAGTTTCAAGGTTTTATAAAGTGAAAACGCAGAAAGCTTTTGAGCGGCCGAAGTTCGCGAATGACCCTGCTTGGCGGGAGCGCAAGCGGATGTCAAGTTTCAAGGTTTCATAAAGTGAAAACGCAGAAAGCCTTTGAGCGGCCGAAGTTCGCGAATGACCCTGCTTGGCGGAAGCGCAAGCGGATGTCAAGTTTCAAGGTTTCATAAAATGAAAACGCAGAAAGAAAAATAGATGAATAAAGAAGTTAAATTTCACCCCGTAAATTTCTTGATGATTGCATTGGGGGCGGCGATTTACGCCTTTGGTTTTGTTAATTTTAACATGGTCAATCACCTAGCTGAGGGTGGTATCAGTGGGATCACCCTGATCTTTCATGCCCTGTTTAAACTCAATCCAGCTTACACACAGATTCTGTTCAATATCCCTTTGTTCATTTTGGGTGTCAAAATATTCGGTAAACGAGGTATGATTTACACCATTCATGGGACTGTCTGTCTATCTGTTTTTATCTGGCTCTTTCAGCGTATGAGCTTTTCAATTGATCTTGCGCATGATACCTTGATAGCTGCACTTCTCGCAGGTATTTTTGCTGGGATTGGTGGCGGTATCGTCTTTCGATTTGGTGGGACGACCGGTGGTGGGGATATCATTGGACGTTATTTTGAGCAGAAAAAAGGCTTAGCCCTCGGACAGACCCTCTTCGTTTTTGACATTGTTGTCCTAACCTTATCACTCTCTTATATCGACATCCAGCACATGATGTATACCGTCATTGCTAGTTTCGTCTTTAGTCAAGTCGTTGCCGTCGTGCAAAATGGTGGTTATACCGTACGAGGGATGCTGATTATTAGTAGCAAGTACACAGAAATCAGCCAAAAAATCACGGATGAAATCGGTCGTGGGGCAACCTACCTCAAGGCAGAAGGGGTCTACTCAGGCCAAGGAACCAAAGTTATCTATGTCGTCTTGAGTCCTGTGCAAGTTCAAGCGGTCAAAGCCATTCTAGCAGAAATTGACCCAGATGCCTTTGTCTCCATCATCAATGTGCATGAAGTCATCGGCAGTGGCTTTACTTATACGGAAGATTTGAACTTGTGAGTTTCCGTTTTAAAAAAGATAACAAGTCAAGGTAACCAAAACAAAAGGACATCTGTCAATCGACAGATGTCCTTTTGTGCTATTTCACTTCAAAAATATAAATTACTTTTCAGTTTCGAATATTGTCAAGACAAAGCAGTATTTTTAAAGTGAAATAGTATTAATATCAAAACAGTTTCATATAATCATCAAAGATGCCAGAAATCTCTGCAGCAGAATTGGCTTGATTAATGGCAACCTTAACCTTGGCGGCACGAGGTGCCCCTTTGAGGTAATAAGCGGCGTGCTGGCGGAACTCACGTGAACCATTTTCGTCACCTTTGAGCTCAGTTAAGCGCGTCAAGTGAACCTTAGCCGTTTTGATTTTCTCAGCAACAGTCGGCTCAGGCATTGCTTCACCAGTAGCTAGATAATGTGCAGTCCTTTTTAGCATCCAAGGGTTACCAAGTGCAGCACGCCCAATCATTACGGCATCGACACCGGTTTCATCCAGCATGCGCTTGGCATCCTCAGGGGTTTTGACATCGCCATTTCCGATAAAAGGAATGGTCATCTTGCTTGCAACCTTGGCGAGCCAATCCCAGTCAGCCTTGCCTTCGTACATTTGAGCTTTAGTTCGGCCATGCATGGCAACGGCAGCAGCACCCGCTTTTTCAGCAGCTAGCGCGTTTTCGATGGCAAAAAGGTGATCATTATCCCAGCCTAGACGCATCTTAACCGTTAAAGGTAAGTCGATAGCAGATGAAACGGCGGATACCACATCATACACTTTATTAGGGTCTAGCAGGAGGCGAGAACCAGATTCATTTTTAGTAACTTTAGGGACAGGACATCCCATATTAATGTCGATAATGTCAGCCGTCGTATGTTCTTGGACAAATTTCGCAGCTTCCACCAAAGTCTCAGCATCACCACCAAAAATTTGAATCGACAAGGGATTTGGTACGCCATCAAAATCAAGCATTGATAGGGTTTTAGCATTGCGATGCTCAATTCCCTTGTCAGAAATCATTTCAGTGACGACAAGACCTGCCCCAAATTCTTTAGCGAGGCTGAGAAAAGCTTTGTTATTGATACCAGCCATCGGCGCAAGGACGATGCGGTTTTTGATGTCAATGTCCCCAATTTTCCAGGGTGTATCGTAGGTATTTGTCATGTTATATCAGTTCTTTCAAATCATTTTCTGAAAAATTGTAGACTGTTTCGCAGAATTGACAGATGACTTCAGCTCCGTGATTTTCAGTAATCAATTTTTCAACTTCTATTTTGCCAAGGCCTTGGATACTGGCAGCAAACCGTTCTTTAGAGCAATCACAGTGGAAAGCCAAAGGCGATTCTTCCAAAATTTTGTATTGGTCTTGTCCGTAAATGGCGTCTAAAATAGCTTTAGAGTGGTCATGTGAACGCAAGAGTTTGGAAATGGCAGGCATTTTCTGGATGCGTGCTTCAAAATCTGAGATTTCAGCCTCAGGTGCATCTGGCATGACTTGAACTAAAAAGCCACCGGCAACATGGACGGACTCATCTTCATTGAGCAAAACATTCAAGCCAACAGCAGATGGTGTCTGATCAGATGTTGTCAGGTAGTAAGCCAAGTCCTCACCTATTTCACCAGAAATCAAAGGTGTTTGTCCAGTATAAGGCGTTTTCAAGCCCATGTCTTTAACAACTGAAAACCAGCCCTGACCGACTAAATCGCCGACTAAGACTTCACCAGTCGAGCCACGTTTATAGTCCACGTTAGGCTCTTTAATGTAGCCTTTGACATTACCACGTGTGTCTGCAACCGCAATGATACTGGTAATTGCACCATTACTTTGGACGCGTACCGTAATCGTATCATCACCTTTTTGATTGGCACCTAAAATCTGCGCCGCAATCAAAGTCCGCCCAAGCGCAACCGTTGAGCTAGACCAAGTTTTGTGTCGCTTTTGTGCCTCACTAACCGTTTGCGTCGCTTCAAGCGCGTAAGCTCTGAAATGCCCATTATTTGAGATTGTCTTGATTATTTTATCCATGAGTTATATTTTAACATAAATGCGTCTGACTTGTATAGGAAGTGGTATCGCTTTTAGTTTTGGTAGAAGAAACGCAGTCAGTTGTTTTAATTGTTAATGATGTTGCTTAGCTTGAGCAGACGACAACGACAGCCGTTCCATAATCGAAACGTCCTAATACAGGAGAACGGAATGAAAAAGTTTAGCGAGTCGTGCTATCGAAGTGACTTCGCCGTGAGCATCTTGTACCTGATTAAAAGAAAATATTTAAAAGTTAAAGGTTGATCTTTTTTGCCCCTTTCATAAGGTGCTTTGAGCCTATTCACGATTTGACAGGCGTTAACATTATTTGACTATTCTATTTATGAGTCATATTTTAATATAGTTGTGTCTTGCTTTTAGTAATGAGCACAGTTTAGTTTGAGCAGGTTTAGCATATCATTTTGCCGTATTTAGAAAAGAGGGTATACTATAAACATAAGATAATAATATAGAAATGTGACATATTTTTTTAATTTAACGAATTGTTTTGTACATTTACGAAAATAGTGTATAATAAAGTTGGAATTTAATTCTAATCAAAAAATAATACAAAACCGTTTATTTATCATAAAAAGTCAATAGGATTAATTTTAAGAACACTTGACAGGAGAGGGGGACAGGCATATGATTAACAGAACAGAACAGAACAGAACAGAACAGAACAGAACAGAACAGAACAGAACAGAACAGAACAGAACAGAACAGAACAGAACAGAACAGGCGGCTAGTTGCGGTCATTTTAATGATACCTCATGAACTGAACTTTAAATTAAAGGTCGGACATTTTGTCTTGCCTTGATTTAAAGTTCAGTTCTTTTGCGTTTTAAATCGATTATCGAAACTTGAAAACCAAGGACTATCAGAAAGGAGAAGATAAGAAGTGAAAAAAATTATGAAACATATAGGCAACGCCTTGCTTTGGGTGTTGACACTTGTGTTTATGCTTGTATTGGTTGGCAACCTCTGGATGATGTTTCAGTCAACTGTCCAGCATTCGAAAGCACCTAGTATTCTAGGGTATAGTCCCTTGATTGTGAATACAGGTTCTATGGCAGGGGATAAAGCAGATGATTTTAACGCAGGGGATTTAGTCATTATTCACAAAACGAAAAAAACGCTAAACCTTAAAAAAGGGACCATCATTACCTTTGTCGACCCACATTCGGAATCTAAGGCATTGGTGACGCACCGAATCAATCGGGTCATCACACATGGTAAGGATCACGTTTATGAAACAAGGGGTGATGCCAATAATACTAGTGACAAAGGTGTGATTAATCCATCGCAAATCGTCGGTGTTTACCAGACACATCTGAAAGGTTTCGGCTCAAAACTGATGTTCTTACAATCACCAAAAGGGATGCTCTTGTTCATTGTTCTGCCACTTATCATTTTGTTTGGTAGCGATTATATTGTTCAGGCCTTTAAGTCAAAAGCATCTAAGGTGTCTAAAACAGAAGAAGAGCCGATAGTGAGTGTTTAAAACTAAGAAGATGAAGAACCGATAAGGTTAGAGAGGAAAATGTTATGAAATTAAATGGGAAAATAGTGAGTGCATTGGCACTGGTCACACTGGGCGCAGCAATTGGAGGCGCGGGCACACTTGCCAAGTACACCTCTCAAGTCGAGGTGGGTTCAAGCGAAGCCCGTTTGGCAAAATATCAGTTTAATCAAACAGGGACACTTGATTTGTTTGCAGCGAGTTATGACGGCACGGTTCAAGCTAAAAATGGGACAGACCTACTCATCGCCCCAGGCACAACAGCTACAGCAGATATTGCTTTTGAGTCAAACTCAGAAGTCAAAACAGAAACAGTCGTCAACTTAACAAAAGTAGAAGCAGAAGGTGTCTTGCTGGATCACATCAAAGTAAATGTGTCAATTGCTGGTGCTGCACCAGCTGCTGCGACACTTAGAACAATCAAAGATGCGCTTGCTGATGATAAAGAAGTGACACTCGGCGCTCCGGTCACAACCAATGCTGCAACAGCAGATACCATCGTGACACCTGTTACTTGGACCTACGACTTTGAGGGGGCTGACAGCTATGACGCAGATGATACTGCCGCAGCATCAAGTAGTGGGGCAATGCCAACTGTCAAACTCACATTTACAGGCATTAACACACAAATCGACTAATCTAGTCTAAGCATGAAAAAAACTGAGTTTCGGCTCCTAGCTGATAGCAACTTTGTTGCTTCTATCCGTAGATTGAAAGCTGTGCTTTCAACTAGGAAAATAGCTGATTTGTCCGCACGAACTACGTTCGCTTACGGCAAATCCCTAATTTGCATCTGCGATTACTCGATGCAGAAAAACGTGCTCCTGCGATTACTCGTCGCAGCAAAGCGTTCTACGGAGCTGGACAGTCGTCTCAACATCTTAATATAAGGAGAACTGCTATGAAACTTACAAAAAAACGTCTTGCAATCGTAACTGCAGCTGCAACCTTGGTAACCGCCGGTATCTTTGGTGGCACTTATGCGAAGTACCATACTGAAACACTCCCAACAACTGATAACGCACGTCTCGCAAAATTCTATCTTAACTCAGAGAATACGCTAGATTTATTTAAAACAGAGTATACGAATGCTACAGGTATTGGGGCAGATGTCAAAAATGATGGTAGCGATGCCAAAAATCTCATTGCACC
>RRZU011150065.1_pt1 | contig 10414 bp, 3 predicted proteins | sample 2165561 | NCBI WGS metagenome assembly RRZU01 (sample SAMN10456909, study PRJNA506462) | wastewater metagenome | isolation source: wastewater sludge | place: USA: Moscow, Idaho | reverse complement strand
TCGAAAGTTGAGGGTCGTGTCATCCAGCCACTCGACCGTCGCGACGCTGCACGATGCTAAGGTCGATGTCGCTAACGTCACCTGGCAATCGCTGATGAGTAATTGGGAGCACAGCAGCACACTCCTCAGGAACTTCTGTAAACGCCCCACGGTTGTCGTCATCGATGAGGCACACCATGCTGCTGCGCAGAGCTACCAGCGCATTCTCAAGGAGATCCACCGCCAGAAAGACGTGATCCTGTTGGGCCTCACCGCCACACCTTGGCCATCAGGAACCTCGGCCGCCTTGACGCTGCGCATGACATTCCCGACAACGGTCATCGACGTCAGCGCCGAGGAGTTGCACAAGCGAGGAATCCTGGCCACTCCGGTTATCTACACGCAGGACACTCACCAGTCTCTGGATCTCACCGAAAGTGAACTACGCCTGGCGACGAGACTGGACATACCGCCGGACGTACTCTCCAGACTGCGGAGTGAAGCACGGAACCGGCTCATCGTTGACACGTTCAAAGCGAGCCCCCGCAAGTGGGGAAAGAGCCTGGTCTTCGCCACCAGCACCGAGCACGCCGATGACCTGGGCCGTTTGTTCAGGGCTGAGGGCATCGATACACGAGTACTTCACTCGAAGATCTTGGACTCACGAGTTGATGTGCTGGATTGGTTCCGACGCCACAGAGGATCTTGTGTACTCGTCTCCGTCGGAATGCTTACTGAGGGAGTCGACGTTCCCGACGCCAGGACCGCCTTCCTCGCTCGCCCCACGACAAGTCGCATTCTGATGCGGCAGATGATGGGGCGCGTACTCAGAGGTCCGTCTGCCGGGGGGACCAGCGAGGCCAACATCGTCTACCTGCGTGACGAATGGGTCAACTTTGACGAAGTGATCGAGCCGGGAGAGTTGCCGGGGCTGCCCACAGTCCACGCGAAGGAACCTCGGAATCCCACAACACGTCGGCTCCCGCCCATCTTGGACGAGAGTGGAAAGACCCCTGTCTCAGACGATGTACTCGCACAACTCCGTCGAATGTACCGCCAGCGAACCGACAGTCTCCCAATCGCCGCCGCGACGTCCAGAACGCGCCTGGCCGGCTACTACGTCACGCTGGATCGCAATGTGCCGGTCATGGAGCACCAGAAGCCTGGCTTCGAACTGCTCATCGAACGATCACTTCACGATGAGTCATTTGCCGGTTCCCCTCCGGCCAGTCTGTTCGATGACACGTATCCCCCTTACCCCACGCTCCGGTCGTTGAATGCGGTGAGAAGCCACATAGACAGCACCGACGTCCGGCCCGACTTCATTGCCCTCAGCGCGCCTGTCGACCCGCGGGGCATTGCCAAACGCCTTCGCAAGAAGGGGGCCATGACCGATCTGGAGAGAGAGCGGTATCTGCTCAAGCAGTACGAGGGGAGTCTCTGCCGGATCGCATTCCCAGACTTCGACAGCTTCGAAGAGGCAGTCGAGCGTGAGATCCGCGAACTCAGACAAGCGGCGAGACGAGGAAGGAACCAATGCGACCCGGAACAGCCTTCAGCGCCTGGGAGGAAGAGCGAGGTTCCCTTCCGCAAACTCCGACACTCAAAGAGCCGCAAGCTTCCCGCATTGTCGGGAGTTGTCAACCAGATGCACCAACTCCTGGAAGGCGAACCAGCCTTGGAGGGCTTGCACAACGAGAACCTACCGAGCGTCGGCTGGACGCGTGGACCCATCCAGGGTGCTTGGGCCTATTGGAGTCTTCGCATGTCTGGGCCGGCGGCCGGTAAGCCAATCGTCCGTGTGAACAGGATGCTCCAGGCGCCGTGTACTCAGGTCAGCGACGATCTGCTGCGCTACCTTCTGTTCCACGAGATGCTGCACAACATCCTGCCGGGTCGGGGGCATGACGCTGAGTTCAGGAGACTGGAAGCGATGTGGCCGAATGCAGATCAATTGGACTTCGAACTTGACACCTTGCATGAGCAGTTCGACATCGACAGAATCAGGCGTTGATTCGGCGCGATGCACCACGCGGTCGCCTTCGACGGCGGGTATGAGTGCACGCACATGTCATAGCCTTCTGAATGCACGTCCCATGACCTGATGGGGGAACACAGCGGCAATGGACATCTTCGCGATCCGCGACGAGGTGGTGGACGGATATCGGGAGTTCACTACCAGTTTCGTCGATCCTCACGACGAGCGGATCCGGAACTTCGTCACCGACCAAATGGACAAGGGAGCTCAGTGGCCTGACCCTCGCATCAGCCTCAATCCATTCTTCGCGTCCGGGGGAACCATCAGCGAAGCCGTAGCCGCAGGCCACTTGCACCCCGACTGCGCAAGGATCTTCCGCATCAAGGCCGATGAGAATGACCAGGGCAAGCGGGAAATCGTCCTGCACAAGCACCAACTCGATGCCATCCAGGTCGCGAGGTCCGGCAGCAGTTACGTACTGACAACGGGCACCGGCTCCGGCAAGTCACTGGCCTACATCATCCCGATCGTTGACCGGGTGCTGCGTGACAACGAGCATGGTCGCCGCAAGTCGGTCAAGGCAATCGTGGTCTATCCGATGAACGCACTGGCGAACTCCCAACGGCATGAACTCGAGAAGTTCCTGACCTACGGATTCGGGCGCGGACGCGAACCTGTGACCTTCGCTCGATACACCGGACAGGAGTCCGACGAGGAGCGACAGGCGATCCTCGCGAACCCACCGGACATCTTGCTCACCAACTACGTGATGCTCGAACTGCTCCTGACCCGGCCTCAAGAGCGCGACAAGTTGATCCGTGCAGCACGGGGTTTGCAGTTCCTGGTGCTTGATGAACTGCACACTTATCGGGGACGGCAGGGCGCCGATGTGTCCATGCTTGTTCGCCGTGTTCGCGAGGCTTGTGAAGCGTCAGCCCTGCAGTGCGTGGGAACTTCCGCGACCATGGCCAGCGGCGGCACCCGAGCAGAGCAGAGGCGCGTCGTGGCTGGGGTTGCCAGCCGGCTCTTCGGTGCGGACATCACCGCGGACCGAGTCATCGGCGAGACACTCGAACGAGCCACGGACCCGCAAGCCGTTGCAGACGTCAGCGTCATGGCCGAAGCGGTGAAGCAACCTCCACCAACAGAATTCAACGAGCTTCAGGCGCATCCGCTCGCGTCCTGGATCGAAAGCACCTTCGGGCTCACGACCGACCCCGACGACGGTTTCCTGGTACGTCAAACCCCGACGACAGTCACGGCAGCCGCGGAGCAGTTGGCCGAATTGACCGCAACCACTATCGAGCAAGCCCAATCCGCCATCAAGTCGACACTGTCCGCCGGATCGTCAGCCAGACACCCCCAAACCGACCGTCCACTATTTGCCTTCCGCATCCACCAGTTCCTTTCCAAAGGAGACAACGTCTACGTCTCCTTGGAGCCCGCCAGCGCCCGGCACATCACCGACCGCTACCAAGTCGCGGTTCCCAACCAGCCGAGCAAGGCCCTCTACCCCTTGGCCTTCTGCCGCGAATGCGGCCAGGAGTACCTCTCCGTTGCGCGGGAGGAACGCCGCGGCGACATCGTCTACCGTTCCCGAAGTAACCGTGATGGGACTGATGGTGCCAACGCCGGCTACCTGTACGTCAGCGACGACCTGCCTTGGCCACTCACCACCGATGAGGCGGTCTCGGACGGGCGTATCCCTGACTCCTGGCTCAGTAACCTCGACGGCCTGCACCTGCTGGATACCAAGCGCAAGAACGTGCCACGCGCCGTGTCCGTGATGCCCGACGGAACCCAGGTGGCGGGTGACGGCACCGGGCTTCCTGCTGGACAGGCCGAGGCCGGAACCCGCGCGGCCTTCGTCCCCAGCCCGTTCCAGTTCTGCCTTCGGTGTCAGGTCTCCTACGAATCGCGCAGCAGCGACTTCACCCGACTCGCATCGATGGCCACCGAGGGACGGTCGTCCGCTGTCACCGTGGTCACCACTCGTCTGGTCAAGGCGCTTCGGGAGGTGCATGACCCCGCATTCAAGTCCACAGCCAAGAAGCTCCTGACCTTCGTTGACAATCGGCAGGACGCCAGCCTGCAGGCCGGGCACGTCAATGACTTCGTGCAGGTCTCGCTGCTGCGCGCAGCGGTACATGCCGCTGTGCAAGAGGCGGGCCCGGACGGTGTGGGAAGTGCTGACATCGCCGCTGCCGTGCTCGACCAGATGAGACTGCCGCTATCGGACTACGGGCTCGACCTGGACCCCGCGCCGCGGCTGCGGCGCAGCATCGACGAGGCACTTCGCAAGGTTGTGGCGTACCGGCTCTATGGCGATCTCGAGCGTGGCTGGCGCATCGTCATGCCCAACTTGGAGCAGACGGGACTGCTTCGTATCGAATATGAGGATCTGGATTGGCTCGCCGCAGCTGAGGATCGCTGGGACGGCACCCACCCGGCTCTGCGTTCTGCGGAGTCAGAACAGCGACGCGAGGTGCTGCGAACCCTTCTCGACGAACTGCGGCGGGCACTCGCGATCGATGTCGATGAACTGTCTGAAGAAGGTTTCCAGAGACTGCGACAACAAGCCGGGCAGTACCTGCGAGAACCCTGGTCGATGGAACCCGACGAGAAGCCGGTCATGGTCAAGACCGCCTACGCGAGAGGCACACGAGGTGGTCGTGGCACGCCCGGCGACGCGCTGTATCTCTCACCGCGCGGGGCGTTTGGCCGGTACCTACGAAGTGGGCGTGGCTTGCCCATGCAGGCTCTGAACCTGGAAGACACCGAACGGATCATCGACGACTTGATGAAGGTCTGTTTGAAAGCAGGCCTGTTGCGGGAGATGGACCGGGACTCAGACGGATACCAGGGATACCGAGTGAACTCTGGCATCCTGCGCTGGACGCCGGGCGATGGTTTGAGCGCGGCAGAGGATGTCATCCGGCGCACCACTCGTGACGAGCGGGGCTTGCGCGTGAACCCCTTCTTCCAGGATCTGTACCGCGAAACCGCGGCCAGTCTGGTCGGCATCCGCGCCAAGGAGCACACCGCTCAGGTCTCTGCCGCAGATCGTGAACGGCGTGAGGAGGAGTTCCGCGAACATCCCGAACGATTGCCGATGCTGTTCTGCTCGCCGACCATGGAGCTTGGCGTTGACATCTCCAGTCTGAATGCCGTGGCGATGCGCAACGTGCCACCCACGCCGGCGAACTATGCTCAGCGGTCCGGGCGTGCCGGACGTTCGGGTCAGCCCGCAATCGTGTTGACCTACTGCGCCACGGGAAACGCGCACGACGCCTACTACTTCAAGCGCAGCGGGCAAATGGTTTCGGGCTCAGTGGCTGCCCCTCGCCTGGACCTGACGAACGAAGACCTCGTCCGGTCGCACCTGCACTCGGTGTGGCTGGCCGAGACCGGCCTGCACCTGGGCCGCAGCATGCTTGACCTGCTCGACGTACAGGAGAACGTGGGTCCGCTGGACCTGTTGCCCGAGGCCAAGCGAACGCTCGGCGATCCCGATGCCCAACAGCGGGCCATGCGCCACACAAGGGCAGTGCTGGACAGCATCGCGGATGACGTGGCCCAGTCCACGTGGTTCGAGCCCGATTGGCCGGAACTGGTCATCCAGCAAGCGCCAGCGGAATTCGACCGCACGTGCAACCGATGGCGCGAGCTGTATCGCGCTGCCGCCCACGAGCAGCAAGAGCAGAACCGCCTGGTGAACGATCCGTCCAGTTCCCGGATCGCACGCAACGCCGCCATCGCACGTCGTCGAGAAGCCGAGGCGCAACTGCGGCTGCTCCTGAACGAGGACAGTGACTCATCGTTCAGCGACTTCTACCCCTACCGCTACTTCGCCTCGGAAGGATTCCTGCCCGGCTACTCTTTCCCTCGACTTCCGCTTGCAGCCTTCATCCCGTCGGTGCGTCGTCGTACGGACGGCGGTGAGTACCTTCAGCGGGCTCGCTTCCTTGCGATCAGCGAGTTCGGACCAGGCAGCCTGATCTACCACGAAGGGGCGCGATACCAGGTCGAGAGAGTTCAACTCCCGGCCGCTTCACCGGACCAACCCGGATCCATTCAGACCGTCGATATCAAGCGCTGCCAGCAGTGCGGCTACCTCCACGAAACCGAAGAGCTCTTCGACGAGTGTCAGCACTGCGGTGAGCCATTGGGCGCGACGACGTACGGGTTGATGCAACTTCGGACGGTCTTCACTCGCCGCAGAGAGCGCATCTCCAGCGATGAAGAAGAACGCCGTCGCAGTTCATTCGAACTCCAGACCTCGTATCGATTCGCCGCTCGCGGCACCCGCCCTGGCTCAGCCGCCGGATCCGCCGTCGATGAGCAAGGTGAAGCACTGCAACTCACCTACGGAGATGCCGCCACCGTCAGGGTGGCGAACCTGGGCCGGCGCAACCGGAAGGCCGGGGAAGACGGCTTCTGGCTGAACACCATCACAGGGAAGTGGCTGACAGATCGCGCCGCCAGCGAAACCACCGAGGACGGGGATCTCGATGATGCAGGAACGGTCCAGACCAAACGGAAGGTCATTCCTTTCGTCGAAGACTCCCGCAATATCCTGATCGCCCGGTCCAGCGTTTCCTTGAGCCGCGAGCAGGCAGTCACGCTGCGCCATGCGCTGGAGCGAGGAATCGAAGCTGAGTTCCAGCTCGAGGGTGGCGAACTCGCGAGCCAGGAGTTGCCGGACCCGCAGGAGCGAGCCCGCATGCTGTTCATGGAGGCGAATGAAGGTGGGGCCGGCGTGCTGCGCCGGCTTGTCGATGAGCCGGAGGCGCTCGCCCGCGCCGCGCGTCGGGCACTCGATATCGCGCACTTCGATCCAGACACCGGAGCCGACCTTCTCGCCGGGGCCGATGACCTGCATCGATGTGAGAAGGCGTGTTACGACTGCTTGCTCGCCTATGACAACCAGATCGACCACACCAGCATCGATCGGCACAGCATCCGGGACTTGCTCTTGCGGCTTTCCGGCAGTCGCACCGAGCCGGAGGCCGGTCAGGCGCAACCCGATGCCGACGACTTGCTTGCTGCCTGTGACTCCTCGCTCGAGCGCGAGTTCATTCGCTATCTGCTGGATCACAGCCATCGGCTTCCCAGTCAGGCACAACGACTCGTCGAGCCTGCCACCGCGCGACCGGACTTCATCTACGAGACGGCGCATGGGCCCGTGGCGGTCTTCCTCGATGGTCCTGCGCACGACGGGGAACGGCAAAGCACGAAGGATTCGCAGGCAGAAGAACGCCTCCAGGACCTGGGCTGGCTCACAGTGCGAATCCGATACGACGATGACTGGGGCGCGCGACTGCGCGAATACGAGAGCGTGTTTGGGGCAGGCCGCTGATGGAATTTGAGATCATCGCGTTCAACAAGGGCTACGACCGATCCGCTTTCGATTGCGGCCGGGATGACATGAACGAGTGGCTACGAGTCAGGGCTGGTCAGCAGGAGAGGAGCAATAACACCCGCACATTCCTGGCGATCAGCGATGGGCGCATCATCGGCTACTACGCATCGCTGGCCTACCAGCTGGGTGCGGATGAAGTGTCGACGTCGATGGGGGTGGGCAATCGGCCCTATCCGATGCCGGTGGTCCTGCTCGCAAGACTTGCCGTTGCCGTTGACGCGCAGGGTCACAACTTGGGGAGAAGGCTCCTTCTGCACTTCCTGAAGGACATGGTCGAGGTTTCACGGCGGGTGGGCTTTGAAGCGGTAGTGGTGCATGCGCTTGACCATCAGGCTGCCACTTTCTACCTGAAATGCGGATTTCGGCCCTTTCTTGACAAGCCACTGGAGTTGTTCATGACCACCAAGGACCTTCGTCGTACCTTCGAGATAGTGTAGTCTTGTACATACGAGAGACGTACAAGCGAGAGAACACGAAGATGACGACCACCGAGTCCGTTCGAAACAAGCGCATCAACATGCGTCTGACTCAAGAGGCCTACGACACCATCAAGCAGGCAGTCGAGCTGCAGCAGCAAGACCTCACGTCATTCATCCTGGGTGCCGCGCTGGAGCGTGCGCGAGCCGTGCTGGCTGAGGACCTCATCCTGCGTCTGACTCCACACGAGATTCGGCAACTTGAGGATGCCCTCGATAGTGAACCCCAGGTGATTCCGCAGTTGGAAGCCATGATTCGTAGGTTTGGCGTCGACACAAAGGATCAGCAGCGCGCCTGACCGCATGGCCACACCCCAGAATGGGAGCAGCGATCACCAGGGGGTGCAGATGACGACCTACGCAGCTGGCACGCTGGTACGCGCCAGGGACCGCGAGTGGGTCGTCCAAACCGGGAGTACCGAGGACTTCCTGGTCTTGCGCCCGATTGGGGGCGGAAGCGCAGACGAAACCGGACTGTTCCCTGCCCTCGAGCCTGTCGAACCTGCCACGTTCGCCCCGCCGACGGTGCGCGATCTGGGCGATCACGCCTCCGCGCGGCTGCTGCGCGATGCCCTGAGGATCGGCTTCAGGTCCAGCGCCGGGCCGTTCCGCAGCCTCGCGTCACTGGCGGTAGAACCCCGTTCCTACCAGTACGTTCCGCTGCTCATGGCTCTGCGCCAGGACACGGTGAGGCTCCTGATCAGCGACGACGTCGGGATCGGCAAGACCGTGGAGGCGGGCCTGATCGCCGCCGAACTCCTGGCCACGGGACAGGCACGAGGGCTTTCATTGCTCTGCTCGCCGGCGCTCGCCGAGCAATGGGCAGATGAGTTGCGAGACAAATTCGGGCTGGACGCGACCCTGGTGCTGCCCAGCACGGCCACCCGACTGCAGCGAGGCCTTGGCCTCGACGAGTCGATCTTCGGCCGCTACCCGGTGACCGTGGTGAGCACCGACTTCATCAAGTCCCCCGTCCGCCGCGACGAGTATGTGCGGGCTGCTCCCGACTTGCTGATCGTGGACGAGGCGCACACCGCCGTATCCGACGGCACCGGGCAAGGGGGAGGCAAGGGCCGCACCCAACGCCATGAACTGCTGCGCCGGCTCGCTGCTGATCCGCAACGCCATCTACTGCTCGTCACCGCCACCCCTCACTCCGGCCAGGACACAGGATTCCGGAACCTGCTGGAACTTCTCGATGAGCCATTGGCGTACATCGACCTCGACCAGCAGCAGGACCGCGCGCTCCTGGCCCGGTACTTCGTTCAACGCCGCCGCGGCGACATCCGGCGGTACCTGGACCAAGACACCCCCTTCCCGCGCGACCGCGAGTCCCAGGAGCGCCCCTACAAACTCGATCCGGCCTACCGCGACCTGTTCGATGATGTGCTCGAGTATGCGCGCACCAGTGTCCTCGACGACGACGGCCAGACTGTGCGGCAGAGGGTGCGATGGTGGTCCGCGCTCGCGCTCCTCCGATCTCTGGCCTCCAGCCCCGCCGCCGCAGCCGCGACCCTGCGAACCAGGGCCACCAACGCCGCCGCTGCCAGTCCGGACGAAGCTGACACTCTGGGCCGGGCGAGCGTTCTCGACCTCGCCGATGATGAAGCCATCGAAAGCATGGACACGACCCCAGGGGCCCTTACGACCGACGAGGAGCAGACACCTGAACGGCGCAAGTTGCTAACCTTCGCCCGTGCCGCCGAGGCACTGCAAGGCCCGAAGAGCGACGTCAAACTCAAGGAACTGTTCAAGAGCGTCGACGCGCTTCTGCGCGAGGGCTATCACCCGATCGTGTTCTGCCGCTACATCCCGACGGCCGAGTACGTCGGAGAACATCTCACAGCGCACCTGGGAAAGCGCGCCCGATGTGCTGTGGTCACCGGGACCCTGCCCCCAGCCGAGCGGGTCGCCAGAATCGCCGAACTCACCGACGAACCCGGCCCAGTCGTGCTGGTCGCCACAGACTGCTTGTCGGAGGGTGTCAATCTCCAGGAGAGCTTCGACGCGGTCCTGCATTACGACCTGGCATGGAACCCGACGCGCCACGAACAGCGCGAGGGCCGCGTCGACCGGTTCGGTCAGAGCCGAGACGTAGTACGAGCGGTCACCCTGTATGGCACAGACAACCAGATCGATGGTCTGGTGCTCGAGATCCTCCTGCGCAACGCCGACATCGCGATGTACCGGGCCAAGACCCAGGGCAAGCGCCAGGTCGTCGTGTTCGAGACCCACATGCACACCGCCTCGTTCGACCGGCTCGAGTTGCGAGCGGATCTGGCGAGGGCGAGCACCTCGGAGCAGTTCCTCGCGCACTACCAGCCGGTGGTCGACATCGAGACCCGGCGCATCGTCGGCTGCGAGGCACTGATCCGCTGGGACCCCCCCCAGCGCGGTCTCGTGGGACCCGGCCTGTTCATCCCCCTCGCCGAGGAGTCCGGCATGATCGGGGCGCTCGGCGAGTGGATCCTCGAGCGCGCCTGCACCGACCTGGCCCACTGGCGCCAGGAGTTCGGCGAGCCGATGATGGACTTCACCATCTCGGTCAACCTCTCGGTG
>RRZU012465978.1_pt1 | contig 10416 bp, 5 predicted proteins | sample 2165561 | NCBI WGS metagenome assembly RRZU01 (sample SAMN10456909, study PRJNA506462) | wastewater metagenome | isolation source: wastewater sludge | place: USA: Moscow, Idaho | reverse complement strand
TGGCTTCTTTTCTGGATTTTTCCCCAACATATTTGCAAGGTTTTAAAGCTCTAAGATACAAATTCTTGCAATAAAAAACAAGCTATTTTAAACCCAAAATACTAATAATCAGTAAATTATAGGTGGTTTAAGGAGAGACTCGTTAATTTTATTAAATAAAACCAATAGTAATAGTTAATATTCTTTACTTATTTTTTTTAGAAAATAACTAGTGTATTTTTCTATATCATTTTAATTAAAGAAATAAGAAGAATAGATGAGAAAAACATGATTTAATTCATTTTTTTATTTTTCACATCTGTTTTTTCTTAATTTTATTGCAAATAAAAACAACCATGAATTGATTCAAATTAAAGTATAATACTTATAGATATAATATACTTTCTTCAAAAGAATCACAGAAAAAGGTAAATTAAAATTTATTGCTATTTTTTGGCAATGTTATTGTTGTGTAGGAAATTAGTGAATTTATAATATATTATTATTTACTTAAGATATGAATAATAAAATTTTTAAAATATTTCTTTTTTTTTTAGTTTTTGTTTCTATTTGCCTAGAAGCACAAAATTCTGCAATTAAAATATACGTTGCGGATGCAGAAACTGGTAAAAACATTAGCAATGCAAAAGTGTGTTTAGAAGGATTTGAAATACCTGCTATAAAAGCACAGTATAACAAAAAAGAAAAGTACTATTATTTTACAGAAATCCCTAAAAATTATAATACCGTGATGGTTTACCATAAAAAATATAATGAAAAAGGGTTTCAAGATATTAATGGTTTACCAAAAGAACTAAAGTTTAAACTGCACGAACCTTTGCAAAATTATTATGATTTTGATTATGAAACTTCTGCTGAACAACCTAATAAAAAATTCTATAATTATTATGTAGAAGACCCTTATAAAATAGTAATAAGACCAAAAAAAGAAATGTCTTATAATGATTTCAGAAACTACATTTATAACTATATAAAAGAAAATAATATAGAAATAGAACCAGTAAATCCTGTTTGGGAAAGATATAAATTAGAAAATAATATTAATGAAAATTTAGAGCCTTATCCTTCTCTTCATTCTGAATATTTAAACTTTTATGACAAAAATGATGAAAATAAAGTTTGTTATTTTCCATTAGTATCAGGTAGAGCATCTTATAGAGAAAATTCAAATATAAAGCTCCAAGAAGAAAGTGTAAATCAAATAGTTTTCTTTTTTACTAAGAAGAGCGGGGGCAAATTCTCTAGATTTAATGACAAAATAATTTTGAACTTGAGAAAAAATGAAAAAATTGTGGTTAGTAATACAATTATTCCGTTAGAAGATATTAGGTTTAGAGCAATAGAAAATTACAAATATTTGGTAATGGCTAATAAAATATTTAGCAAAAAATATAATCCAAACTTTAAATCTGCATTTCCTTTTTATAAAGGATTTTTAGATAATAAAAAGTATATAAAAAATAAAATTACACCAAATTTTGAAATGTTTTATCCTGTTGTGATTTTTGATACTGTAACATTCAATAATGAATCTGATAATATTTATGCAAAATTATATTATAATCATTCCTCAAGAATTGAGGATTGGAATATTAAATTGTTATATGAAAACAATTCTATTTCTAGAGGAGTAGGTTTAGGCTTATTAGATGTTTACGAATTTTATTATAACGAAAATATAAATATAAAACCATGAGAAATTGGCATAAGAGAATAATTAGGTCTTATTTTGTTTTCATGTTTTCGTTGGGTTTTGGGCAAATGCCAAAGAAATATTATGATTCTATTTGTAAAGCTAATTATATAGATGATTCAATAAAATATTTAAAACTAAAAAAAGAGGCAAGACATGTAAACTATAAAAGATTGACAGATAAAATTATTAATGATATAAAATGGGACAGTTTGAAGAAACCTAATTTAATTTTTTATATTAATGATGTAAGAAGAAAAGCTATTGTAATAGGGGTTGATGCAACAGATTTTTACTCAAAAGACGAAGATTGTAGTTGGAAAAATCATAGTTCTAAAAACCCTAATTATAATGATACTATATTCTGGAGTAAAAAAAATATTAATTTCATTATAAAAAAGTATAAGAAAAACCTTATCCCTAAAATTTCCAATACTTTTATTTATGATACTAAAGAAATTTCTTTTTTGATTAACTTAAAGAGTTTTATTAAATATACTAGAAAACAAGAAGAAGGATTTTTCATAAATTATTGGGGTGATAATAAGAAATTCTTTTACTTCCCATATTTAAAAAATAAAAGTCTTGTTTTAAATAATAAGCTAGAAAATTATGATCAGTTATTCCTTTCTTTTATAAATGAATTAGGAAATATTGTACGGGTTGAATACAAATATGGTGATAGTAACTTATTAAAACAATATAGTGTTGAAAAAAAATATCAATATATAGGTAAAGAATGGGTTGAAATAAAATAAGAGGAATAATTAAAAACTTAGAAAAATGAGAAACTGGCATAAAAGATTAATCCATGTACCGCAGAATATCAAAGGAGAAGATATTATTATTGGTATAATTGATGATGGATTATTAGAGTTTGTAAAAAAAAATACTAGTAACATAGACTCAGTATTATCCTTACCAAACTATAAAGTAGCTCACCCGAGTTTTGATGATAATATTGGCACTAAAGAAACTAGGGTTTTTTTTAGGAAGAATGATGAAAGTCAACATTTGAGCACAGAGCAGATTAATATCAACAACGTCATAAATTATGGTTATGTAAAAGCACATCTCACTAGTGCATCAGGAATAATTGTTGGAAAACAGATAGATAATAATTTGGTGGAGGGTATTGTTCCCAATGCTACACTAATTAATTCCCAAGAAGTAATAGATGCGTTTATTCTTACTAATACACATACTTATGCATTGAAAAATTCAGATCCTGATACTGCACAATATTACAACGATAAAATTGTAAGAAAAAATCTTATGATTTCTAAAGAAGTACCTTCTGGAAATTTAACACCCAATGATGTATATTCTAAAAAAAGTGCGAGTGTAATTAATTTAAGTATTTCATGGAACAATAGCGGAGAAGATACACCTAAAGGAATCGGAAATCCAAACCAAAAGGAATGCCAATTTTTGCTAAATGAAATATTTGCTTATGCTAGAAACGGAAGAGGATCTTTAATTATTTCTTCCGCTGGGAATGGAATGCCTATTGATGATATAGGTACAAGAGTTGGAGTTGAGCTAACAAAAGAAAATAATTTTTTGAGGGCAAGTAATAAAGCGTTTATGGTAGCTGCTTCTTCAATTAATACATATAACTTTAATAACAATCCCAACTCATATGATGATTTTAACAATGTTACAGAAATTCCTGCTCAATATTCTAATTATGGTGAAAAAACAGTAGATATATGTGCACCAAGTACACCTATTGGAATTATAGATGAGAAGTCATTATCAATATATGCACCAACAAAAATGTATTGTGGAGAGCTTGGATTTGAAAACCAATATATAGAGTTGAAAGTATTGAATAAAGATTTGCAAAATAGAAAATTGAAAATCGAAAATACAAAAGGTATTTTTTCGGGGCAGTCGGTTGATATTGGTAACTCTTCAAATTTTGCAAATGAGATACGCTTTATAGAAGAGGTAGATAGAACGAATAATATTATTACTTTAGATAAGGATTTTTTCTTTACACATAACATTCCAATTAGTAATGTAAAAATCTTACAGCTGAAAAGAAGAGGCAAAAGAAATCCATTACCTACAGAAATTAATAAAATAACTTTAGAGTTTGATGAAATGTTAGGCAAGGGTCTAGCAAGAGAACAAGAAATTTATATTTACTCCGAATCAAACCCCGAAAAAAATTTATATACTAAAATCAAAAATAAAACATATCCTTCAATTGAAGTAGAAAAAACACTTTCTGATTTTTCGATAGGAGAAAATTTAATAATTGTACCAGGAAAAATGTCTGCAAGGTTAGAAAGGACAGATGTTGGAAAAGGATTTTATAAAATCTTAGGAACTTCAGCAGATAATGATATAAGTGGTTTTTTTAATGGGCAATTAATAAAAATAAAATACAATGATAAGAATTATGTTTATGATTTAACTTCAATCAATTATGCTACAAGAAATGCTGAAATAACATTATTAAGATTACCAGAAAAAGGAGAAGTTGTATCTATAGAGTCATTATCTTATGGTCACTACACTTCAAAATTCGGCGGCACTTCTGCAGCAGCACCAATAGTAACAGGTGTTGCAGCTTTGGTATTATCTGCAAACCCGCAACTAAATGCTGCAGAAATAAAACATATCCTAAAAAGCACAACAGAGCACATTGGAAATGTTACATACAGGCTTCAAAATGACAATACTAAATATAATTATGGTTATGAAGTACATGAGAAATTTGGAGCAGGGCGAGTAAATGCAGAAGAAGCGGTAAGATTAGCACTAAGATGGCATACAGATAATACAGTAGAAAAACCTAGAATGTGTTTTCCAAATAAAAACATCAATAATCCTAATGCAATTCATGATATTTGGATTTCTAGTGAGACTAATGCTATTGCAAGTTCTTCCAATCCTTATAACTTGCTAAATACTTCTTTAGATCATAATATTTTCATTAGAATAAAAAATAATGGACATGTAGGTTATAGTTTTCAAGAAACTGATTTAAGGGTGCTAGTTGCATTTACTAATGAAGTTAATCCAAAATTTTCTTTTCCAGATTATTGGTATGAAAATAAAATTGCTGGTGTAGATAATTCAGGTAATAATTATGATGCTACAGTCTGTTTATTAGATGTTAAGGAGGTTATACCAATCGCGCCAGGAACAGATATAAATCCGCCAATTTCTATAAGTTGGAAAAATATTAGAACCTTTTTAGCTGACAAAGGTTTTGATGCAAGTAAACACAAACTATATATTTTGGCACATATTGCACCTTTTGATGGCACGGATGTAGAATTGGGAATTGATTTGGGAACAATAAATGTTTATACAAACAAAAACCTAAATTGTGTGGAAATTTTTACTACTGACACTAGAGTCTCAAAAAGATTAGAAGATGGTACTAAAGTCCCACTTAATGGCGATAAATCTAACCTAATTGCAACGGATGTAGAAAAACAAGAAAAGTTCTGTGTAGATATGTATAATGTACAAGCTACAGAAATAGATACCAAACAATTTAAGTTTTCTCTTTTAGATAAACCTAATGGTGCAGTAGAAAGTGAAGTAATTATCAAAAAAAACAATGGCAATTGGGATTTATCTAATCTGCCAGATTGGCTTACTGCAGATATTGTAGAAACAGACTCTGCATTATATGCGGTCACCCATAAAAACGCAGAAATTAATTACGCCTTGTCTTATGATTTAACAAAAGCAGGCAAACAAATACAATTTGCAGTAATATAAACGCTAAAAACTTCTATAGATATGTCAGATTTTTTTAATTATACTTTTGATATTGTAAACCCAGATGCAATAACGCAAAATGGTGCTACAGGTGCTTCATCATATCCTGCTGTTGCCAGTGCTGTGCCAAGTATTATACATGCACCATCTTCCTATTTTTATACTGATGTTACTAAAGTTGCAGATGCATTGCCTGCCAATTTAACTACTGATGCTTTTGGTCCTGTATCTGGTAGTGAAACTACCAAATATAGAGTAACTTCTTTTATTAGAAGCACAACATCTGATTTGGTAAAAGTTTTCGCAATTTCTGATGGACAAATTTTTATTCAACCTCAAGATGGAGATCCTACAAGAGTTAATCTTATTATAAAAAATTCCTCTAATTCATATAGTCCTTTAAAAATAAAATACTTCATCTATAGAGGTGTTAATAAAGCAGATTTAATAGATGGAGTAAATTTAAAAGCACTTAATACGAGTAATCCTGCTGACCCTAATGAACCAGAACTTTTAAAAAGGCTTTGGAAGACGTTTTTAGAACTAAATCCTGGTGTAACTTCTTTTCCTGCTAATTTTATAGGATATGATCCTAACCAATCACCAGAAACCAATATAGAAGAATTGTTCTGTAGAAATATTGATGTTTTGGTAAGTAAAGGAGAACACATAGGCAATTTTAAAGATATTCTGGGTTTAGATATTGTTTTAGATTATGGAGATTATGAACTAGAACACCAAGAAGTTTTATTTAAACTTAATTTAGGATATGCAAGAAAAAAAGAACAGGTATTTGATGTTTCTACAGTATCAGGAGCGGTAAAACAGAAAAGATACAAAGAGCATATACATCAGTTTATAGATGCAGCGGCTTTTTGGGGTTCGCATATAAAAACTGCTACTATTAATAATGTGGAGACAAAAACTATTGCCGAAATTGGTGCTGATGTTGTACTTAAAAAATATCAAAATTCAGACAAAATTTATTTTTATGTACAAGGAGAAAATAATAGAAGTTATAACTATTATGATAGTACAAGAAAAATATATGGTTTAGGTACAGCTGGTTTATCATACGACACAAGTGGATGGCCTATTTTAATTAAATCTTTTACTAATCAAAATTTAAATATAGGTTTTCCTTTAAATATTGATACTAGGATAAATGAGATTGAAAGAAATTCTTCTTTAGGTATTATTAATCCCCATCAAAATATAGATAATTATCCAATTGTTTCAAGACCATTTTATAATTTAGGATATAAGGGACAAGCTTACAGCCATAATATATCTGAGGATTATGATAATCTATCTCCAATTACAATAACATCTGCAAGCTTAGATTCAGGCTCTGTTTTGCCAGTGGGATTATCTTTATCAAATAATGGTATAATATCAGGTACTCCAAATACCCAAGGTATTTTTGAAACTAAATTCAATATAGATTTTACATATACTGACAATACTGGAACACATAATTATAGAGATAAAGTTTCAGTAAAATTTAATATTTCCCCAACAATAAATTTTTCTCTATTGTTTGATTTGCAAAAAACTACTGGTATTACATATGCATCTTTTATATTTTTTAGTTGTAATCTTAATCAAACTTATCCTGTTGAAAATTATTTTAATAATCTATGGACTCCTAATATTAAAAGCTCTCTCAATATAGATGCTACTATTAATAAAATGTATTGGGCAACTTATGATAAGAGCAGAAATATTAATTTAGATGATACCATTAATGCATCTGCAATTATACAAAATAAAGTTATTTTTGATGAAGGTAAAAAGACGATAGGTACTACCGTCACCACTAAAAAGCGAAGACTTTTTACAGCGCTTATAAAAAATAACTCAAGTACAGATGAAGAAATTAATGCAATAAAAGTAGATCATGTTTCTTCGGGTTTTGTAAGAGAAAATACGGATACAGATAATTATTTTTTTAACTTATTTGGAGATATAAACAGAAATTTTTCTATCTATAAAGGAACTTTTACAGATACAGATACCTCACAGATAATAAATTCTCTGTGCGTTTTTCATGAAGAATCTCTTATGAAAAAATATGCCTATATGTTTTTTGGGATTACAGAAGAAGAATATAATAAATTAATTTTTGATGCAATTGCAATACCAACTACGCCAAATACACACTTGCCAAATGATGCAGATAATTTATCATTTCATCTTGAGGAAATTACAACTTTTGCTAGTGAAAATGTGAGAAAATTTAAAATAGGAATTAAGTATGATGAAGATAATACAGGAGTTATTAATACTACTATAAAATTCCCTAGTGCTGGTAATGATGTTTATGTGTATAGTATAGATGATTTGTTTTTCTTTTCTGCTGATTTTTCTGATTATCAGGAGTATTATAAAGAGTTTTCCAAAGCAAGAGTAGAATTTAGAACTATTATGGATCAAAGTAATTCTTCTTATAATTTTAATCCATCAACAAGTATTGCAACATCAGTACCTTTTTATAAAGGAGAATTTGGGTTTGATTGGTTAAGGATTGGAGATAATGGAGAGCCTGCATATGGCAGTAATGGAGTCATAGTAAGCGGATATGAAAAATATTCTAGTAACGATAATGACCCAATTAATACTGAATACAGAGATTATCTTGAAGCGTATAAATTTTTTAAAAGAGAATATAAATCTTTACCAACACAAAAAATGGATATGCAATATTATATTCCTTATTTGAATTTATTTTCTCAGGGATATAGCAATAGATCTACTAATACACCAAAACCACCTTTTAAAGCAACTTTAAGAATAATAGTTGAAATAGATGAAAACTTGAGCAAATTGGAATTTGATTATGATAGGCGATTGTTTTCTTTGGATAAGAGAATATTAAGAGATAGATTAAAAACACTTGATAGTAGTGGAAATATTATAAAAAAGGAGAGTGTAGATAAAACAATAACTATAACATGTTTACAAGATTTTAATGAAACTAAGCATATAAAAGTTTTGGCATATCCTGTTGGCATCACCGATAAAAGACAAGCAAAATTAGCAGGGATTATTTTAATGAATAAAAATAATGTTACTCAGATTATCAATATTGCCTTAATAAATGTTAAAACTAATATTAATGGAGTAATTGAGAATGGTGTTTTTATGAACGAAGAAATTGTAAATCTTAAAAACACTTTATATCAATATAATTTTAATATAAACATTAAACAGGGATTAACATTGGATTTAGCATCTGATAATAATTTTAAACTAACAAGATTAAGTGGTTTGCCAATAACGAAAAATTTTATACATAAAGATGGTGGGATTTTAACTAATAAAGATAATAGTAATGCTGGTCAAAAAGTTCATGAGTATCTAAAAATAAAATTCTTAAATATATTGTCAAATAGCATTTACAATAATTATTTTCTTGTTTTTTCATTTAATGTAAAGAATACTTATGAAGACTATGATTCTTTAGGTAATATAGTATTTGTAAATGATACCTTGGGAGAAGTTGAAGAAATTGGACATAAGAAAGTAGTACTTTACAAACCGACAGGTATGAGTACAAGTACTCCAAGGGATTTAACCACTCTAAATCATGAGACGATGCATGGTCTTGGTCTTTATCATACACATAGAGAAGGTAGTACAACAATAGTTGAGTTAGAAAAAAAATATATTTATGTTCATGCTTTTAGTCCAACCCCTCCTAATTTATTGAATGCAACTGACAATGTCATGAGTTATAACAGCAATGCTATAACATTATGGATATGGCAGAAAAAATTTATAAAAATATAATTATGAAAAAAATCATCATATATAGTTTAATTATTTTATTTAATAATAATTGTTCCTCGCAAAATAATAAAAAAATGGAAAATTTTAATATCTCATATTTTGAATCTGATAATATAAGTCTAATGGAAAAAACCATTATTAAAAATGATACTATAGAAAAAATTGGATTTATAGGAAATGGCTATTACAAAATCACTTCTACTGTTAATAGTCCATTTGTTGAAAAAAAATATTTTTTTCAAAATACGAATTTAGAATCTGAAGGAAATTTTTTTTATGAGGTGCCAATTGGCCATTATAAAAATTATGATAGTTTAGGAAATTTAAAGAGTGAAATTAATTTTGATACTCAAAGGAAATTTTCTATAGACCAACTTATTGATAAAATGAAATTAGATTTTAATACAGATTTGCTTAAAAATACCGAAGAAAAGAGCGTATCAGTTACAATCTCTTCCTCAAATGTATTAAGTTATGATATTGTTTTAAAAAATTTTTATTCATCTGGATTACATCGCCAAATTAATATTAGTGCAGAGGATGGTAAAGTTTTATCAGACAGAGAAATGTACTATAAAAAATAGTTATTAATAGAAGATAAGTTAATTGGCTTTGGTTCTTGATATAATCCATATAAATGTATCATTAGTGAACCTGATCGAAAATATGTTTATCCTAATGGGAATGGAAATAGTGGACAAAATGTAATAAATGCTACCGATAACTTTATGAGTTATTCTGGAAATATTAGAAAGTCTACATGGAATTGGCAAAGAAAGATATTATTAAAAAACATTAATTGATATGAAGATTTTATATTTCACTTTAATAATTTTGTTAATCACCAATAATAGTTGTCAAACTTTAAATCAAAAAAATAATATAACAATGAATACAATTGATATAAGAATATTTGAAAAAAATAAAAAAAATGAAGAATATAAATATATTGAAAATGATACTGTTAACTATATAGTATCATTAAAAGATTCTTATTATTTATCTAAAAATACTCTAAATAATCCCAATTTGAAAACAGAATTTTTTTATGATAAAAACACTAAAAAATTAACTAAGGAGCAACAAACATTATTTAACATTCCTGTTGGGAATTGTTATGAATATAATGAAGATGGAGACATAATAAAAACTGTTAATTATGATAAGGATTTTACATTTGATTC
>RRZU010178287.1_pt1 | contig 10417 bp, 8 predicted proteins | sample 2165561 | NCBI WGS metagenome assembly RRZU01 (sample SAMN10456909, study PRJNA506462) | wastewater metagenome | isolation source: wastewater sludge | place: USA: Moscow, Idaho | reverse complement strand
TCCATGGCTATAAATTCGGAAGTGGCAACTCCCCGGACCGGAATACGGGTAATTTCGGTCAGTCCGCCGCCCTGAATAAGCAACGTGTCAACGGTTGTTCCGGTTATCGTTGGTAAATAATTAACCTGCAAATTAAAACCGGCCTGTGCTTCAGCTGCCGAAATGGTTGTGTTCGAAACAGACAACGATGGACTGTTTCTTAAAAACGATACAGTAAGCGGAGATGTGATATTTACCCCTTCGATATTAAAATTGAGTGATTTAGTGACATTGAGCAATATTACCCCAAAATCGAGTTTGAATTTACGGCGCGGTGCCACCAGAAATGCCCCGGTCTCTTCGGCATAGGTAAATGCTTTGGTGCTGTCCGTTCCCCAGATATACGAAGTCAGTTCAGGGAAATCAATAAACGGATTACGGTTGCCCTGAATGGCGTAAATGCTGTCGTTACGGTCAAGTTCTTTCTGGCTGACGGGGTCGTTATTGTGCCATTTCATCAGCAAATCAATGGCCCAGGGTCGCCATACCGGATAAACCGTGTTGGTAAGCATGGGTGAATTCCAGAGGGAAGCCAGGTCTTCGTAGATGGTGGAAATATAGAGGTACGAGCGTGCAAAATCGCCTTTATATTCATCTGCCGGTTCAAAACTATTATCCGAATAAGCCGTGCCAAAGCCATTTTTACCCACTTTTGATTTCCCATTGTCGAGCATGGGTACGCCGGTAACTTCCCCCAGTGGAAGATTATTTTTAATGCCGTTGGTGTATGCGTCGGCCGGGTAAAGGTGAAAAAGGTCCTTGTAAGCCATATTTTCATACGCACCCCACCAGCTTTTGGGAAATGAGTGCTCTATGGCCATATCGGCTATAGAATTGTATCCGTTGAAACTACGTACATTATTGGAATACATATCGCGCACCGTATTATCCGCATTGCGGTCGGTGGCATAAAAACCCTGCCATGTAAAGCCCGGACCGCTGCCGTAATCAAGTACTGTGAGCGGCGCTGAAATTTCATGCAGCGTTGTTTTCAGTTCCGCTTTTTTCTTTCCAAGGGCAAAATGATAATAACCCGTTGGAATGGCTGCCTGTGCTAAAAAAGACGTACTTATTAATATTGTAAGCAGAACCTGCTTTCGCATTACATTCATTTTTTATTATTTTTGGAATATATATTTGGCAAATGTATCGTATTTTGAATTCATAACAAAACAACAAACTCTTTTTATCATTCTTTGACAAAAAGAGTTGTTGAAGTGTAACCGGCTGATTTTTATTTTATTTCCACCTTTTGGTGATGTCGTGGTAGGCATCTATTCGTCTGTCGCGGAAGAAGGGCCACCAGCGCCTCACAGTTTCGGTACGATTTATATCAATATCAAAAACAACATTCTCTTCCTTCGTATCAGAGGTCTTTACTAATATTTCGCCCTGCTGACCGGCCATGAAACTGCTTCCCCAAAACTGGATGCCTTTGGTAATGCCCGACGGGTCGGCCTCATAACCAACCCGGTTGCAGGCAATGACAGGAATTCCGTTAGCCACCGCATGTGAGCGCTGAATAGTTATCCACGCATCACGCTGACGATTTTTTTCTTCATTAGTATCTGAACTCTCCCACCCGATGGCTGTGGAATAAATGAGCAGTTCGGCTCCGGCAAGCGCCATCAGCCGGGCAGCTTCGGGGTACCACTGATCCCAGCAAACAAGCACTCCCAGTTTCCCGACTGAAGTCTGAATGGGTTCAAAACCCAGGTCACCGGGAGTAAAATAGAACTTTTCGTAGTAAGCCGGATCATCGGGGATGTGCATTTTGCGGTACATTCCGGCAATGGTTCCATCTTTCTCGAGTACCACAGCAGTATTGTGATACAGCCCGGCTGCTCTTTTTTCGAATAATGACAACACGATGACAATTCCAAGCTCTGCTGCCAGTTTTCCGAACCTTTCGGTGGATGGTCCGGGAATGGTTTCAGCCTGGTCAAAGACCGACACGTCTTCGGTCTGGCAAAAATACAATCCATTGTGAAGTTCCTGAAGCACGATTAGTTCAGCGCCCTGAGAAGCCACTTCACGGATGTTTTTTTCGAGTTTGGACACATTCGCTGCCTGGTCCGCTGTATTGGTTTGTTGGATGATAGCTGTTTTCATATCTGCCCCCTAACCCCCTAAAGGGGGAATTTATCAATGTTCTAAATTTTATAAACTTTTCAAATCGTGCCCACCAAACTCCCCTCCTTTGGAGGGGTTGGGGGAGGCTCCGTATTGCATTGTGACACAATGCAGCGAGCCGTGTTGTTTTATCAACGCCAGGCAGTCTATGCCAATGATTTCGCGGTCAGGGAATGCTTTTTGTAATTGTCCGCGGGCTATTTCATCTTTTGGAGAATTATAGGTTGGCATCAGCACGGCGTCGTTGATTATCAGAAAGTTGGCGTAAGTTGCCGGAAGTCGATCTCCATTTTCGTCGTATACTGCATCGGCCATGGGGAGAGGGATACCCCCAACCCCTAAAGGGGCGAAAGAAAAGATTTCTTCTTCCATCTTTTTAAGCTCTGAGTAATGTTCATCATTTTCGTCGTCACATTTAACGTAGGCGATGGTGTCCGGACTGCAAAAGCGGGCAAGAGTATCCACGTGGCTGTCGGTATCGTCACCGGCCAGGTAACCGTGATGAAGCCAGAGTATCCGTTCGGCACCGAGGTATTCCTTCAGTTTAGCCTCGATTTCTTCCTTCGAAAGATTATTCCGGTTTTCGGAAAGCAGGCATTCAGCGGTGGTCAGAATGGTTCCCTGTCCGTCGCTTTCGATGCTGCCCCCTTCGAGCACAAAATTCAGCCGGTTATGGTACTTTACATTTTCGGGAAAAATGTTTTTCTCAAAAAGCTGACGGGTAATCTGGTTATCCAGATTAGCCGGAAATTTCATTCCCCAGCCGTTGAACGTAAAATCAAGCACTACCGGTTTTCCGTCTTCCATCACCGTAATGCCGCCATGATCGCGTGCCCAGGTGTCGTTGGTGGGAATTTCCACACAGGTAATTTTGTCCTGCGGCAAATCCCGGAGTTGTTCACGAACTGTATTTTCATCAGCACAAACAATCAACAATCTTTCACGCTTCACAATTTCGCGTGCAATACCGACGAAACACTCCGAAACCTCATCGAGCATATCAGCCCAGTCGGTGCCGGCATGCGGCCAGGTGAGCTGAACGAAAGACTGGGGTTCCCATTCGGCAGGGAGACGAACAGAAGAGCCCCCTACCCCCCTAAAGGGGGAATAAGAAGTTAAGTTTCCTAGATCGTCCTCAGTGGGGACTTTTTGATTGTGTGAAATAGTCGCTTTATTTTGGTCTGATTTTCTTCGCATTCTTAAAAACACATTTTATCTTGTCATATACTTATTTGTATTTTTGCTCCAATAACCAAAATCGAATAACTAATAACGGTTTCGGGCTTGGCGAAGGTGGCGAGTTTCACCACAAATGTTCATTCGGAGGACCAAACTTTGATTAACCACAAATGTGTCTTTGGAGCACAGAATCGGCACTTTTGCCAAACCCGTGTTATGTGCCGATCTTTTATTCTTCGTCATCATCCGTGTCCGAGTCATCATAATTAAATTCCACCTTGCTTTGTAATATTATTTCATCAAGAATTGGTTTAAGGTATCCTTGTTGATTTGCGGTATTAAACCTATCACGAAGAACTTGGATATTGATTACTTCTTCAATACAACTCATATATTTTTCAACAATAGATTTGATTGAGTAAGTTTTGTTCGCATTGTCTCTTATTCTTTGAAGCAAATCATCACTGCATTCTTCAGATTTTATAACAAATGAGATTGGGTATTTTTGGATTTTATCAATATCGAGGAAATATTTCTTAAAATCAACTGTCTCAGTAACTTGAAAAAATCTACCCAATGGTTTCATTACAAAATCAATACCGCCATCATTAGCATTGGTTCTTCCTGTTTTGTATAGTTGTAAAGTTTCTTTAGTCAAACTGTCCATATCAAAACCCCAAATTATTGTTTGGTCGTGATAATGATACTTTAAAATTGAATAGCTTACTATTTCAAATAATCTTGCGTCAACATTCGGAGCTAACAAACCAATAATAAAATCTTCTATATTTTTTGTTTTATCTTCTTCAAAATTTTGGAGTTCTTCACAAGCTTTTATAAAACCCATAAACGCTTCTTGTTTTGCGGCAAAGTAAGAGTTGATTACTTCAATTACTGCTTTTGCTATATTTTGCTCTTTAACTTTAAGTAAATTTTCATTTATCCAATACTTTTTTGTCTCAAGATTTCTGATGATTGGAATAATTTCAATTTCTTCCTTAAAGAATTTCTCAAACTCTGAATTTACTCTATTGTTAAAAGAATGGTTTTGAATTTTCTTGCAAAAAGGCAATTCTGTTGCTATAGATTTTATAGTTGTAAATGTTGCACCTTCATAATCCTTATAGCTGTCATTTGTGTCAAAACCTTTTGCGATATAATCTTCAATAAGAACATATAAAACAGCTAAAGGGTGAAAGCTACCCCTTGATTTAGAACCCTTATTTGCAGACCTTGTTTTTAAATTGATGTAGCGAAGTAAATAGCTACTATTGAAAACATCTTCCGATAATTCTCCGAAGTGCTTCTTTAAAACTTGTTTAATGTTCTGTGTGAATATATGTTCCATTTGGTTCAAATAATGTTAGTTGATTAATGTTTGCGATTTTTTCTGTCTCGAACGTTCGGATTTCCTTTTCAAGTTTTACACCTTTAAACTCTTCTGCTAATTTTAATCTTCGCAAACCGATTTTCACATACTCGTCTTGTAGTTCTATGCCAATGGAATTTCTACCAAGTTCTTTTGCTACAAAGCAAGTTGTAAATGTTCCCGAAAATGGGTCCATAACTAAATCCCCTTCGTTGGAACTTGCTTTGATAATTCGTTCAAGTAAAGCAATTGGCTTTTGTGTCGGGTGATTTTCGTATTCATCCATACGGTAACGAACCCTTGCAAATTCCCAAACATTTCCTGGAACTTTCTCGGAATTGTAAACTGTCGGAACAGCTTTGCGATAGTCAATGAGTTTACGTTTTGCTCCTGTTTTTGCTTCTACTAAAATATCGTCCGTGTTGAATGTGTAGTTGCTCTTATCCTTTACGCAAAACAAAATCGGCTCATACATTGAACCATAATATTTTTTTGCTTGAACACCTGAACTGTCGTAATACCAAACAAGTCGAGAAAGTATGTCAAGTTTTTTGCGAAGATAAATATCGAAAAACGGCATAAACTGTGTCGCAGTCATTACATAGAAACTACCGTTTGGTTTGAGTTTTTGAACACACAACTCAAGCCATTCGTAGCACCATTCCAAATAGGCTTCTTCTGTTTTCCATTTTTCAATATGTCCGTTAAAGTTTTTACCGATGTTGTAAGGTGGGTCGGCAAATATTAAATCGACAGAGTAGTCGGGAAGCGTTTTCAATACTTCCAAAGCGTCTCCGTGAATAATTTTATGTTGGTTGTTACCTAATATTTCCATTTTCAAATTCAAATAAAAGTTGTCTCAAAAGTAGTCAAAAAAACGGGTTAAATGTCTGCAAGTTGCACTATTTTTATTCACAAACTTTCGATGCTTGCACTGTCTACCAGAATGGTCCATTACGATTTCCTATTTCCCATCCACCCGTTTCCACCTTACGCCATCGTCCACCACTACCTTTTCGGGTGGAGTAAGCAGGACGGATGGGTTCATCAGAATCCGGTCGAGCATACGCATGGAGGAAGCATAATACCAGCCATCGCAGATACGTTCATCCATTACATATTTTAGCAGAATGCTTTTATATCCTTTCACATCGCCAGCTTTGTTTACGGTGTGTCGTTGCGATTTTTTGCCCATGGCCAGAAAAATACTGCAATTACCGAACTCGTAAAGGTGATGATAGATTGACTCCACACCAATGGAACCGATATTGGTTAAAAAAAGGCTGCAATGCCAGGGGCTTGCCTGCTCAATAAATCGTGGCAGAAGACCTACTTTGTCCAACCATAACAACGTAAAAACCACTACGCGCATTAGCCAGTCGGGCAAATATCCAAGGACTTTGGAGATAAAGTCAGAAGAATTCTGTTGTCCAACTTTTTGATTTTTATTTTGTTCTTCGAGTATTTTACGTGAAACATCCTGCAACGTGTCGGTAGGCTGGAAATAAGGTTTTATCAATGTTTCTTCGCCCTCATCAGACAAAGAACGTTTTATTACAATAGAAAAATTGATATAATTACGGGCAAAAATTTTATTCCACATGATGAAGCGATTCAGGTATGGTCGTTGAGAGACCAGTCGAATCATAGAGGCGATGACCACGTGCATGATTGACAGACCGGGTATATCTTCCTTATGTTCGCGGATAAATGTTTCGATGTGGTCAATCGGAATACGTTGTTCAAAATAATTCTGAGCATCCATGCGTGTTCTCAGAAAATAGGGAATTACCGAAAATACGGCATCCACGTTGCGTACCCGCCAACCGTCATATCTGTCGCCCCAATGCCAGCGAAAATATTTGAGTTTGTTTTGTTTATACATTTGTATTAAATTTGATTAATTTTATTTGCGGTTTCAAAGATAATTTTTCTTTTTAGAAAAAAGGGCGTTTCCTGTACTTTTTTAGCTAAGCTGCTATATGTTGGTTTGCAGTTTCATCTGTTCGTTTTGGCTAATCAGATGCTGGTCAAGCAAAAAGCGGATCACTTGCAAAATTTTTTGTTCCTTATACGGCAGTTTCATCAGCAGCGTTCCGAGTGGTGTTGCCGCATCCCGGAGCAGTCGGATGATATCTGATTGAATTTGCTGAAACTCCGGCTCAGTGAGTTGGTTTTCTTTATTCCGGAGGCATATATCACATTTTCCGCAGGGTTGACTTTCATTTTCGCCAAAATAATTTAGCAGAATTTGACTTCTGCAGTAATTTTCTTCTTTGGCATAATCCAATACACTTTTTACCCGCTGAATATAGCGTTTACGGCGGTCGTCATACGCTTCGGGGGTAATAAAAAGCCTTGACAACTGCTCTCTGCGTGCCGTATAAGTGAGGAAAGGTGTTTTCTTTCGGGGAATAAATTTAATGATATGTTCGCGGCTAAGTGCTATGAGCTGTTCGTACACCTGATTGTGTGACCAACCCAGTCGTGTAGCCAGCGTCTCTTCGTTGATAGCTGCCATATCGGTAAACAGACCGGTGTAGGAGCGCAGCAGGATGTGAATGAGTTTGTCCTGTTCGGGTGTGGATTTATATGCGTAGAGTTGATCCTTTTTGACGGTAAAAACAACCATGGAGGAACTGTCCTGTTCGTCGGTAAGTTCCAGATAACCGGCTTGTTGCAGTATTTTAACCGAATTGTAAGCCACCAGCACCGGGAAATGAAACTTACCGCAAAAATCTCCAATATCAAACACATAGGTGGCATCCTGTCCCGAACCGACTGCCAGTTCGTAGTAATTTCCGATGGCATCGTACACCTGTGCTACGGTTTCTTTGGGTGGAAATGTATCAGCCACCCTTTTGCGAAGTTTTGTTATATCCGTTTTGTTGAAAAGCAGAGTGGCGTACGCTTTCTTCTCATCGCGTCCGGCTCGTCCGGCTTCCTGAAAATAAGCTTCGAGCGAATCGGGTAAATCCATGTGAATCACTGTACGAACATCGGGTTTGTCGATACCCATCCCAAAGGCATTGGTAGCGACAATCACACGCGTTTCGCCCGATTTCCAGCGAGCCTGCCGGGCGTCTTTGATTTCATTTTTCAGTCCGGCATGAAAATGTTCGGCTGAAATTCCGTTTGTATTCAGGAAATCAGCAATTTCCTTTGTTTTTTTCCGGTTGCGCACGTACACCACCGAAGTTCCGGGTACTTTCGTGAGAATTTTCAGCAGGTATTCATCCTTATTTTCCACGGTACGCACCACATACACCAGGTTGGAGCGGTGAAAGCTTTTTCGGAATACATTTTTTTCGCGGAAATGAAGTTGCTCCTGAATATCGTCCACCACCTCGGGTGTGGCAGTAGCGGTGAGTGCCAGTACCGGGGCATCGGGCAGAAAATCGCGAATGGCAGCAATCTTAAGGTAAGACGGACGAAAATCGTAGCCCCACTGTGAAATGCAATGTGACTCATCCACGGCTATCATACAGACTTTCATCTGTTTCACTTTGACAATAAAAATATCGGTGGCCAGCCGTTCGGGTGAAACATACAAAAATTTATAGGCTTCATACACCGCATTATCGAGTGTAAGCATGATTTCCTTGTGGGTCATGCCCGAATAGATAGCAACAGCCGATATTCCCCTTTGTTTGAGATTATCCACCTGATCTTTCATCAGTGCTATGAGCGGCGTCACTACAATACAAACGCCCTCCATGGCCAGTGCCGGTACCTGAAAGGTAAGCGATTTGCCACCGCCGGTAGGCATCAGTCCCAACGTATCACGTCCTGAAGCTATGCTTTGAATGATATCGGCCTGAAGAGGGCGGAACGCATCGTACCCCCAGTAAGTTTTCAGTATGTCCAGGTATCGTTGCAAACGAAAAGATATTTTTTAGTGGAATGCAAATGTAACTAAAAAAAAGAAAAATCACCCGGCCGCGCTAGCTGAATGATTTTCAATTTTTATTCTCCACAAATCAGTAGTGCTAATAATTAGCTGATATTGTGAGAGATGTTTATTCTGTCAGTGATGAAAACTTTTTAAGATGTAAGTTTCATGCAACTCCCGGGGACTGTATTACCTGCCTGTTCGGGCTGCTTTCTGCCTTTCACGCAGTCGTTTTACATAATCCGAGCCGGAAGAAGCTGTACTTTTTTTCTCCACAGCGGCTGTGGCAGAAGTGCTATTTGCCGTATTGGCTTTCAGCGCATTGCCTTTGACAACTGCCTGTTTGGATGTGGAAGTTGTCGTTTCGCTAACATTGGTGTTGTTAGTCATGTTATCCGAAGCAATTGTCTCCTCTTCATCCGTCGTTTCTGTTGCATTGAAAGCAGCTTTGCGTACAGTTGCTTTTCTGGCGGTTGGGTTTGTTTGTTTTGTTCCGTTTGCTTTCATCTGTTCATAATCCTGAACCAGCACCACTTTAATCTGAGCGGGTGCAAGACTGCAGATGAAAATAGCTAAGACAGCAACAATAATTAGTTTTCTCATAGGTATATATGTGTGCGTTTAATTTATTGTTCAAAGATAAATAAAATATTAAGCCGACGATAAATATCGACTATTTTTTTCTGAAAAATCATTTTAAGTTTTCAAGTTCCCTTAGCTGAGCCTGTATTTCCTCCAAATCGCTCAGTTTACCTTCTCTTCTACGTTGTTGCCGCTGTTTGGTAATATCGGCATAAGTCAACTTCTTTTCAGTGCTGCTCACATCTGTTCGTCTTGGGGCTACTTTGGCATTGGTATTTTCTTTGGCTGGTATATAATCTTCGGGATAAATCTTATATGGAATTTTTTCCGATTTTTGTTTGGCAACAGCAGCATCAGATATTGATTTCTCAACATCTTTTTCGAGCATAATCTTGATTTGAGCAGGAAGTGATGCAAATCCCAACATAAAAATAAACAGCAGAACAACAGTTTTTTTCATAAACAATAAAACTAAAAATAATTACAACTTAACTATCCCGTACAAAAACGGGACCAAATTACAAACATTTAACGAAAAATGCAAGTGCTTATTGTAATCAAAGAGGTTATCTGCTAAGTTGCTGTCATTTTTTTTGAAATTCAAACAGTAAGTGTCATATAAATCAGGTTTTTTTATCGTAGTTTTGTGAGCTAAATAATTATTTTACAATGAAATTTCAAATGAAATCACTGCGGTCGGTTAATTCAATTTCATATCTGACGATCTTTATATTTGTTCTGAGTTTTCTGATAAGTTGTAAGTCGAAAGAGCCGGTGGTGATTGAACCACCAGTAATAAATCCTCCGAATCCGGATTTTGTGCAATACGGTACTCCATATTTCGGAGTACCCGATGCCAGGGATGCAGCCATCTATCAGGTCAATATACGTCAGTTCAGCGCTACGCGCAATTTTCAGGGAGTGATTGCCCGCCTCGACTCCATCAGGGATTTGGGTGTAAACATCATTTACCTGATGCCTGTATATCCTGTCGGGACATTAAAAGCCATCAATTCTCCCTACTGTGTAAAGAATTACAAGGGAGTTAATCCCGAAATCGGCACCCTTGATGACCTTCGCACGCTGGTGGCAGGAGCACACACGCGCGGAATGGCTGTGATGCTCGACTGGGTAGCCAATCATACCGCCTGGGATCATCCGTGGATAAGCAATAAAACCTGGTACAAACAAGATGGATCAGGCAATATTGTCAGTCCGAACGG
>RRZU011177862.1_pt1 | contig 10418 bp, 7 predicted proteins | sample 2165561 | NCBI WGS metagenome assembly RRZU01 (sample SAMN10456909, study PRJNA506462) | wastewater metagenome | isolation source: wastewater sludge | place: USA: Moscow, Idaho | reverse complement strand
TGTGCGCCTGCACAGGAATATGGGAGCACGCATTTCTGCCGTACCCACACGCAGCGCAGCGAGCCGTGACGGGATGGCGGGGTGGGCTGGGGAGGGTGGGGGCCGATTTGGCGAGCGCAGGGAGTATGAGGCCCCCACCCTCCCCAGCACGCCACGTCAGCACGGCATGGCTCGCCACCACACACGCCAGCCGAGCAACGGCACGCCACCACAAAAGTCAGCCAAAAAATTGGAATGCACGCGAAAAGAACCTGGCAACAAAGGAACGGCGCGTTTTCGGGTAAGGTTGTTGGCTTATGTCAAACAGCACTTCACACCCCTTGTCTGGCGCGGCAGCGACCTCTGCGGCGGCCCTCCAACAGCTCACCCAGCGCCTGCTGAATCAGCTCAACACGGTGATTGTGGGCAAATCGGCCCAGGTTCACGATGCCGTGGCCTGCCTGCTGGCCGGAGGCCACCTGCTGATTGAAGACGTGCCGGGGGTGGGCAAAACCACGCTGGCGCATGCGCTCTCGCGCTCGTTCGGCTTGCAGTTTTCGCGGGTGCAGTTCACCTCCGACCTGATGCCCTCCGACCTCTCGGGCGTGTCGGTGTACGAGCGCGGCAGCGAGCAGTTTGTGTTTCACCCCGGCCCGGTGTTTGCCCAGGTGCTGCTGGCCGACGAAATCAACCGCGCCAGCCCGCGCACCCAGAGCGCCCTGCTGGAGGCGATGGAAGAGCGGCAGGTAACGGTAGCAGGCGAAACCCGCCCGCTGCCCAGCCCGTTTTTCGTGATCGCCACCCAGAACCCGCTGGATCAGCTGGGCACGTATGCGCTGCCCGAGTCGCAGCTGGATCGCTTTCACATGCGCCTGAGCCTGGGTTACCCCGACAGGCAGGCCGAGCGCGAGCTGCTGCAAGGCCACGACCGCCGGGCCATGCTGGCGCAGCTGCCCGCCGTGCTCGGCCCCGGCGAGCTGTCGGCATTGCAAAAACACATCCAGACCATCCACACCGCTGACCCCGTGCTGGACTATCTGCAAGACCTGGTGGCGGCCACGCGCAACGGGCGCTGGTTTGTGCAGGGGCTGAGCCCGCGTGCGGCCATTGCCGTGGTGCGGGCCGGGCAGGCACAGGCCTTTCTGAGCGGACGCAACTACGTGGCCCCGGACGACATCGCCGCCATCCTGCCCCAAACCATTGCCCACCGCCTGAGCCCGCTGCACAACGCCGGGCGGGGCGCACAGGAACAGGTGCGTGCGATGGTGGAAGCCACTCCCCTGCCCTGACCATTTCCCGAACCTCCACACAGATGGCCCATACCCCAGCTGCCCCGGTCTCTTCTGCGCTCGGAGCCATCACGGCCCCGCTGCGCGCACTGTGGCAAGTGCCTGCTCGCAAGCTGGCGGCCATGCTGGAGTCGCGCACCCCACGCACCGACAACCTGCAACTGACGCAGCGCAACGTCTACATCCTGCCCACCCGGCCCGGCTGGATGCTGGCCATCACCCTGCTGGTGATGCTGGTGGGCAGCATCAACTACCAGCTCAACCTGGGCTACATGCTCACTTTCCTGATTGCCGGGGCGGCGGTGGTGGGCATCCATGTGTGCCACGGCACGCTGCGCGGGCTCACACTCAAGGTCAAACCGCCACAACCCTGCTTTGCAGGCTCATCGGCCCGGCTGGAAGTGGTGCTGATCAGCGACCGGCCATCGGCCCGCTACGGCATCGGCGTGGCCGTGGCCCGGCACAGCGAATGGGCCCATGTGGATGTGCTGCCCCAGGACAGCACCACCGTCGAAGTGGGCTGGCAGCCACCCGCACGGGGCCGCCACCACCTGCCCACCCTGACGCTGGAAACCCGCTACCCGCTGGGCACCTTCCGGGTGTGGGCCGTGTGGCGGCCTGCGGCCACGGTGCTGGTCTATCCGCAACCCGAAGCACACCCGCCCCCTTTGCCCGCAGGCAGCCCCAAGCAGGGCCAGACCGCCGCTGCCATGCCCGCGCACACCGGAGAATTTGACGGTGTGCGGGCCTACCGCCGGGGCGACCCGCTCAAAGCCGTGGTCTGGAAGCGGGTGGCCCAGGCCGTGGCGCGGGGCTCTGCCGACCTGGTCAGCCGCGACAGCGCCAGCAGCGGCCAGCACGAGCTGTGGCTGGACTGGCAGCACACCGGCACCCAAGACACCGAGTTGCGGGCCTCGCGCCTGACCGCCTGGGTGCAACTGGCCGACCGGCTGGGCCTGAACTACGGCCTGCGCCTGCCCGGCCACCAGATTGCCCCCGGCCAGGGTGCCGCCCACCGATTGACCTGCCTCGAAGCCCTCGCACTGTGCTGACACCCACCGCCCCGCCCTCTTCTTTTACTGCGGCCCGCTCGCTGCCCCTGGCACAGCGGCTGGCGCAGTTGCCACGCGACACCCGCGACACCTTGTTTCTGCTGGGCCTGATCGGCTGGGTGCTGCTGCTGCAACTGAACAACCTGCCCGTGTGGTGCTCCGGGCTGGCGGCGCTGGTGCTGCTGTGGCGCGGCATCCTGACCTGGCGCAACCAACCCCTGCCCAGCCGCTGGTGGCTGGTGATTCTGCTGGCGCTCACCATTGGTGCAACCCTGCTGACCTACCGCACCATTTTCGGGCGCGATGCCGGGGTCACGCTGATTGCCGTGTTGCTGGCGCTCAAAACACTGGAGCTGCGTGCCCGCCGCGATGCATTTGTGGTGTTCTTTCTGGCACTTTTCACATTGCTGACGCACTTTTCTTACTCACAAAGTCTGGTCACTGCGGCGGGTGTGCTGCTGGCGGTGTGGGGGCTGCTGACCGCGCTGGTCAATGCCCACATGCCAGCCGGGCGGCCCTCGCTGTGGGTGGCGGCCAAAACAGCGGGGGGCATGGCCTTGCTGGGCGCACCCATCATGGTCGTGCTGTTCATGCTGTTTCCGCGCATGGCACCACTGTGGGGCGTACCCGTTGATGCCAGTGCAGCCCGCACCGGGCTGTCTGACCGCATGCAGGTGGGCCAGGTCGCCCAACTGGCCCAGGACACCTCGGTGGCCCTGCGCGTGAAGTTCGATGGCCCACCGCCCCCGGCGCAAGACCTGTATTTCAGGGGGCCGGTGCTCAGCCGGTTTGACGGCATCGAGTGGCGGCCCCAACGCTCCCGCCAGCCCGACGCGTTCCAGCTGGGCGCTGAACTGCGGCCGCAAGGCCAGGGCGTGCGCTACGAAGTGACGCTGCAACCCCACCAGCGCAACTGGGTGATGGTGCTGGATGCCACGCCCACCGCCCCTGCACTGCCCAAGCACAACCTGCACATGACCGCCGATCTGCAATGGCTGACCGAGCGCCCCATCACCGAGCTGGCCCGCTACCGCGCCGAAAGCTTCCCCCGCTTCACCCACGGCCCGCTGCTGCCCGAGCTGGGTTTGCAGGATTTTGTCGATTTGCCTCCCGGCTTCAACCCCCGCACCCTGGCCCTGGCCCAACAGTGGCGCAATGAAACACGCCAGAACCCGCAGGCCGAAACGGAGCTGGTGCAGCGCGCCCTCACACTGCTGCGCACTGGCGGCTACCAGTACACCCTCAGCCCCGGCGTGTACGGCCAGCACAGCGCCGACGAGTTCTGGTTTGACCGCAAGCTGGGCTTTTGCGAGCACATTGCGGCGGCTTTTGTGATTCTGATGCGCGGCATGGACATACCGGCCCGCATCGTCACCGGCTACCAGGGTGGCGAGGCCAACCCCATCGACCAGTTCTGGACGGTGCGCCAGAGCGATGCCCACGCCTGGGCCGAAGTGTGGCTGACTGGCCAGGGCTGGGTACGGGTCGATCCCACCTCATCGGTGTCACCCAGCCGCACCACCACGCTGGCAACACTGGAGCCACCGCGTGGCGTGGTGGGCACGGCCATGTTCAACCTCAGCCCGGCAATGGGTGTGCGCCTGCGTGCCACCTGGGATGCCGTCAACAACCGCTGGAACCAGTGGGTGCTGAACTACTCGCAAGACCGCCAGCTTGACCTGCTGAAAAACATCGGGTTCGACTCCCCCAGCTGGCGCGATCTGGGCTATGTGCTGGCGGGCCTGCTGACCGTGGTCAGCCTGGCCGGTGCGGCCTGGACGCTGTGGGAGCGCCGCCAGCACGACCCCTGGCTGCGCCTGCTGCAACAGGCCCGCCAGCGCACAAAACAGCTCGGCATAGATGCCCCCCCGCACGCCACGCCCCGGCAACTGGCGGCACTGCTGCAACAGCACTGCGCCACCCAGCCCGAAACCACCGCTGTGGTGCAGTGGCTGCTGGCCCTGGAAACCATCCGGTACGCATCCCCCCGCACGGCACACGCTGCGTCCACAGGCCGCCAGCCCGCTGCCCGGCACCAGCCCGACACCGCCCTGCTGCGACCACTGCAACAACAGTTCAAAACCCTGCGCTGGCCCCAGGCCAACACCATGCCTCAGCGCCCCCCTTCATCGCACCCTCCCCATTCACCCCGCCAGGCCTGACCGCTCTGACTGTTTTTCCCGCTTTCGCATGCGCCCAACTTTTGCCAGACTGCTGGCCATCAGCACCATCATTTCAATCGCTGCCTGCGCCCTCCCTGCCAGCGCAAAAGACCCCAAAAGCATTGAAAAAAAACCGGCCCAGGCCGCAGCCGAATCATTCAGCACGTATGCCAACCACCCGGTGGCCAATCTGTTTGCCGAAGACGTGGCCCACCGCCGTGGGCTGGATGCCGACAGCGTGCGCGCCCTGCTGGCCCAGGCCCGCAAACTGCCGCGCGTGCAGCAACTCATGCGCCCGGCCACCAGCGAAACCGCCAAAAACTGGGCCGCCTACCGCGCCCGCTTCATTGAGCCCGTGCGGCTCAAGGCAGGCCAGGCCTTCTGGCAACGCCACCGCCCGTGGCTGGACAAGGCCCAGGCCGAAACCGGGGTGCCCGCCAGCCTGATCGTGGGTGTGATCGGGGTGGAAACCCTGTATGGCCGCCACATGGGCGACTTTCGGGTGCTCGATGCCCTGGCCACACTGGCTTTCGACTTCCCGCCCGAGCACCCGCGCGCAGCGGCCCGCAGCGCGTTTTTCAGGGACGAGCTGGAACAGTTTCTCAGCCTGATCCAGCGCACCGGCCAGGATGCCACCAGCGTGCGTGGCAGCTACGCCGGCGCGATGGGCATGCCCCAGTTCATGCCCAGCAGTTGGGTGAAGCACGCGGTGGACTTTGATGGCGATGGCCGGGTTGACCTGCAAGGCAGCGCAGCCGATGCGATTGGCTCGGTGGCCAACTACTTTGTGGCCTTCGGCTGGAAGCCCGGCATGCCCACGCACTACCCCGTCAGTTTCGATGTCACCCGGCTGGACATGGATGCCCTGATGGCCCCCGACATCCTGCCCACCTTCAGCCCGGCCAGCTTCGAGGCCAAGGGCGCGGTGCTGACAGAAGAAGGCCGCACCCACCCCGGCCCGCTGGCCCTGATCGAGCTGCACAACGGCAAAACCGGCCAGCCAGCCAGCTACGTAGCGGGCACCGAAAATTTTTATGCCGTCACCCGCTACAACTGGAGCAGCTATTACGCACTGGCCGTGATCGAGCTGGGCCTGTCTGTGGAAGCACGCATGCGCGGTGTGCCCTTGCCCCTGTCGATGTCAGACAGCACCACCCGGTTGCGCCCTTGATCTTTGGCCCGGTACAGCGCCGCATCGGCGGCGTGAACCAAGGCATCGGGGGCATCACCTTGCGTAGGAATGCCCACCGCCACACCCAGGCTCACCGTCACCACAGCGGCCACGCCTGAGTGGGCATGCGCTATGCCAGCGGCCTGGATGTTGGCCCGGATGGACTCGGCCACCGCCATCGCATGGATCACGCTGGTGCCCGGCAGCACCACCACAAATTCCTCGCCACCGTAGCGGGCCACCAGCTCGCCAGCCCGGCGCACCGTGGTCAGCAACACCTCACCCACCCGGCGCAGGCATTCGTCGCCCTGCTGGTGGCCGTAATGGTCGTTGTAGGCTTTGAAGTGATCCACATCCAGCATGATGACGGCCAGCGGGGTGGCTTGCCGCAAGGCACGCTGCCATTCGTCCAGCCACACCGCATCGAAGCGGCGGCGGTTGGCCAGGCGGGTCAGCGCATCGGTCACGCTCAGCACCTCCAACTGGTGGTTGACTTCTTCCAGCGCATGGGTGCGTTGCTGAACCTTGTCCTCCAGCTCGGTGTTGGCCTGCGCCAGGGCCACACGCAAACGCAACTGCTCGGCCAGCTCGGTCTGCAAGCGAACGGAATAGCGCCAGCCGGCCCACAGCAGCAGCAAGATGGCAACCAGCCGCAACGACAAGGTCAGCTTGCGCAACTGGTCGTGCTCGCGGGCCGTGTTGGTCAGCTCGATGGACAACGCCCCCACAGCGGCTTCGCTGTTGATTTCGTAGAGTTTGAGTGCCATGCCGTAATCGCTGGCCAGCAACACCTGGTAAGCATCGGGCCATTTTTCCTGGCGCATCAGATCGAACACCCGTGACTCGACCGTGCGCAGCGCTTGCTGCTCCTGGCTCAGCGCCAGCACATCGCCCGCCAGGGTCATGGTCTGTGTCAGTTGCAGCACCTCTTGCATGGTGGCATCAAACTCGATCTGGAGCGACTGGTAGCTGGCCGCACGCAAGCTGTTTTTCTCCAGCACCGCCATCGCAATGACGCTGGTCAAGCCCTGGTTGAGCCTGAGCATGCGTTCCAGCCCCAGCTGAATGCGCATGGACTGGTGGTGCAGCTGGTTGGCCTTGAAGTCGGTGTAGAAACCACCCACAAAAGCCACCAGCAACAACCCCACTGCCAAATGGATACTGCCTAAAAATCGCATGGAGTCCTGCCAATGTGAAATCAAAAAGACAGGAAACTCACTGGATGACTTTGTCGGCTTTGGCCAACAGGTCGGGGGCCAGCGTCACGCCCTGGGCCCGCGCTGCCCGCAGGTTGATCACCAGGCTGAACTTTTCCACTGGCCCCCAGGGCACATCGCCCGGTGAAATGCCCTTGAGCACCAGCGCGGCCTTGCGCCCCGCCGAGTAGCCCACCAGAAAATAATCCAGCCCGTAGGCCAGCACCGCGCCGCGCGCCACGCTGTCAATGTCCCCGGCAAACAACGGAATTTTGCGCTGGTCGCACACGCGCGCAATGGCCTCCAGGGCGGCCACGGTGGTGTTGTCGGATGTGATGGTGAAGGCTTGCACCTTGTCGGCCAGCTGGGCGGCGGCGACACCGACCTCCGCACTGCTGGCCACGGTGGCTTCGATCAGGGTCAGGCCCAGGCGCTGGGCCGCCTCGCGCATGGATTGGACGTGGGTCAGCGAGTTGCTTTCCTGCGGGTTGTAGATGGTGCCCCAGACCTTGGCTTTGGGCATGACCTTCGCGTAGGTTTCCATTTGCAGCTGCACTGGCCACAAATCGCTCAGGCCGGTGACGTGGGTGCCGGTTTTCTGGCCTGGCGCACTGCCCGCTGGCACCAGCCCGGCACGCACCGGGTCGGTGACCGAAGAAAACACCATCGGTATGCGGCTGCCCGTGCGCATCACGGCCTGCGAAGTGGGTGTGGCAATGGTGTGGATCAGATCCACCTTGGCCTGCACCAGCTCGCGGGCAATGGCCTCGGCGCGGGCCATGTCGCCACCGGCATCGCGGCGCAGGTAGGTGACATTCACCCCTTCTTTGAAACCGGCACTGGCCAGTCCGGCTTCAAAACCCTTTTCATCGGCATCCAGGGCCAGGTGCGACACGATTTTGGTCACCCCGATGCGTACCATCTTGGCCTGGGCCTGCACCGCCCCAGGCCAAACCCAGGCCGCAGAGACCGACAGCGCCACCCCCAACCATTCGCGGCGCGAGGCGGCGGAGCAACACGGTGAAAAGCTTGGTTTTTCAGACATCTGGACTCCTGCAACTGGCCTGTGTGGTCATGATGACACAATGCCACGCAATCCTCCACACCGCAGCACTCCACCACCCCTGTGCAGCCTTCCAATTGCACACGCACACCAGCCCATGACGATGTCCAGCACCCCATCCCAAGGCTGCCCGGTCAGCGAATCCACAGCAAGCAGCCAGCCCCCGGCAGCCCACACCCCTTCCGATTACGAGCAGATGTTTGACTGGGCTCCCGTGTCGCTGTGGCTGGAAGACTACAGCGGCCTCAAACGCCTGTTCACGCAGTGGCGCAGCGAGGGCATCGACAACCTGGCCAGCCACTTGCAGGCCGATCCCCAGCGCCTGGAGCAATGCATGCGGGAGTACCGGGTGCTGCGGGTCAACCAATACACGCTGGATCTGTTTGAAGCCCGTGACCAGGCCGAACTGCAATCCCGCCTGAGCGAAGTGCTGCGCGACGACATCAAAGACACCATCACCGACGAACTGTGCCAGCTCTGGTCTGGCCGCATGGGGTTCGACACCCAAACCTTCAACTACACACTGAGTGGCCGCCGCCTGGAGGTACGCATCCGCGCCCGCATCCTGCAAGGCCACGAAGACACCTGGGACAGGGTGCTGCTGACACTGGAAGACGTGACACGCGAAGAACACGACCGCAAGCTGCTGGCCGAGCGCGAACGCTATGCCAGCAGCCTGTTCGAGTTGTCGCCCGTGTCGCTGTGGGTGGAAGATTTCACTGCAATCAAGGCATTGATTGACGAGGTGCGGGCCTGTGGCATCGAGGATTTTTCGACCTTCGTGCAAGTTCACCCCGACTTTGTGGGCCGCTGCGTGCAGGAAATCCGCGTCATCGACATCAACCAGCACACCTTGCACATGCTGGGCGCACCGAGCAAGGAGGCCGTGATCAAGCAACTGGGCGAGGTGTTCAGGGATGAGATGCACGAGTCGTTCAAGGCCCAGCTGATTGACCTGTGGAACGGCAAAACATTCCAGCAGCGCGAGGTGGTGAACTACAGCCTCAACGGCACCAAGCTGCACATCCACATGCAGTTCGCTGTCATGCCGGGGCACGAGGCCGACTGGAGCCGGGTGCTGGTGTCGCTGGTGGACATCACCGCACGCAAAAAAGCCGAGGCCTATCTGGAGTACCTGGGCAAGCACGATGTGCTCACCAAGCTGCGCAACCGGGCTTTTTTCAGCGATGAAGTCAACCGGCTGTCGCGCAAAGGCCCCTGGCCGGTGAGTGTGCTGGTGATCGACCTCAACGGGCTCAAGGAGGTCAACGACGACGAAGGCCATGCCGGCGGCGATGCCATGCTGCGCCGCGCGGGCGAGGTGCTGGGCAAGGCCGTCGATGCCCCGGCCTGCGCCTGCCGCATAGGGGGCGATGAGTTCATCGTGCTGATGCCTGGCAGCCAGCCCGGCGATGCACTGGTCATGCAGGAACGCATTGCCAAAGTGCTTGAACTCAACAACCAGTTCTATCCCGGCAAGCCTCTGAGCTTTGCCATCGGCCAAGGCACTTGCCAGGCCGGGGAGTCACTGGATCAGACCATCCAGCAGGCCGACCGGGCCATGTACGAGGCCAAGGCGGCCCACTACAAAGCGCAGGCCAAAGACCGGCGCGCCCGCTGAACAGGTTTCAGACCGATGCGGGCATCAGGAAGTCGCGGCTGATGCGCCAGCCCAGGTTGTTGACCCGATCCAGAAACTGCGTGAGGAAGGCATGCAGGCCCGTAGCCAGGATTTCGTCGATGCGGGCATATTGCAGATCGGCCCGCAGCTTGCCGGCAATGCGCTCGGTTTCGGCTGAATGGCTGTTGGTCACCAGCAGCAGGTTGGAGACCAGCTCGTTCATGCTGGCCGCCAGGCTGCGGGGCATGTCGGGGCGCAGGATCAGCAATTCGGCCACCAATTCGGGCTTGATGACATCGCGGTACACCTTGCGGTACACCTCGAAGGCACTGACGCTGCGCAAAATGGCGCTCCAGTGGTAGAAGTCGTACTCCTGGTCCATCTCGCTGGCGGTGCCGAAGAAGTCGCTTTCCACGGCATGGAATTTCACATCCAGCAGACGCGCCGTGTTGTCGGCCCGCTCCAGAAACGTGCCCATGCGGTAGAAGTGGAACGCCTCGTCTTGCAGCATGGTGCCGATGGCCACGCCGCGCGACAGGTGCGAGCGGTGCTTGACCCACTCGAAAAACGCCGCCGGGTCGCGCTCGAAGTCTTTGCTTTTGAGGTAGCTGGTGAGCTTGAGCCAGGTGCTGTTCTGGGTTTCCCACACCTCTGTGGTGAGGGTGCCGCGCACGGCACGGGCGTTTTCGCGGGCAGCCGTCAGGCAGGAGGCGATGCTGGACGGGTTGTCCAGATCACGCACCATGAAGTCCATCACATTGCGCGGCGTGATGCTCGCGCGCGGGCTGCCCTGGGCAAGCAACTCAAGGTGGAGTGAGTGATCTCGTGTGATCTGGCGAAGCTCGCCATCAATGTACTCGTAGACGCGTGAGTCGCCAACGTTGA
>RRZU012938193.1_pt1 | contig 10419 bp, 7 predicted proteins | sample 2165561 | NCBI WGS metagenome assembly RRZU01 (sample SAMN10456909, study PRJNA506462) | wastewater metagenome | isolation source: wastewater sludge | place: USA: Moscow, Idaho | reverse complement strand
TTGCGTCCTTTTTATATTGCATTGCTAAGAGTTTGTATTTCCTTTTTTTTAAAGAGGGAGGTCTCTAATTTGTTTCTATGCTTACGTTTACGCTGCATCTAGAAATTGTGATGCTTAATTGTAGCTCAAAAAAACGCTATATCTTAATTTTGAGTATATAAGCATACAGTCTTTCCCCTAATAATAGCAACAATAAAGCGTGTACTTCGCCATTTTAAAATGCTTTTTTGTAACATTAAATCTGAATACTACCTTTAAATTATATATCGAATTACTTTGTTTTTGAGTACGAATGTTTAAATTCGTATTGCATAAGAATGATGAACATAATGGATAATTAGTGGAGTATATAGTAAAACCAAAATCATCTTATTCTTAATATGAAGCCCACAAGGGTTCAATGTTCCTTTTATAATATTAATAAGCTTTAGAAACAAACTAATTCTATTTTTAGTACAGAATTATAGATAAATAAAAATAATAAGATGAGTAATCGTAGAAATTTTATAAAGACTGCTGCAGCGGCTTCGGTGGCTGTTGCATTAAATTCATTTGGTGTAAAGTCTGAAGAAGAAATTAATACTGTTGTTTCAAAAAAAGGGAAGAAACCTATTGTTCTTTCTACTTGGAATTTCGGAATTCAAGCGAACGAAGCCGCTTGGGAAATCTTAAAAAATAAAGGACGTGCTTTGGATGCTGTAGAAGCCGGCGTGAAAATTCCCGAGGGCGATCCAACTGAGCGCAGCGTGGGCTACGGCGGAAGACCGGATAGAGACGGTCGTGTAACACTCGACTCCTGTATTATGGACGAGCAGGCAAATATTGGATCGGTTGGTTGTTTGGAAAACATAAAACATCCTATTTCTGTAGCGAGAGCTGTTATGGAAAAAACGCCACACGTGATGTTAGTAGGTGATGGTGCTTTGCAATTTGCCTTATCCCAAGGGTTTAAAAGGGAGAATTTATTGACCGAAGAGTCTGAAAAAGAATGGAAGGAATGGCTAAAAGATAGTAAATACAAACCCATTGCAAATATTGAAAATCACGATACCATTGGGATGATTGCTTTAGATGCTGATGGAAATCTTTCGGGAGCTTGTACCACTAGCGGAATGGCTTTCAAAATGCACGGTCGGCTAGGAGATTCGCCTATCATAGGCGCTGGTTTATTTGTTGATAACGAAATTGGCGCTGCTACCGCAACAGGTCATGGGGAAGAGGTGATTCGGATTTCAGGTTGCCATTTGGTTGTCGAATTAATGCGTCAGGGAAAATCACCTCAAAAAGCATGTGAAGAAGCCGTTGCGCGAATTGTCAAACTGACTAAGAATAGAAATAAAGAGCTAAAGGATATTCAAGTTGGCTTTATTGCATTGAATAAAAAAGGGGAATATGGTTCGTATTGTATTCAAGGCGGTTTTAATTATGCTATTCATGACGATACAGGAAACCGATTAATTGATGCTGAATTTTTTTTAAAATAAAATGGGAATGAGTAAATTAGAAATAGCGTGTTTTAATCTTAAAAGTGCGATTATAGCTCAAGAAAATGGAGCGGATCGAGTAGAATTATGTGCCGAAATGAAAGAAGGCGGAACTACACCTGATTTTGAAATTACTAAACAAGCTCGTAAAGAATTGACTATCGATTTGAATGTAATGATTCGTCCGCGTGGTGGAGATTTTGTATACACCAATGCCGAATTTGAGCAAATGAAAGCTGAAATTTTAGCCTTCAAAAAATTAAATGTAGATGGTTTTGTTTTTGGAATTTTGGATAAAGACGGAAATTTCGATAAAGAACAGAACATGGAATTGGTTGCTTTAGCCAATCCAATTCCGTGTACTTTCCATCGTGCTTTTGATGTGGTGAATAATGTGTTCCAATCCCTCGAAAGTGTTATCGAATGCGGTTTTAAAACGATATTAACCTCTGGACAAAAAGAAAATGTAGTGGAGGGAATTACTGTTTTGACAGAATTAGTCAAAAAAGCAAATAATCGAATTATTATAATGCCAGGTGGCGGATTGCGCTCAACGAATATTGGTTTGTTAAAAGAAAAAACAAAAGCTTCTTTTTACCATTCATCGGCTATTGTTGATAAAGGAGAAACAGCAAATGGCGATGAGGTTAAAGCTTTGAAAGAGAAATTGAAGCAAAAATAAAATTATCAAAAAACCCGGAGTTGGCATACTCCAGGTTTTCTTTGGCAACAAACTATTAAAAACTAATTCTCTAAAATGGTTTTTAGAACAATCCACCACCACCTTCTTTGGTATTACTGTCTCTTTGTTTGCGTTGTAGACTTTTGTTTTTTCCAGTCCCAAACATATAATTAAAACCTACATAAACCGATTGACTTTCCCAAGTAAATTGACCTGTTTGCGGATAAGGGTTGTCTCCGTAAAAGCCGGCTTTCATGGTGTCAAAAATATCATTGAAACGAACACTCAATGTAGCTTTGTCTTTTAAGAAGGAGTAACGACCACCTGCGTCAATTTTATACATTTCTTTCCCGTTGAATTGCACTCCATCAACACCAGATCTGTAAAATCCAAATAAAAGGAAACGAAGACTTTTAGTCGCTTTGAAATTACTGTTGAAACGGGCATTAAAAGCTGAAGCATTCACTTCTTTGGTAACAAAATCAAATGAATTGGTAGTTGTGTTAAACATAGAAACCAACCCTTTTTGTGTGATGCTCGAAAAATCTACAGCCGGCTGAATATCCCACCAGCTATTGATTTTGTAATTTAATGAAGCCTCAAAACCATAAGCTGTGTTAGTGTCAAAATTATCATAACTCATAATTTGTTTGTCCTGATTTTGTGGATCTGGATATAAAACTCTGTTGATTTCGTTGTTAATCGTTCGCACAAAAACACCAGTAGTTATGGATCCTTTGCTTACTGTTTTTGTATAATTTAACTCTACAGAATTAGTGAATTGTGGTTGTAATTCTGGATTTCCAATAGAGGTTACTCTAGGAGTGCTGAATTCTCTAATGGGTTTGGTTTGTCCTAAACTTGGTCGGTCCACACGGCGGCTGTAACTCATTTGAAACTGATCTTTCTCGCTTAGAGAATACGTCATCGATGCCGAAGGGTATAAAGTGATATAATCGTCTTTGAATGCAGTAACGTTGTTTAGTTTTGCATTTACCTTGTAGCTTTCAAAACGGGCACCCAATTGATATCCTATCTTTTTAAACTTTTGACCAAAAGTAACATAAGCGGAATGTATATCTAGGTCGTAGTCATAATTAGAGTTCGATAAAGAACTGTTATTGGTGGTGTAGTTGTTTTGGGTTCTTACTATACGAGTTTCAGCACCCATCTCCAATTTGCTTTTTTCATTCAAAGGATTTACATAATCTAAATTGATGGTAGAGTTCTCTCTTTTTTCGCTAATATCGTCACTGTAAGCACTTGTTGGAATGCTTGGATTATTAAAAGTTGTTCGAAAGTTGGCAAGCTGATCTCCTGAATAAATGCTATGGTTTATTTCTAAATCCAAAGTTTCACCTTCTTTTTTTGTCAAATGTTTGAATGCTAAATTATACGTTCCATCTAAGTTGTTTCCATCATATTTTGAATATTGGGTCAAATTTTTTGTTGCATCAGGATTAAGGATACTCACATCTACTTTTCCATCTCCAATAAGTTTGTTTTGATTGGTGTAAACAGAAAGCGTATTTTTATCATTGATATAATAATCCATACCAATTTTAAACAAATGCGATTTGTCATCATTTTTAATATCAAATAGCTGGTTTGATTGATCGTCCAATCTCAAGATACTTCCTTCATTGAATTTTTTGCCAAAATTATTCCCGTAAGTTGCGAAAAAATTGACCTTTCCAGTTTTGTAATTCAAATTGGTTGAACTATTAATTTTAGGTGTTTTTGCAAAAGTTAAACCGGTATTTATACTGGCATTAAATCCGTCATTTGCATTTTTGTGCAAAACAATATTGATAATCCCTGACATTCCTTCCGGATTGTATTTAGCACTTGGATTGGTAATAAGCTCAATTTTTTTAATAGATGTGGATGGGATTTGTTTCAATAATTGCGAAGCTTCGATATTGCTCGGTCTACCATCAACTAGTACCCGTACATTTTCATTACCACGCAATGAGATTTTACCATCTTGATCTACATTGACTGATGGAATATTATTCATGATTTCAGATGCCGTAGCTCCAGCGGTAGTAAGGTCTTTACCTACATTAATCACTTTTCTGTCAATTTTTTGTTCAATTGTAGAGCGTTCACTTACGATTTCGACACCTTTTAATTGGATAGCATCTTCTTCAATAGCAATAGTATTTAAGTTGACGTCGCTGTTTTCTGTAAGTTTTACTGATTTTAAAATCGTTTTGTAACCAATAAATTGGATTTCTACTACGTACTCTTTTAAGGCTAAATTCTTTATTTGAAAAATCCCTTTGTCAGATGTGATACCGCCAGTGACGACTTTGTTGTTCTCCTTTACCACAATATTTACATACGGTAACGGTTCATTGGTTTTTTTGTCGATTACTTTTCCTGAAATACTTCCTGTGTTCTCCAGAAGAGGTTTTTTGGTTACTGTTTGCGCTTGCAACGAAAATACGGTTGCAATAAAGCAGATTAAGATTAATTTGATTTTCATGATTGATTGTGATTTAATTGATGATTTATGTTTGATTTAACATTCATTTTAATTAGAATTCGTTTCGTTTAAATGCATTAAATAGTGTTAGAATTATACTCAGTAGACTCATGAAAGAATTATTTGTTACATCTTTTTTTAATTAAATGCAGCTATTTAAAAAACTAAATGTGTAAGAGTCTCATTTTTAGCAAGAAATTATCTTATTTCTCAATTCTCAAATTCCCCCAGAATAACTATCTTTGCAGCCTTAAAAACAATACTCAAAATGACATTACCACAAATTCTTACGCCCGCTATTGAAAAAGCTGTAAAAGCTTTATTTGACGTTACCCTTGATAAAGTTGAATTTCAAACTACTCGGAAGGAATTTGAAGGAGATATTACAATGGTTATTTTCCCTTTGTTGAAAGTGGTGAAAAGCAATCCAGTTGAATTAGGAAATAAAATAGGAACGTATTTAGTTGAGAACATAGCTGAGGTAAGCCGTTTTAATGTGGTTTCCGGATTTTTAAATATTGTGATTTCTGATGAATATTATTTAAATTTCTTTAACGAAATAAAAGATGACGTTGCCTTTGGTTTCGTTACTCCAAATCCAAATGAAAAAGCGGTAATGGTAGAGTATTCTTCGCCAAACACTAATAAACCCTTGCATTTAGGTCACGTGCGCAATAATCTTTTGGGATATTCAGTGTCAGAAATTATCAAAGCTTCGGGTAAAAAAGTGTATAAAACCCAAATCATTAATGATAGAGGAATTCATATTTGCAAATCGATGTTGGCTTGGCAAAAATTCGGAAACGGACAAACACCAGAATCAACTGGTTTAAAAGGAGATAAGTTAGTTGGAAATTATTATGTGGCTTTTGACAAAGCATACAAAGAAGAAATAGCGCAATTAATGAGCACAGGCAAAACCGAAGAGGAAGCTAAAAAGCAAGCGCCAATTATTCTAGAAGCACAAGAAATGCTATTGAAATGGGAAGCTGGAGATGATGCAGTAATCACGCTTTGGAAAACGATGAATCAATGGGTTTATGATGGTTTTGCGATTAGTTATAAAAATCTAGGCGTCGATTTTGATGCGTATTATTATGAGAGCAACACCTATTTGTTAGGAAAAAATGTGGTTCAGATTGGTTTAGACAAAGGCGTTTTCGAAAAAGATCCTGACGGTTCAGTTTGGATTGATCTGACCGAAGAAGGTTTAGACCGTAAAATTGTATTGCGTTCTGACGGAACTGCTGTTTACATGACGCAAGATATTGGAACTGCCATTCAGCGTGTGAAGGATTATCCAGATGTTGGCGGAATGGTGTATACGGTTGGAAATGAACAGGATTATCACTTCAAAGTGTTGTTTTTGATCCTAAAAAAATTAGGCTTTGATTGGTCTAAAAATTTATTTCATTTGTCGTACGGAATGGTCGATTTGCCTTCGGGAAAAATGAAAAGCCGCGAAGGAACTGTGGTCGATGCCGATGATTTGATGCAGGAAATGACCGCTACAGCACAAAAAATAGCCGAGGATTTAGGAAAATTAGACACTTATTCTCCTGAAGAAAAAGCAAAATTATACAATACTATTGGTCTTGGTGCCTTGAAATATTACATTTTGAAAGTAGATCCTAAAAAACGTATTCTTTTTAATCCAGAAGAATCGGTAGATTTTGCTGGAAATACAGGGCCGTTTATTCAATATACGTATGCCAGAATTCAATCGATTATTCGTAAAGCAAATTTTGACTATAATGTTGCGTCGAGCGTAGTCGAGATGCACGAAAAAGAAAAAGAATTAATAAAACAACTGGAATTATTCCCTGAAGTGATTCAAAATGCAGCGCAGCATCACAGTCCTGCTTTGCTTGCAAACTTCACGTATGACTTGGTTCGAGAATACAATTCATTTTATCAAGCCGTTCCAATTCTTGGCGAAGCCAATTTAGAAAAGAAAATTTTCAGAGTGCAACTGTCTAAAAAAGTGGCAGATGTTATTGCATCGTCCTTTAAATTATTAGGCATAAATGTGCCTGAAAGAATGTAATTAGTAGAAAAAAACGACTTCAAAATGAGGTCGTTTTTTTGTTAAAATAAACCTCAAAATGAGCTGTCAATATTCTAATTATCTAATTGCCTAATTATCTAATTAGTTTATCTTTGCATTTCAAAATAAATCAATACTATGTTCGATAATTTAAGCGATAAACTAGATAAAGCCTTTCACATACTTAAAGGTCACGGAAAAATCACCGAAGTAAACGTAGCAGAAACTTTAAAAGAAGTTCGTCGTGCTTTACTTGATGCCGATGTGAATTTTAAAATTGCCAAAGATTTTACTACAAGAGTAAAAGAGAAAGCGATCGGGCAAGACGTTTTAACAACTTTACAGCCTGGACAGTTATTAGTGAAGCTGGTCAAAGACGAGCTGACTGAATTAATGGGTGGAGACGTTGCTGGAATCAATCTTTCGGGTGCACCTACAGTAATTTTAATGTCAGGTTTACAAGGTTCAGGTAAAACTACTTTCTCAGGCAAACTAGCCAATTATTTATTGACAAAAAAGAATAAAAAACCACTTTTGGTTGCTTGTGATATTTACCGTCCTGCGGCAATCCAGCAATTGTATGTAGTGGGAGATTCTATAGGTGTTGAGGTATACTCAGAGCCAGAAAATAAAAACCCTGTTGAAATTGCTCAAAATGCAATTAAACATGCCAAAGCAAACGGATTCAATGTTGTGATTATCGATACAGCAGGTCGTCTTGCTGTTGATGCAGCAATGATGGACGAGATTTCTCGTGTTCATAAAGCGATTCAACCACAAGAAACCTTATTTGTTGTGGATGCGATGACAGGTCAAGATGCTGTAAATACGGCAAAAGCATTCAACGATATCTTAAATTTTGACGGAGTTATCCTTACAAAATTAGATGGAGATACACGTGGTGGAGCTGCACTATCTATTAAAACGGTAGTAAATAAACCAATTAAGTTTGTAGGTACAGGCGAAAAGATGGAGGCAATTGATGTGTTCTATCCAATTCGTATGGCCGAAAGAATTTTAGGAATGGGTGACGTGGTGTCTTTGGTTGAAAGAGCACAAGAGCAATTTGACGAAGAAGAAGCACGAAAAATCCAAAAGAAAATTGCTAAAAACGAATTCGGTTTTGATGATTTTCTTTCTCAAATTCAACAAGTAAAGAAAATGGGTAATATGAAAGATTTGGTTGGAATGATACCAGGTGCTTCAAAAGCCATGAAAGATGTTGAGATTGAAGATGATGCTTTCAAACATATTGAAGCAATTATTCACTCTATGACGCCAATTGAAAGGAGCAAACCCGCTTTGATTGATGTAAAAAGAAAAGCCCGTATTGCTAAAGGTTCAGGAACCAAAATAGAACAAGTCAATCAATTGATGAAGCAGTTCGAGCAAATGAGTAAGATGATGAAAATGATGCAGGGACCTGGAGGAAAAAACCTCATGAAAATGATGGGCGGAATGAAAGGTGGAATGCCTGGTGGAATGCCAGGAATGAGATAAAAATAAGTCAAATATCGAAAGTCTTAAGGTTGTAATGACTTTAAGACTTTCGACTTTAAGATATTAAACAAAACTAAAATGCAACTACTTGACGGGAAAAAAACAGCAAAAGACATTAAGAATGAAATTGCTGTTGAAGTACAAAAAATAAAAGACAATGGAGGGAAAGTACCTCATTTAGCAGCAGTTATTGTTGGTAGTAATGGTGCCAGTTTAACCTATGTAGGAAGCAAAGTAAAATCGTGCCAACAAATTGGTTTTGAATCTACTTTAATGGCTTTGCCAGAGGAAACTACCCAGGAGCAGTTGTTAGCAAAGATAAAAGAGTTGAACGAAGATGATGATTTAGATGGATATATCGTTCAATTGCCATTGCCAAAACACATTGATGAACAAAAAATATTGATGGCTATTGATCCCGACAAAGATGTGGATGGATTTCACCCAGCTAATTTTGGTAAAATGGCTTTGGATATGGAAACCTTTTTGCCAGCAACTCCTTATGGAATAATGGAATTGTTAGAAAGATATAAAGTAGATACTGCTGGAAAACACACCGTTGTTATTGGACGCAGCCATATTGTAGGTCGTCCTATGAGCATCTTGATGAGTCGCAAAGGCTATCCCGGAGATTCAACAGTGACTTTGACTCATAGTAGAACTAAAAACATTGAGGAGTTTACAAAAAACGCTGATATTATTATCACAGCTTTAGGAGTTCCAAACTATTTAAAAGCGGATATGGTTAAGGACGGAGTTGTCGTTATTGATGTTGGTATTACAAGAGTTGATGATGCTTCAAGTCCAAAAGGATATAAAATCACAGGTGATGTAGATTTTGATGGTGTAAGTAAAAAAGCATCGTTTATTACTCCGGTTCCAGGAGGAGTAGGCCCAATGACTATTGCCATGTTGTTGAAAAATACGCTGTTAGCAAGGAATATGAAAAAAAACAGTTAAAAAGATAAATAGTTTTAATGGAAAGCTTTAAATGAAAGTTTAAGGCTTTTTTTGTGGTCTTAAAAAACACTTAAAATGGAGCAAAAGCATGGTGCAGTAGATTTTAAACAATACTTTTACACTACTTAAAAAAAATAATTTTTAAATGGATGATTATTATTCGGACTTGTTGAACTAAAGTAGCACTTGATGCACTATCAAGAGGCTATACATAAACCTATAGAATTTTGATATGAGAGCTTTTTACAAAAACAACAACGGATTAATTGCTATTGAGGATTGGATTCCAAACTGCTGGACAAATATTGAATGTCCTACTGAAACCGAAAAAAGATATTTATTAGAAGAATTACAAATTCCCGAAGCTTTTTATAGTGATATTGAAGATATTGACGAAAGACCAAGGATAGAAATTGAAAATGGTTGGACTTTGATTATCATGCGAATTCCAGTAAAAAGTAATGATGTTAAACTACCTTTTCATACCATTCCTGTTGGTATTGTTTTTAAAGGTGAAGTTTGCATCACCATTAGTTTTCATAAAACGGAAATGCTTTCGGATTTTGTAACCTACACCAAGCGCAAGAATATTGATATAAAAGATAATTTTGATTTAGTATTGAAATTGCTGCTTTCCTCTAGTGTTTGGTTCTTAAAATACTTAAAACAAGTCAACCAAAAAATAAAGTTAGCCGAAGATAATTTGGAGAAATCCATAAAAAATGAGGAATTACAGGCTTTGCTTCAAATCGAAAAATGTTTAGTATTCTTTATGACTTCCTTAAAAGGTAATGATATTTTATTGCACAGAATCAAGAATATAAAATCTCAAAGAGAACACTTTGATTTGGATTTATTAGAAGACGTCGAAATTGAATTGCGTCAGGCTCAAGAAACAACTAATATTTATAGTGATATTTTGACAGGAACTATGGATGCGTATGCTTCTGTAATCTCTAATAATATGAATACTATAATGAAACAGATGACTTCGATTTCAATTATATTGATGATTCCCACTTTGATTGCTAGTTTGTATGGAATGAACGTTCCTAATAACTTACAAGGAAATAAATATGGAATTTGGATTGTTATTGCCGTATCGGTGCTATTATCTTATTTTGAAGTGGTTTTATTTAAAAGAAAAAGGTGGTTTTGAATCTAAAAAAAAAGCGTTTCAAATTTTTGAAAGGCTTTTTTTTTATACTAATAATCGCCTCTTTTCTTAAATCTGGGGTCGTCTCTTTTGATGAAT
>RRZU013601469.1_pt1 | contig 10420 bp, 9 predicted proteins | sample 2165561 | NCBI WGS metagenome assembly RRZU01 (sample SAMN10456909, study PRJNA506462) | wastewater metagenome | isolation source: wastewater sludge | place: USA: Moscow, Idaho | reverse complement strand
GTCGATCAAGGCAGCACCGACGGCTTCCGGTCCATCATCAACACTGGCCGCGTCGGCGGGCAGGAAGTCATGCATGTGCACATGCACATCGTCGGTGGGCCGGATCCGGTCGGGCCGATGCTCAAACGGTAGTTATTAGGAGAATTCAATGGGTTCCTTCAGCATTTGGCACTGGCTGATCGTCTTGGTGATCGTGATGCTCGTGTTCGGCACCAAGAAGCTTCGCAACATCGGCCAGGATCTCGGAGGCGCGGTGAAGGGCTTCAAGGACGGCATGAAAGAAGCCGAGGGCGGCGACAGCCAGAAGATCGGCGATGCCGCCAGCAAGCAGACCATCGACGCGGAAGCCCGGGAAAAGAACAAGTCCTGATCCAGGCCCGGCAGCACGCGCGGCAGAGGGGCGCATCGAGCCGCCCCTCTTTTTGTTTGTGGCGTCCGCCGGCCCCAGGTTTTTCCTCACATTAGGCGAATCAGATGTTCGACATCGGTTTTTCTGAACTCATGGTCATCGGTATCGTGGCCCTGCTGGTGCTCGGCCCCGAGCGGCTGCCCAAGGTTGCGCGCACCACCGGGCACCTCCTGGGCCGCCTGCAGCGCTATGTTTCCGATGTGAAGTCGGACATCAATCGCGAGATGCAGCTCGACGAGCTCAAGAAGCTGCAGGAGGAGGCGCGCAAGTCGGCGATGGCTTTCGAAGGCTCAGTGAGGAGCGAGGTGGCCAGTGTCGAGAACGGGCTCTCGTCTTCGCTGCAGTCGGCTTCGTCGGCGATCGGTGATCTCGAGAACACCCTGAAATCCGCGCCGCCGGCGAGCCCGGAGGCCGTGGATGCCGCCCACAGCCACGACGTCGTCTCCGATCTCCTTGACAAGCAGCTGGCCGAGGCCGAGCGGCACGCCGGCCCGGTGGCCTTCGCCGATGTCCCGCCCATAGCGGCGCCGGCCGCGCCGGTGCCGGCCAGCCCCGATCCAACCGACCCCGGCGCCGCCGGCAAGAGCACCCAGTCATGAGCGAGCCGCAGGAAGACAGTTTCATTTCCCACCGGGTCGAGCGGCGCGACCGCCTGCTGCGGGCGGTGGTCGCGGTGGTCGTGGTCTTCGTGTGCCTGATGCCCTGGGCCGGCGACATCTACGACATCCTCGCCCACCCGATGATGACTGCGCTGCCGGAGGGCACCAAGATGATCGCCACCGGCGTCGTCACGCCCTTCTTCGTGCCCATGAAGGTCACGCTGCTGGTGGCCTTCGTGATCGCGCTGCCCTTCGTGCTCTACCAGGCGTGGTGCTTCATCGCGCCGGGCCTGTATGCCCACGAGAAGCGCCTGGGCCTGCCGCTGGTGGTAGGCAGCACGGTGCTGTTCCTGGCGGGCATGGCCTTCTGCTACTTCTTCGTGTTCGGCACGGTGTTCAAGTTCATCGCCCAGTTTGCGCCGAAGAGCATCACGCCGGCGCCGGACATCGAGCAGTACCTGGCCTTCGTGATGTCGATGTTCCTGGCCTTCGGCATCACCTTCGAGGTGCCGGTGATCGTGATCGTGCTGGTCAAGCTCGGCATCGTCGACGTGGCCAAGCTCAAGGAGGCCCGACCCTACGTGATCGTCGGCGCCTTCGTCATCGCCGCGGTGGTCACGCCGCCGGACGTGGTGTCCCAGCTGATGCTGGCGGTGCCGATGTGCCTGCTCTACGAGTTGGGGATATTCCTGTCCCGCTTCGTCACCAGGACGCGGGTCGATGAGGCGGTCAGCAGCTGACCCTGAGGGCGCCGTGAGGCGCCCTCGTCGCATCCGGGATGGTTTTGCCCAGAGCCGGAGATCGGGGCCAGTGGCTCAGCGGGTGCGCATCTCGATGAGCTCGCGCAGCGCTGCTGGCAGCAGGGTGTTCAGCTGCGTGCGGAGTGCGGGCGCATGGCGCTGGCAGAGGGTGCCCAGGCCGCACGAACGGAAACTCCAGGCTGAAAAGGTAGTCCCGGTGGGCCAGGTAAATCAGGCAGGTCGTGATGCCCAGCCCGCCAAACACCACGAAGACCGGGCGCAGAAATAGGGCTCCGGCCGCGATCATGGCCAGATTGCTGGCCAGGTATCCGGCCGCCCTGATGCTTCTGTCCCAATACAGCCCCGACAGCCCGACCCACATGGTAAGGGCGCCGAACAGATGGAACCAGAACGCGTAGTCCTTGTGCCCGCGACGGCCTCGGATATCCACGGTCAGGGCCAGCCCGATGATCAACAGCCCGGAGCCCACGGAGACCGCAGTGCGCCGCAGCCATGAGTCGTATTCAGGCCCGAAAAGGTACGGCGCCAGATCCATGCCCATGTACCACAGGGTGACCGCGATCGGCATTGTCAGGAAAGGCAGCCGGTAGCGCCACAGCAGGAAGGTGCCGCCCAGGAGCGTAGCCAGCTCCATGAGCTGCCAGCGCCAGTCGATCAGGTAGTGATAGTCGCGAAAGGCGAGTTCGTCGGCCTCCGACCACCATCGCCATTGGTACTCCATCTGGAAGCCGTAAATGGCCAGCGGCGTCAGCACGGCGACGATGGTGGCCGTGATGTCTGCCGGGATGGCCAGGGCATGGCGCCGGGGGCGGCAATTGGGCGACGAGCCCGGGCCTGTCTTGGTGGAAGCTGCGCGTGGTGGCGGCCGGGTGGCTGTTTGCCGGCGGTGCTTGACTCCTCGAGAAGGCAAGGCCGCGCGGTGGCTGGGGCTGATGGCCGACGGGCGCAAAAAGTGCTCAAGTATCGGGTTTAGGTGTCCGTAATCGAACGTACTATCCCGATCGAGATGCTCCATGCGCGCTTCGTGTCGCGACCCGGACTTCGCGCTCCACCTGCTGGCGTTCCTGTTCTGCGCTGCCGCGCTTTTAGCCGCGTCTTCGGCCAGGGCTGACCTGCTTTCGGACCTCCGCCAGCGCGGGGTGATCCGGGTGGGCATGGCGGTGGGGGTGCCGCTCTTCAGCTATCTCGATGCTCGCCAGGACCTCGCGGGCTCCGACGTGGATACTGCGCGCCTGCTGGCCAGCGGCCTGGGCGTCCGGCTCGAGATCGTCCGCCTCACCAACGCCGATCGGATCACGGCGATCGAGACGGGCGCGGTGGACGTGGTCGTGTCGAGCCTGTCGATCACGCCCGAGCGGGAGCAGCAGGTCGGTTTCTCCATCCCCTATGCGCGGCTTCACGTCGTGCTGGCCGGGCGCCCGGCGCTGCGGGTCAACGGCTACGCCGACCTCGCCGGCCTGGAGGTGGGCGTGACCCGCAATACCGCCAGCGGGGCGCTGGTGGCCCGTTTTGCGCCGCGCGCCAGGCTCGTCGCCTTCGACAGCGACATGCTCCTGATCGAGGCCGCCGTGGCCGGCCGGCTCGATCTCTTCTCGACCCAGGGCGCCGTGCTCGACGCGGTCAATCGCCAGGCCGGCTACAAGATGTTCGAAGAGAAGTTCGTCCAGCACGAGTTCGACCTCGCCGTCGCCATGCCCCGGCGCGAGAGGGCGCTGCGTACCTGGATCAACGCCTGGGTTTTCGAGCAGCTGAGGAGCGGCCGCCTCAATGAGATCTATCGTCGTCACCATGGGCGCGACCTGCCCGCGGAACTGCGGCCAGCGGCGAGGGTGCGCTGAGATGCGGAGCCTGTCGCGGCGGGTCTGGCTGCTTTCCGCGTTCCTCGCGATCGTGCTGGTCCTGCCTGGCGAGCTGCGTGCCGACCTGCTCGGCGACGTCCGCGGCCGCGGCGCATTGCGGGTGGCGATCGCAGGTTCGGTGCCGCCCTACAATGCCTATCGGCCCGACGGCGCTGCCGAGGGCTCCGACGTGGACATCGCCCGGGCGTTGGCGCGGGACCTGGGCGTCCGGCTCGAGATCGTGCGGATCACCAACTCCGAACGGGTTGCCGTCCTGCGCTCACGGCGTGCCGACGTGGTCGTTTCGGCGCTCTCGATCACACCCGAGCGCGAGCGGCAGATTGCCTTCTCGGTGCCCTACGGGAGCATCGGCGTGCTCATTGCCGCGCCGCGGCCGCTGCAGCTCTCGTCCCTGCTCGATCTCAAGGGGCGCCGGGTGGGCGTGCTGGCGGGGAGCTCCAACTTCGAGCACCTGCTGCGCCACGTGCCGGAGGCCAGGCTGCTGGCCTACGCCGAGCATGACCTGCTGGTGAGCGCCTATCTGGCGGGCGACTTCGAGATCATGTCGGCCACCGGGAACGTGGTGGCCGACGTCAATGCCCGCCAGCCGCGCCGGCCCCTCGTCGAGCAGTTCCAGCAGACCGAGTTTGACCTGGCGGTGGGCATGCCCAAGGGCGAGAAAGCGCTGCGGGACTGGATCAACGCGTGGATCGTGGCGCGCCTGCGCGACCAGTCCCTGGCAGCCATCCACTTCCGGCACCACCGGCACAGCCCGCTGACGGTGCCGCGGCCGGCGGCGGTGGGGCGCTGAGATGAGCCCGCTCGTGCGGCCTCTTGGCGGCTTCCGGTGGCTGCTGTCGGCGGCCTTGCTGTGCATCGCGGCCCCGCTCGCCGCCCTCGAGACGGTGGACGGCGTGCGCACCTTGCGCTCGGCCGACGTCCAGCAGACCGACTACCCTACCGTGCAGGCGGTGCATTTCATTGGCCAGAGCCTGCACCGGCAGTCGGGCGGCAAGCTGGCCATCCAGGTGTATTCGTCGGCCCTGCTGGGCGACGAAGCGGCCCTGCTGCACCTCACCCAGAGCGGCGAGCTCGACCTCAACCGGGTCAGCGCCCAGGCGCTGGAGGATGTCTTCCCGCTGATCCGGGTGCTGTCGCTGCCCTTCCTGTTCCGCGACGTGGACCACGTTGGGCGGGTGCTCGACGGCCCCATCGGCGCCGAGCTGCTGGCGGCGATGAATCGCAAGGGCCTGGTGGCGCTGGCCTTCTTCGAGGCGGGAGGGCGTTCGATCAGCACGGTCAGCCATCCCGTGCGGCGCCTCGAGGATCTGCAGGGGCTGCGCATCCGCGTGCAACCCTCGGCGCTGGCCTTCGCGGTCTTCGAGGCCTGGGGCGCGCGGCCTATCAAGCTGCCCTTCTCGCAGACCGGCAACGCCCTCGCCACGCACCTGATCGATGCGTCCGAGAACAACCTGCTGGCCTACGCCAGCGCCGAGCATCACCGCCATGCGCCCCACCTAACTTTGACCCACCACACCTTCTCGCCGGAGGTGCTGGTCATGTCGCGGCGCAGCTGGGACGCGCTGTCGCAGGCCGAGCAGGCGATGCTGCGCCGCGCGGCCCGCGAGGCCCGGCCGATGATGCGCGACATGTGGCAGCAGCGCGAAGAGCGGGTCGAGGCGCTGTTGCGCCTGGGCGGGGTGAGCTTCGTGGAGCTTCCGCCGGCCGAGCGGGCGCGCTTCGAGGCTGCGCTGCGGCCGCTCCACGAGCGCTTCGTCGGGAGCGCCGAGCAGCGCCGGCTGATCGCCAGGATCCGCGCCCTCCGATGAACACCCCGCTGCTCGCCCGCGTCCGCAGCTCCATCGACGCCTGGCTCCGCGCGGTCTCCCTCGGGCGGCGCCTGACCCTGCTTTCGGTGCTCAGCGTGGCCGGCCTGACGATGCTGCTGGCGCTCAACCTGCTGAGCAGCACGCTCAAGGACGCCTACTTCGACTCCATCGAGGCGCTCAATCTCCAGCAGCGCCAGCTGCAGCACTTCAAGACCGAGACGGCGCGCCTGCAGGCCTCGATCCGCCAGTACCTGGCGATACCCGACGAGTCCCTGGTGCGGCAGATCGACGGGGCCACCGAGCTGCTGTTTGCCGCGCTCGACACCGCCGAGAAGAGCCGTGGCGATTACGCCGACGAGCTCGCCTCGCTGCGCCAGTCGCTGCGGAGCTTCGTCGGCGGCTACCACGAGCTCAAGCGCATCAACCTGGAGATCGACCGCATCTACCACAGCGAGCTCCTCGAATCGGGGCAGCAGTCGGCCCGCCTGCTCTCGCTGATGCTCAGCAGCAGCGCCGAGGCCAAGGGCCAGACCCTGATCGGCCCGGCGTCCCGCTCGCTGATCGACGCCTTCGTGGATGCGCTGCTGAAGATGAATGCCTACTACGCCCGGCGGGAGCTCAACGTGAGTCTCGCCACGCGTACCTCCCTGGAGCGGGTGGCGCAGCTCTCGCCCCTCATCGGGCAGCTCACCCACAACGAGTTCGAGCGGGCCGTGCTGCGCGACCTGGGCGAGCGCACCCATCGCATGATCTCCGGCCTGGGCCGCCTGCAGCGGGCCTACGCCCGGCGGGGGGACGTGATGGAGCGGCAGATCGAGGCCAGCCAGCACGACATCGCCCGGGTCGCCTCGTCGCTGGACGAACGCTACGCCGGCATCGAGGCCAGCCTGCGCGCCCGCTATACGTCCCGCCTGGCGGTAGTCAATGCCCTCTCGGTGATGATTGGCGTGGTCGTGGTGGGCATCACCCTGTTGCTGGGGGTGCTCGTCGCGGCGTCGATCCGCGAGCCGCTGCGGGCGCTGCTGCGCACCGTCGAGGCCTTCTCGCGCGGGCGCTTCGACGAGCCCGTCCCCGACGTCGGCGACAACGAGCTCGGCCGGTTGGCCGGGGCGCTGCGGGAGTTTCGCCAGAGCGCCAGCCAGCGGGCCCTCGCCGAGCGGGCGCTGCGTGAGAGCGAGGCGCGGCTGCGCACCCTGTCTGACATGTCGAGCGACGTGTTCTGGGAGATCGACGCCGACTTCCGCTACACGGCCCTCTCCGGCCTCAGGGCCAGCGAGCTGCTCGCCCGGCGCGTCCTGCTGCTCGGTGTGTGTCCGTGGGACAACCCGGGCATCAAGGGCGAGCCGCTCGAATGGAGCCGGCTGCGGGCCGCCCTCGAAAGCCATCAGCCCTTCCGTGATCTCCAGTTCCGGCTCGAGCTCGCCGACGCGGGCGCCATCCATCTGCAGGTCAGCGGCGACCCGGTGTTCGGGCCCGACGGCGACTTCAGCGGCTTTCGCGGTACCGGCAAGGACATCTCGAAGCAGAAGGCCGTCGAGGCCGAGATCCGCCGCCTCAACCAGTCCCTCGAGCAGCGCGTGGCCGAACGCACCACCGAGCTGCGCCAGACCAACGAGCGCCTGGCCCACGCCCTCGAGCACCTGGTGCAGGCCGAAAAGCTCGCCTCCCTGGGCAACCTCGTCGCCGGCGTGGCTCACGAGCTGAACACGCCGCTCGGCAACACCCTGCTCACGGCCTCCCACCTGCGCACCCGGGTCCACGAACTGCAGGGCGTCTTTGCCGCCGGCGCCATGCGGCGCTCCGAGCTGGCGTCCTTCATCGAGCTCTCCGGCGACGGGCTCGAGCTGATCGAGCGCAACCTCAACCGGGCGGCCGGCTTGCTGGCCAACTTCAAGCAGGTTGCCGTAGACCAGACCAGCGCCCAGCGGCGCCACTTCGATCTGCGCAAGACGGTGGATGAAGTCGTCGCGACCCTGATGCCGGGCCTGCGCAAGCGCAAGCTGGTGCTCACGGTCGACATTCCCGAGGGGCTGGAACTCGACAGCTTCCCCGGGCCGCTGGAGCAAGTCATTGCCAACATCGTCACCAACGCCACGGTGCATGCCTTCGGCCCCGACGAGGCGGGCGAGCTCACGATCGAAGCCGGGCTGGCGGGGGGCGCCGAGATCGAGCTGCGCATCCGCGACAACGGCCACGGCATCCCGCCGGAGATCCAGGGGCGGGTGTTCGACCCCTTCTTCACCACCCGCATGGGGCAGGGCGGCAGCGGGCTGGGGCTCTACATCGTCTACAACATCGTCACCAGCCTGCTGGGGGGCAGCATCGAGGTGCGCAGCACGCCCGGCGGCACCTGCTTCACGATGCGCTTCCCGGCCTGTGCGCCGGATGCCCCCGAGGGGCTGGCCAGCGTGCTGGGCGTCACCCAGACCCTGCCGCTGCCCGGCCGCGCTTGACCCCGCGCCGATCGCGGGAGTACAAAAGCCGGGGGGCGCCCAGGCGGGCGGCCCGGTGGTTCCGGCAAGCGCAGGCCTTCACGGGGGCAGCTCACGATCATGAAGATCAATCCCTTCGCCTACCATCTGTGGCAGCGCTTCTGGGCCATCGCCTCGCCCTACTGGCGCGGCGACGAGCGGCTCAGGGCGTGGGGCTTGCTGGCCCTGCTGGTCGTCCTGCTGCTGGGCCAGACCCGCTTTGCGGTGATGCTCAACGAGCAGACCGGCGAATTCACCTCGGCCCTGGCGGCGCGGGACGAGGCGCGTTTCTGGGATTCGATCCAGTTCTGCGTGGTGCTGCTGCTGATGGCGGTGCCGATCTTCGCGTTCTACTTCTACGTGCGCGACACCCTGGGCATCCACTGGCGGCGCTGGCTGACCAACCGCTTCCTCGAGAGCTACTTCAGTCACCGCCAGTTCTACGAGCTCAACGCCAGCGCCATCGTCGACAACCCGGACCAGCGGATCGCCGAGGACATCAGCACCTTCTGCTCGCGCTCCCTGTATTTCCTGCTGATCTTCATCGGCTCCTTCCTGCAGCTGATCGCCTTCAGCCGGGTGCTGTGGTCGATCTCCCACGAGCTGGTGTATGTGCTGGTGGTGTATGCGGTGTCAGGCACGCTGATCATCATCGTGTTCTTCGGCTCGCGGCTGATGAGCCTCAACTTCCAGCAGATCCGCCGTGAGGCGGACTTCCGCTACAGCCTCGTGCGGGTGCGCGAGAACGCCGAATCGATCGCCTTCTACCGGGGCGAAGCCCAGGAGCTGCACCAGGTGCGGCGGCGTTTCGGGGCAGCCTTCAAGAACTACAAGCACCTGATCCGCCAGCAGCTCGGGCTCAACTTCTTTCAGTACGCCTACAGCCTGCTCAACATCGTGTTGCCCAGCGCCATCGTGGCCTCCCAGGTGCTGTCGGGCGAGCTCGAGGTGGGGCGTGCGGTGCAGGCGGCAGGCGCCTTCGCGGCGGTGCTGAGCGCCATCTCGCTGATCGTCGAGAACTTCGAGAGCCTGTCCCGCTTCACCGCCGGGGTCGACCGCCTCGACACCCTGGCCCGGGTGCTGCTCGGCCCGGCCACCGAGCTCCCGCCGCGCAAGGGCAGCACGATCCGCTCGGCCGAGGCGCCGCACCTTGCCCTGCAGAACGTCACCCTGCACACGCCCAACTACGAACGCATCCTGGTGCAGAACCTGTCGGTGGAGGTCAAGCCGGGCGAGGGCCTGCTGATCGTCGGCGACAGCGGCTGCGGCAAGAGCTCGCTGCTGCGGGCCATCGCCGGCCTGTGGTACGCCGGCAGCGGCAGCATCCTGCGCCCGCCGGCGAGCGAGATGCTCTTCCTGCCCCAGCAGCCCTACATGCAGTTCGGCACCCTGCGCAGCCAGCTGCTCTATCCGCACAAGACCGGCACGGTGCCGGATGCGCGCCTCCTGAAGGTGCTGGAGCAGGTCAATCTGGGCGACCTGGCCGCCCGCTTCGGCAACCTCGACGTGGAGATGGACTGGGAGAAGGTGCTCTCGGTCGGCGAGCAGCAGCGCCTCGCCTTTGCCCGGGTGCTGCTGTGCCAGCCCCGCTACGCCATCCTCGACGAAGCCACCAGTGCCCTCGACAGCGCCAATGAGGCGGCCCTCTACACGCTGCTGCTGGAGGCCGGCACCACCCTCATCAGCATCGCCCACCGGGCCGCGGTGCTGAAGTACCACACTCAGGTGCTGGAACTCGGCGGCGACACCGGCTGGCGGCTGCATTCGGCGGTGGCGTATCACTTCAGGCAGTAGGCCGGGAAAGCCTTGTTCGCCAGCGAGAACGCATCACGGCGGGCGATGAAGCTTCGCTCGCCGGCGATGAAGCCTCGCAGCCTGCGATAAAGCCTCGCGCGTCGGCGATAAAGCTTCGCTCACGGGCGATGAAGCCCCGCGCATCGGCGATAAAGCCCCGCAGCCCGCGATAGAGCCCCGCTCGCCGGCGCAGGGGCTTCGCTGCACGCGATAAAACCGCCGGCGGCGGCCAAGACCGCGGGCGTGCTGCGGAGGCGGGTCGGGGCCGGACGAAAAAAAACCGCAGGCACCAAGCTTTGCGGTTTTTTGCGAGGGCTTGCGCAGCCCTCTGGCTGGCGGAGGCTCAGACGTTGAACAAAAAGTTCAGCACATCGCCATCCTTCACCACGTATTCCTTGCCTTCCGAGCGCATCTTGCCGGCCTCCTTGGCGCCGGCCTCGCCCTTGTACTTGATGAAGTCTTCAAAGGCGATGGTCTGGGCGCGGATGAAGCCGCGTTCGAAGTCGGTGTGGATCACGCCGGCGGCCTGGGGCGCGGTGTCGCCCACGTGGATGGTCCAGGCGCGCACTTCCTTGACCCCGGCGGTGAAGTAGGTCTGCAGGCCCAGCAGCTGGTAGCCGGCGCGGATCAGGCGGTTGAGGCCGGGCTCTTCGAGGCCCAGGTCGGCCAGGAAGGCCAGCTTGTCCTCGTCGTCCAGGTCGGCCAGCTCGGCTTCGATC
>RRZU013356006.1_pt1 | contig 10420 bp, 9 predicted proteins | sample 2165561 | NCBI WGS metagenome assembly RRZU01 (sample SAMN10456909, study PRJNA506462) | wastewater metagenome | isolation source: wastewater sludge | place: USA: Moscow, Idaho | reverse complement strand
TGCAGCAGGCGCCCCGGCAGCCAGGTGACCCACGGCGCCAGGCCACGGAACATGCTCTCGCTGAGCCGGGTGCGAAACAGGATTTCGCCCATCCACACGAACAGCGGCAGGGCCGTGAGCGTCCACGACGAGGCCGAGCCCCAGATGGTGACGGCCATGGCATCGCCCGCGGGACGTGCCGAAAACAGCTGCATGCCGATCCAGGCCACGCCGGTGAGCGTGAGGCCGATCCACACGCCGCTGCCCAGCAGGGCGAACAGCGACAGGATCAGCAGCGCGGTGATGCCGAAGTCACTCATTGTGCAGCGCCTCCTCGGCCGTCGATTCGTGGCTGCGCCGGCCCAGGATTTCCAGCACCCATTCGTCGACGAAGGCGATGAACAGAACCACCGTGCCGACCGCCATCGACAGCTGCGGAATCCACAGCGGCGTGGCGTCGTTGGACGTGGACATGTCGTTGAACAGGTGCGACTGCCACACCAGCCGGCAGGCGTAGAAGGCGAACAGGCCGGCCAGCAGCACGGCCGCCGACAGCGACAAGAGCTCCAGCGCACGCCGCGCACCGCCCCGCAGGCGGCCGATGACGAGCGTGACGCGGATGTGTTCGCCCTTCTTCAAGGTGTGCGCCAGCGCCAGAAAGCCCGCCGCCGCCATGCTGTAGCCGGCGTAGGCGTCGCTGCCCGGCAGGTGAAAGTTCAGCAGGCGGCCGAGGATGGAATTCAGCACCATGACCAGCACGCCGATCATGGACAGCGCCGCCAGCCAGGCCGTGGCGTCGTAGAGGAAATCAAGACTTCGGCGCATCGGGTATTCCCTTTCCTCTGTTCAGTTAAAAGCTCTTCATTCTCAATCACGGTGAGACTGCCGTTGCGGCTGCAGCTATCAACCAAGGCCGATTTGCGGGCAGCGGAATGCTTTGCAACGCGTGCGCGACAGCGTACTCGAGTCTGGGCAAGTCGTTGACGATGGTGTGCCACTGGTTGATCGACTGGTTTCGGACCAAGTGTTGTAGCTTCCGCGCGACGCACATTTCAGCCAGCGAATGCGCGAGCGTACAGCCAGAACTCATGGGTGAACGAAGCGCAGTTGGAAACTGAAGTTGTGGGGCGGGGGAACGAATCGGCAGGCTAAGCTCCCGCTGCATCGACATTGATTTGAAGACGCGGGAGGGAGTGGGATGTCAGAGCCTTGGGCCCATTCGGGCGGACATTTGTTGGCCGAGCACTTGCAGGGCGTGGCGGGCGCGGCGGCCGAATTTGCGCAGGCCCTGGGGCCGGCATCAGCGCCTTGGGCCGAGCTGGCGGGTCGCTGGCACGACCTGGGCAAATACCGCCCCGGCTTTCAGCGGTACGTGCGGCAGGCCGAGGATGCGCATATCGAGCACCGAGTGGCGGGGCGCGAGAAAACGCATTCCGCTGCTGGCGCTCTGTGGGCGATGCAGCAACTCAACCAGTCCAAGCTGCCCTACGGCCATGTGCTGGCGTATCTGATTGCGGGACACCATGCGGGCTTGGGTGATTGGGACGAGGATTTGCGGCCCCGCCTGGCCTCGACCGACAGCGCGCAGGAACTGGCCGAGGCCCTGGCTGCGCAGCCGCCCGCAGCAGTTCTGGCAACGGATGGCTGGGTGCCCACGTTGCAGGGCATACCTGGCGGAGGCGAGGGCTTTGCGCTGTGGCTGCGCATGTTGTTCTCTTGCCTGGTCGATGCCGACTTTCTCGACACCGAGGCGCATTTCGACGCTGGCAAGCCCGAGCGGCGCGGCGGATTTCCCGCGCTGGCGCAGATGCACGCCACGCTGGCCGATTGGATGGCGGCGCGGCCCGTGGCGGCGACACCCGTCAACGCTCTGCGTGCCGACATCCTGCGCCAATGCCGTGCCAAGGCTGCGTTGGCTCCGGGCTTTTTTTCGCTCACCGTGCCCACGGGCGGCGGCAAGACGCTCTCCAGCCTGGCCTTTGCGCTCGAACATGCGTTGGCCCACGGCCAGCGGCGCGTGATCTACGCCATCCCCTACACCAGCATCATCGAGCAGACGGCAGACGTGTTCCGCAGCGTGTTTGCCGCTTTGGGCGATGAAGTGCTGGTAGAGCATCACAGCCAGGCCGAATCCGCACCCGAAAGCGAAACCGCGCGCAGCCGCCTGGCCTGTGAGAACTGGGATGCGTCGCTCATCGTCACCACCAATGTGCAGCTCTTCGAGTCGCTGTTTGCCGCCAAGACCTCGCGCTGCCGCAAGCTGCACCGCATCGCTGGCAGCGTCATCGTGCTGGATGAGGCGCAGCAGCTGCCGCCGGCGTTCTTGCAGCCGATTCTGGATGTGCTGAACCTGCTCGTGCGCCACTACGGCGTAACGGTGCTGCTGTGCACAGCCACGCAACCGGCGCTGGCCAGCACGGCGTATTTCGACGCCAGCAAGAACTTGCGCGGCCTGAACAACGTGTGCGAAATCATCGACGCCCCCGATGCTTTGTTCACGGCCCTGAACCGGGTGCGTGTGGAACTGCCCCAGGACTGGAACGCGCCCACGCCATGGGAAGACCTGGCCGCGCAGTTGAGCGCTGAAGATTGTGTGCTCGCCATCGTCAGCACGCGCAAGGCCGCACGCACCCTGCATACCCTGATGCCGCCGGGCACGCTGCACCTGTCGGCGCTGATGTGCGCCGCGCACCGCCAGGCCGTCATCACCCACATCAAGGAGCGGCTGCGGGCCAAGCGCGAAGGGCGCGACCTGCAGCCGCTGCGCGTGGTCAGCACCCAGCTGGTCGAGGCCGGGGTGGACATGGATTTTCCCGTGGTCTATCGCGCCTTGGCCGGGCTCGATTCCATCGCCCAGGCGGCAGGGCGCTGCAACCGCGAAGGGCTGCTGGCGGACAAGGGCCGCGTGGTGGTCTTCGTGCCGCCCGAGCCGCCGCCCAAAGGAACCTTGCTCAAGGCGGCGCAGGCCTGCGTGAGCACGCTGCAAGGGCAGCAGGCCGACCCGCTGGCGCGGCCGCTGTTCGAGCGCTATTTCCGCGAGTTCTATTACAGCCAGGCGTTGGATGCGCGCGGCATCGTGGGCAAACTCAAGGTCAATCCAGCTACGTTGGCGGTGCAGTTTCGCAGTGCCGCCGAGGCCTTTCGGCTGATCGACGATGCAGACAGCGCCAGCGTGGTCGTGCGCTACGCCGCGCAGCACGACAAGATCGAAAAACTGCTGCGCACCCTGCAAGCCGAAGGCCCACAGCGCTGGCTGATGCGCAAGCTGCAGCGCTACACCGTCAGTATCCCGAAACGAATGGCCGATAGATTGCACCAGCAAGGCAGCCTCTACCTGCCCATGCTTGGGCTGTACGCGCAGGTGGATGCGCACAACCTGTATGACGGCGTGCTCGGTCTGCTCGATGACGACGCGATCTATAACCCCGGCGGCTTTGCCATTTGAGAAAGAACACAGGAGGAGAACCCCCACCATGTCCCGCTTTTGCCTGCAAGTCGCTGGTCCCTTGGCCTGCTTCACGCGCCCGGAGATGAAGGTCGAGCGCGTGTCCTATGAGGTCATGACGCCGTCCGCCGCGCGCGCCGTGTTCGAGTCCATCTTGTGGAAGCCGCAAATCCGCTGGCGCGTGCAATGCATCGAGGTACTGCACCCTATCCGCTGGATGAATCTGCGGCGCAATGAGGTCAGCGCCGTGGTCTCCACGCGCAATGTGCAGCAGGCTATGGCGGCGGGCGGCGGCAACTTGGGGCTGTATATCGAGGATGAGCGTCAACAGCGCGCGGGCCTATTGCTGCGCGACGTGGCTTACCGCATTCACGCCGATTTGGAACTGACCGAGCGCAGCACCGATCCGCTGGCCAAGTACACCGAAATGTTCGCCCGCCGCGCACGCAAGGGCCGGTGCGTGAACCAGCCCTACCTGGGCTGCCGCGAATTTGCTGCGGACTTTCGGCTGGTGGAGGACGGTGAAGCGGTCATCCCGCCAATCACCGAAACCCGCCCTTTGGGCTGGATGCTGCACGACCTGGATTTCAGCAACCCTATCGATCCTCAACCGCGTTTCTTTGACGCCAAGCTGGAGGCGGGCCGGGTACAGGTGCCGCCTTTTTCGGAGACACGCGGATGATCTTGCAAGCGCTCAACGACTATTACCGTCGCAAGTGCGACGACCCCGACCCGGCGCAGCGCCTGCCTGATTTTGGAATTGAAACCAAGGAAATTCCCTTCATCCTGGATCTCAGCGCCGAGGGTGATCTGCTGCAAATCCGCGATACGCGCGAGCCGCAGGGCAAGAGGAAAGTGGCGCAGGCGTTTCGTGTGCCCATGGGGGTAAAGAAGACCTCGGGCGTGGCGGCCAATCTGCTGTGGGACACGCTGGAATATGTGCTGGGCGTGGACACCAAGGGCAAGCCCGAGCGTGTGGCCGAGCAGCACGCCGCCTTCCGCGCGCGCATCGCGGCCCTGCCCGCCACGGCCCAGGCCGATGCGGGCGCGATGGCCGTGCAGCGGTTTTTGCAGCGTTTTGACCCCAGCGCGCTGCAAAGCCACCCCGCCTGGGCCGAGATGCTGGAAGCCAATCCGCTCCTGAGTTTTCGCCTGCACGGCGATGTGGAGTTGGTCTGCCAGCGTCCCGCTGTGGTGCAGGCGGCACTGAACACGGCCACCGATGACGACGCGCCCCAGGCCATGTGCCTGGTGACGGGCGCTGTGGCACCGGTGGAGCGGCTGCACGCCGCCATCAAAGGCGTGTGGGGCGCGCAGACCTCAGGGGCGAATATCGTCTCGTTCAACGCCCGTGCCTTCGAGTCCTACGGCAAGACCGAGCGCCAGGGCGAAAACGCCCCCGTCGGCCGCGCCGCCGCCTTTGCCTACACCACGGCCCTGAACCACCTGCTGCGCAAGGATTCGCGCCAGCGCATCCAGGTGGGCGATGCGTCCACGGTGTTCTGGGCCGAGCGGGATTCTGACTTTGAAACCGCGCTGGCCGACATTTTTGGCGACCCGCCCAAGGACGATCCTGATCGAGGAAAAGAAGCTGTCCATGCGCTGCTGGGCGCCATCCACAGCGGCAAACTTGCTGGTCCAGAGGGCGAGACGCGCTTTCATGTGCTGGGCCTGGCGCCCAACGCCGCGCGCATCAGCGTGCGCTTCTATCACTGCCTGCCGCTGCGCGATCTGGGGCGGCGCATCGCCCAACATTTTCATGACCTGGCGCTGGTACGCGGGCCGCACGATGCGCCGTACCCCTCGCTGTTTCGCCTGCTCACCGCCGTGGCGCTGCAGGGCAAGGCCGACAACATCCCGCCCAGCCTGGGCGGCGCCATCGTCGATGCCGTGCTGGGCGGTGAAAACACCCCCTACCCGCGCCTGTGGCTCAACGCCGCCGTGGGCCGCTGCCGCGCCGAGCAGCAGGTGACGTATGCGCGCGCCGCCGCCCTCAAGGCTTGCCTGAACCGCCAGATCCGTTTGCACCCCCGTGAAGAAAAGGAATTTTTGCCCATGCTCGACCCCGACAACACCCACCCCGCCTACCGGCTGGGGCGGCTTTTCGCCGTGCTGGAAAAAGCCCAGGAAGAAGCCAGCCCGGGGCTCAATGCCACCATCCGCGACCGCTACTACGGCGCGGCGTCCAGCACCCCGGTGGCGGTGTTCACCACCTTGTTGCGGCTGAAGAACGCGCACCTGAAAAAGCTCAGCCCCGGTCGTGCGCAGTGGTTTGAAAAGCTGTTGGGCGAGGTGTTGGCCCCCGTTGCCGACTTCCCCGCGCACCTGACCCTACCCAATCAGGGCCGCTTTGCCCTGGGCTACTACCACCAGCGCCAGGATTTCTTCAGCAAGAAACCCGACACCCCCACCAACGACCCCACCCCAGGAGATGCGGCATGAGCCTGAACCAACGCTACGACTTCGTCCTCGTTTTCGAGGTGCAAGACGGCAACCCTAATGGCGACCCCGATGCGGGCAATATGCCGCGCCTGGATGCCGAGACCGGCCACGGCCTGGTGACCGATGTGGCGCTCAAGCGCAAGGTGCGCAACTTTGTCGGTTTGGTGAAAGACCAAGCCGAACGCGTGCCCGAGCCGGGCGAGAAGCGCTTTGAGATCTACGTGCGTGAAAAAGCCATCCTGAACCAGCAGCACGAGCGCGCCTATTCGGCATTGAATCTGGCTCCAGCCCAGGAGGAGAAAGCGCAAGAAGCTCTTGAATTGGGAGCGGATGACGGTAAAAAGAAAAAAACTGCTAAACACAAACGCAAGGGTAGCGCCGACGAAGTGAGCTTGGCGCGCCAGTGGATGTGCCAGAACTTCTTTGACGTACGCACCTTCGGCGCGGTGATGTCCACAGGCATCAACTGCGGCCAGGTACGCGGCCCAGTGCAACTGACCTTTGCGCGCTCGGTTGAACCCATCGTCGCGCTGGAGCATTCCATCACCCGCATGGCCGTGGCCACCGAGGCCGAGGCCGAAAAGCAGCAAGGTGACAACCGCACCATGGGCCGCAAACACACCGTGCCCTACGGGGTGTATGTGGCGCATGGCTTTGTCTCGTCCTTCCTGGCCAAGCAGACCGGCTTTGGCTCAGACGACCTGGAATTGCTGTGGCAGGCGCTGTCTCAAATGTTCGAGCATGACCGCAGCGCCGCCCGGGGGCAGATGGCCACGCGCGGGCTTTACGTTTTTGCCCACGATAGTGAACTGGGTAACGCCCCGGCGCACGCGCTGTTCGAGCGTCTGACGGTCACGCCGCGTGCGGCCGATCAGGTGGCGCGCAGCTTTGATGCCTACAACGTGGCCTTTGATGGCGAGGGGCTCGCTGTCGGGGCTGAAGTACAAGCCGCACCGGGAGTCAAGCTGCGCCGCGTTTGCTGAAGGGGCGGTCATGAAAATCCTGCCCACCCAATTCGATGGTGCAGCCATCCGTCGCGTGTACGACCAGGAGACGGGCACTTGGTGGTTTTCCGTCATCGACATCGTGCAGATCCTGACGGACTCCAACAATGCTCGCCGCTACTGGTCCGACCTCAAGCGCAAGCTGGTGCAGGAGGCGGGTTCAGAGCAACCGTACGCTGAAATCGTACAGTTGAAATTGCCTTCGGCGGACGGCAAGCAGCGTGAGACCGACTGCGCCAGCGCGCAAACCCTTTTGCGTCTGGTGCAATCCATCCCCAGCCCCAAGGCCGAGCCCATCAAGCTGTGGCTGGCCAAGGTGGGCTACGAGCGGATGCAGGAAATCGCCGACCCGGCCCAGGCGCTCGACCGCGCGCGCCAGACCTGGCAGCAGCTCGGCCGCAGCGACAAGTGGATCCAGCAGCGCATGACCGGGCAGGAAACGCGCAACAAGCTCACCGATTACTGGAGTGAGCACGGCGTGCAGCAGGGGCGCGAGTACGCCATCCTCACCAACCTGATTCACCAGGAATGGGCGGGCCTGTCGGTGGCCGAGCACAAGACGAAGAAGGGTCTGCAAAGCCAGAACCTGCGCGACCACATGAGCGAGGCCGAGCTCATCTTCACCGCCCTGGCCGAGCTTTCCACGCGCCAGATCGCCGAGCGGCAGGACGCCACCGGCCTGCAGGAGAACAAGGGCGCCGCCCAGGCCGGTGGCCGTATCGCCCGCCAGGCGCGCCAGCAGCTGGAAGCGCAAACGGGGCAATCGGTGATCACCGGCGCCAACTATCTGCCGCCTGCTGCTGATAGCGCAGCACCGCAGCTCCAGCCGCCCAAGGCGAAATCCGCCCGTGCACCAACAAAAAAAACATAGTGGCTTGCCCAATGTCCACGCCCGTTAGCGTCGAATTGGATCCTATCCCCCTGTCTGCCCTGCAGCACTGGGCCTACTGCCCGCGCCAGTGCGGCCTGATCCATTTGGAGCAGGCGTTTGACGACAACCTGCACACCCTGCGTGGCCAGGCCGTACATGCGCGGGCCGATCAGCCCGGCGTGCAAAGCGCCAAGGGCGTGCGCGTGGAGCGGGCCCTGCCGCTGTGGCATGACGCACTGGGGCTGATCGGCAAATCCGACGTGGTCGAGTTCTTGCCAGACGGCACGCCCTACCCTGTGGAATACAAGTACGGTAGCCGCCACAAGGCGCCGGCCATTGCCGCCTGCGACGACCTGCAGCTGGCCGCGCAGGCGCTGTGTCTGGAGTTCATGACCGGCAAGGCCGTGCCCGAGGGCGCGCTGTACTACGCCAGCTCACGCCGTCGCCGCGTGGTGCCCATCACCGCAGCCCTGCGCCAGGACGTAGAAGACACCGCATAGGCCGTGCGTCGCATGCTGGCCAGCGGGGTTTTTCCCCCGCCTCTGACTGGCGACGCCGCGCAGCAGCGCTGCAAAGGCTGCTCACTGCAAGAGCGCTGCCAGCCGCAGGCGACAGCGGCGCTTCTGGCCGCAGCGCGGCGCAGCCTGTTCGACCCCGAGGCCTGACGCCCGCCATGCAACTGCTCAACACCCTCTACGTCACCCTGCCGGACGCCTGGCTGCGTCTGGACAACGACACCCTGCGCATCGAGGTCGAGCGCGAAACACGGCTGCGTGTGCCGCTGCACCACCTCACCGCCGTGGTCTGCTTTGGCCACGTCGGCCTGTCCGCGCCCCTCATGCACCGTCTGCCCGACGAGGGTATCGCCCTGGTGCTGCTGGACGCCAACGGACGCTTCAAGGCGCGGCTTGAAGGCGCCGTGAGCGGCAATGTGCTGCTGCGTCAGGCGCAGTTTGCGCGCGGCGCGGATGCGGCCTTCACACTCGACATGGCGCGCAGTTTTGTCGCCGGCAAGATCAAAAACACCCGCCAGGTCTTGCAGCGCGGCGCCCGCGAAGCCAAGTCCGAGGACGAGGCAGGGGTGCTGGCCCGCCTGGCCGACGACTTGGCCGCCAGTCTGCGCGCCTTGCCGGAATCCACAACGCTGGATGCCGTGCGCGGCGTGGAAGGCGAGGCTGCGCGCCAGTATTTCAGCGGCCTGCCCTTGCTGCTTCGCCCGGATCAGCGCGAGCACTTCTCCATGCAAGGCCGTACCCGCCGCCCGCCGCGCGACCGCTTCAACGCCCTGCTGTCCTTTTTGTACGCCATGTGGATGAACGACTGTCGCAGCGCCCTGGAGGCCGCCGGGCTCGACCCGCAAGTGGGCTTTTTGCACGCCCTGCGCCCGGGGCGCGCCGCGCTGGCGCTGGACGTGATGGAGGAATTCCGCCCCTGGGCCGATCGCCTGGCGCTCACCCTCATCAACCGAGGGCAGGTTCAGGCCGATGATTTTGATCTGCGCGAAGGCGGCGGTGTGACCCTGCAGGGCGACGCTCGCAAGGCCGTGGTGGTCGCCTACCAGGAGCGCAAAAAGGACGAAATCACCCATCCACTGCTCGCGCAAAGCCTTCCCCTGGGTCTGGTGCCGCTGGTGCAGGCTCGGCTGCTGGCCCGGGCGCTGCGCGACGACGCCATGCCCTATCTGCCCTTCGTGCCCAAGGAAAAGAAAACGCCATGCTGGTGCTGGTCTGCTACGACGTGAACACCGAAACCAGCGCCGGTCGGCGCCGCCTGCGCCGCGTGGCCAAGGTGTGCGAGAGCACGGGGCAGCGGGTGCAAAAGTCCGTCTTTGAATGCCAGGTGGACGTGGCGCAATTCGAGACTCTGGAGCGCCGGTTGCTGGCGGAAATCAATCCCGATCAGGACTGTTTGCGCCTGTACCGCATGCCGCAAACCCGGGGCTTTGAAGTGCTGGAGCATGGCAGCTTCAAGGCCGTGGATTTTGATGGGCCGCTGGTGCTGTAGGGCATGGGTGCCATGCTATCGTGAGCGCCGCGAACCTGAAGTGATGGCGTTGCATCAGGCAGGTTCGCGCGCTTCGTAAGGTATTGTTGCCAAATGGTTTTTCTTTTTCACATGCGATCTTTGTCTGTCCCTTTGATGGGGCGGCGGGAGTTCGCGCTCGATAAGGGAAAAGTGACGAGTTGGCAATGCCTTGGCAACGAGGTGCATCGCCCGCCAGCAATGGCGGGCGCGGATTGAAACGTCGCCGGCTGGGCGAAGTGGCCCAGCCTGAAACCCGATGTGCAAGCCCAGTGGAAGGCCGGCAACCGCGGCCAACCGGGCGATTGGCGCTGATGGCCACCTCACCCACAACCGCCGACGCCGCGGCCGCGCAAGAGGCCGCGCAGGGGCACCACGCCCCCGCCTACGTGCTGACCATCGGCGGGCGCGACGTCACCCCGCGCATGGCCGGCCTGCTCATGAGCCTGACCCTCACCGAGACCCGCGGCGACGAAGCCGACCAACTCGACATCAAGATCGATGATTCGTCCGGCCGCGTCGCCATTCCGCCGCGCGGCGAGCGCATCGCGCTGCGCCTGGGCTGGCAAGGACGCCCACTGATCGACAAGGGCGAGTTCATCGTCGACGAAGCCGAGCACAGCGGCGCCCCCGACGTGCTCACCATCCGCGCCCGCG
>RRZU011716491.1_pt1 | contig 10420 bp, 7 predicted proteins | sample 2165561 | NCBI WGS metagenome assembly RRZU01 (sample SAMN10456909, study PRJNA506462) | wastewater metagenome | isolation source: wastewater sludge | place: USA: Moscow, Idaho | reverse complement strand
AGGCGTTTTTTAGAAGAAGTGGGACTGAAAGGATACGAAAACCGCTCTTTTTTCAGCTTGTCCGGAGGAGAAAAACAAAGGGTGCTCATGGCAAGAACGCTTGCTCAGGAGAGCAGACTGATTCTCCTGGATGAGCCGACGAATCATCTGGATATCCGGTTTCAATATCTGTTGATGGAGATCTTAAAGAAACAGGATGCGACGATTTTTTCTTCCGTTCATGATCTGAATATTGCAGCCATGTACTGCGACAGAATTTTACTTATGGATCGGGGGAGGATCATCAAAGCGGGAACACCCGAAGAGATTCTTACCGAGGAAAATATTTTACAAATTTTTGGAATCCATGCGCAGATCACGAAAAATCCGATTACGCAAAAGATACAAGTGTATTATATTCCGAAAGGATAACAGAGGATTGTTTTATCTTGAAAAACCAAATGGATTCGATTATAATGAAAGCTCATATGGAATGCTAAGATATACGAAGAGATAGAGAGGAAGACAATTCATGTTGGAGAAGAAACAAACGAAGAAGATAGAAGAGATTTTAACTGAAATCGATCTGGAACAGCCGGCTCCGGCAGAGGAACCTATGCGCCAGTATTATTTTATGGAAAAAGCACGCCGTCTTGTCAAGACCCAGGCGGAAACCCTGGGACGTCCGCTGACCTTTCATGTAACAACATTTGGCTGCCAGATGAACGCAAGGGATTCGGAGAAGCTGACCGGAATTCTGGAGCAGATTGGATATGTGGAAGAGGAAGAAGAGAATCAGGCAGATTTCGTAATCTACAATACCTGTACGGTGCGTGAAAATGCCAATCAGAAGGTATATGGACATTTGGGACAGCTCAACCGTGTGAAAAAGAAAAATCCGCATATGCTGATCGGACTCTGCGGATGTATGATGCAGGAGCCGGAAGTGGTCGAGAAGTTAAAGAAAAGCTATCGGTTTGTGGATCTGATCTTCGGAACGCACAATATTTTTAAATTCGCAGAGCTGGTTGCCACAAGACTGGAATCTGATCGGATGGTGATCGATATTTGGAAGGACACAGACAAGATCGTAGAAGATCTTCCGAGTGAGCGGAAGTTCTCATTCAAATCAGGGGTCAATATCATGTTTGGATGCAACAATTTCTGCAGCTACTGTATCGTGCCGTATGTGCGCGGACGGGAGCGCAGCCGGAATCCGAAAGATATTATCCGGGAGATCGAGAGTCTGGTTGCAGACGGAGTGGTGGAAGTGATGCTTCTGGGACAGAATGTCAATTCTTATGGAAAGACGCTGGAAGAACCGATGACATTTGCACAGCTTTTACAGGAAATCGAGAAAATCGAAGGACTGGAGCGTATCCGTTTTATGACCTCCCATCCGAAGGATCTCTCGGATGAACTGATCGAGGTGATGGCGCAGTCCAAAAAAATCTGCAAGCATCTGCATCTGCCGGTGCAGTCCGGAAGCACGCGGATCCTGGAAAAGATGAACCGGCGCTATACAAAGGAACACTATCTAAGACTGGTGGAGAAGATCAAAGCAGCAGTTCCGGATATTTCCCTGACAACGGATATCATTGTCGGATTTCCGGGAGAGACAGAAGAAGATTTTCAGGAGACGCTGGATGTGGTGCGAAAGGTTCGCTATGACAGCGCATTTACCTTTATTTATTCAAAACGGACCGGAACTCCGGCAGCAGTGCTGGAGGAACAGGTTCCGGAAGAGATTGTCAAAGACCGCTTTGACCGTCTGTTAAAAGAAGTACAGAGTATTTCCGCCGAAGTGTGCAGTGTGCATACCAAAACGGTACAGCGTGTGCTTGTAGAGTCAGTCAATGATCATGATGATTCACTTGTGACAGGAAGAATGAGCAATAATCTCCTGGTTCATTTCCCGGGAGAGAAAGATCTGGTTGGAAAACTGGTGGATGTCCGTCTTGATACTTGCAAAGGATTTTATTATCTCGGTGAAATGGTAGCATCCATCCGGGTATAATCTGGCAAAAAACGCCCAAACTATCTGTATGAGTCGAAAAGACCTGCAGACAGGGAGGGCGCTTTTTGTGAAAAAATGGAGCGAAAATTTATTTTTATGGGCTTTGGGAGGCAGTCTTTATTATGGATTTGAAGTTTTCTTCCGGGGATTTTCTCACTGGAGTATGTTCGTGCTTGGAGGAATCTGTCTTTTATTTTGTGCCAAACAGGGACTTTGGACCGGATGGAGGGAGCCGTTATGGAAACAGGTGCTCTGGTGTACAATCTTTGTGACAGCAGCGGAATTTATCACGGGAATGATCGTGAATCAGTGGCTTGGATGGAATGTATGGGATTATACAGGAAGAAAATGGCAGCTGTTCGGTCAGATCTGTCTGCCGTTTACCATTATTTTTTCCGCACTGTGCGTGATCGGCATTCTGCTCTCCGGGTATCTTCTTTATTGGTTATACGGGGAAGAAAAACCACATTTTCACGTGCTTTAGGAAGTTGGAAGGCGGACAAAATTGGATCTGGTACATTGAACTGAATTTCCAAAGATGCTATAATGGCAAAGGAAAAAATACACAAAGGAGAAAAACGTGTGGCAGAATTAACACCAATGATGCAGCAGTATATTGAGACAAAAAAACAGTATCAGGACTGCATCTTATTTTATAGATTAGGCGATTTTTATGAAATGTTTTTTGAGGATGCCCTGACTGCATCCAGGGAACTGGAGATTACACTGACCGGAAAAAACTGCGGGCAGGAAGAAAAAGCTCCCATGTGCGGAGTTCCATATCATGCAGTGGAAGGATATCTGAACAAGCTGGTGTCTAAAGGGTATAAAGTGGCGATCTGCGAACAGGTGGAAGATCCAAAACAGGCGAAAGGAATCGTAAAGCGTGAGGTTGTACGGATCGTGACACCGGGGACAAATCTGGACACCCAGGCACTGGATGAGACAAAGAACAATTATATCATGTGTATTGTCTACATTGCAGACCGGTATGGGCTTTCCATCGCGGATGTAACGACCGGAGATTATTTTGTAACAGAGCTGGAGGAAAGTGCAAAGCTTTTGGATGAGATCTATCGTTTTATGCCGTCTGAGATCATCTGTAACGAGTCTTATTATATGAGCGGCATGGATCTGGATGATTTAAAAGACCGCCTGGGAATTACAATCTACTCTCTGGATTCGTGGTATTTTGATGATGCGGTCTGCAGACAGAAACTGCTGGAGCATTTCAAGGTTTCGAGGTTTGCATGACTGGGGCTGGAGGATTATGACTGTGGTGTAATCAGTGCAGGGGCATTACTTACTTATCTGCTGGAAACGCAGAAAAATTCCCTTTCCAACCTGACGCATCTGACTCCATACGTAACGGGAAAATATATGATGCTGGACAGCTCGACAAGAAGAAATCTGGAGCTGTGCGAGACACTCCGGGAAAAGCAGAAAAGAGGTTCCCTTCTGTGGGTGCTGGATAAGACGAGAACCGCCATGGGAGCACGTACCCTGCGAAAGTTCGTGGAGCAGCCTCTGATTGATAAAAATGAGATCAACCGAAGGCTGGATGCGGTGGAAGAATTAAAAGAACAGGCGATTTCACGGGAAGAGATCAGAGAATATCTTTCCCCGGTTTATGATCTGGAACGTCTGATTACGAAGATTACCTATGGTTCGGCAAATCCGAGGGATCTGACGGCATTTAAAAGCTCTCTTGAGATGCTGCCGCCGATCCGTTATATTTTAGAGGAGATGAAAGCATCTCTGCTGCAGGAGATCTACGAAGATCTGGACGCACTGGAAGATCTGTGCGATCTTGTGACGAAAGCGATCCGGGAAGAGCCTCCGATCGCAATGAAAGAGGGAAATATTATCCGGGAAGGGTATAATGAAGAAGTAGATAAGCTGCGGAGAGCCAAGTCGGATGGAAAAGACTGGCTTGCGAAGCTGGAGGAAGATGAACGGGAAAAGACCGGAATTAAAAATCTGAAGATCAAGTATAATAAAGTATTTGGATATTATCTGGAAGTCACAAATTCCTATAAAGATCTTGTACCGGATTATTATACCCGCAAGCAGACGCTTGCCAATGCGGAGCGTTATATTACTCCGGAATTAAAAGAACTTGAAGATATGATCCTGGGGGCAGAAGATAAACTGTATGCACTGGAGTATGAACTTTACAGTGAGGTCAGAGAGACGATTGCAGCCCAGGTGGAGCGGATCCAGAAAACGGCAAAGGCGGTCGCAGGACTGGATGTATTTACCTCTCTGGCACTTGTGGCAGAACGGAATCATTATGTACGCCCGAAGATCAATGAAAAAGGAATTATTGATATCAAAGAAGGAAGACATCCGGTTGTGGAAAAAATGATCCCGAATGATATGTTCATTTCAAATGACACGTATCTGGATGATAAAAAGAACCGGATTTCCATTATCACGGGACCGAATATGGCAGGAAAATCCACTTATATGCGTCAGACAGCTCTGATCGCTCTGATGGCACAGGTGGGCTGTTTTGTTCCGGCACAGAGTGCGAATATCGGACTTTCGGATCGGATCTTTACCCGTGTAGGGGCATCGGATGACCTGGCATCCGGACAGAGTACGTTCATGGTGGAAATGACAGAGGTGGCGAATATTCTTCGGAATGCGACATCGAAAAGTCTTCTGATCCTGGATGAGATCGGAAGAGGAACGAGTACCTTTGACGGACTTTCCATCGCATGGGCGGTTGTAGAATATATCAGTGACAGTAAATTATTAGGTGCAAAGACGTTATTTGCCACGCATTATCATGAGCTGACAGAGCTGGAAGGAAAGATCGAAAATGTGAATAATTACTGCATTGCAGTCAAGGAAAAAGGGGACGATATTGTCTTCCTGCGTAAGATTGTAAAAGGCGGTGCAGATAAGAGTTATGGAATCCAGGTGGCAAAGCTGGCAGGAGTTCCGGATCTGGTGATCAACCGGGCAAAAGAGATCGTGGAAGAGTTAAGTGACGAAGATATTACCAGCCGGGTCAGCGAGATCGCTGCAAGGGAACATACAGCAAAGAAAAAGGGCAGATCCAAAAAATATGATGAAGTGGATATTGCACAGATGTCTTTATTTGATACGGTAAAGGATGATGATGTGCTGAACGAATTAAAGGAGATTGATGTCACCAATCTGACACCGATTGATGCACTGAATACATTGTACCGGCTTCAGAACAAACTGAAGAACCGCTGGTAGCCGGACCGGATGAAAAGGAGGAAAAGATGCCGCATATTCATGTATTAGACCAGATCACGATCGATAAGATCGCAGCGGGAGAGGTGATCGAGAGACCGGCCTCAATTGTAAAAGAGCTTGTAGAAAATGCCATTGATGCAGGTTCTACATCCGTGACGGTGGAGATTAAAGATGGGGGAATTTCCTTTATCAGGATCCGGGATAACGGATGCGGAATCCCGAAAGAAGAAGTGAAAAGTGCATTTCTCCGGCATTCGACCAGTAAGATCGAGACGGTGGAAGACCTGTCACATATTGCATCGTTGGGGTTCAGAGGAGAAGCATTGTCAAGCATTGCCGCAGTGACAAGAACCGAAGTGATCACCAAGACGAAGGACAGCGATCTCGGAACAAAGTATGTCATTGAAGGCGGAAAAGAGGTTTCCCTGGAAGAGACAGGTGCACCGGATGGAACGACATTCCTTGTGCATCAGCTCTTTTATAATGTGCCTGCGAGAAGAAAGTTTTTAAAGACTCCGATGACCGAAGCGGGACATGTCCAGGATCTGCTGATGCATCTTGCACTTTCACATCCTGAGGTGGCATTGCAGTTTCTTAATAACGGACAGGAGAAACTACGGACTTCCGGGAATGGAAAGCTGAAGGATGTGATCTATCAGATCTACGGAAGAGACGTTGCTGCGAATCTGATCGAACTGGATTATGAAAAAGGAGGACTGCGTATCACCGGATTTCTTGGCAAGCCTGTCATTACCCGGGGAAACCGGAACTTTGAAAATTTTTTCGTGAACGGACGCTATGTAAAAAGCGGAATGATCTCAAAGGCACTGGAGGATGCGTACCGGGATTTTGTTATGCAGCATAAGTTCCCATTTGCAGTACTTCATTTTCATTTAAACGGGGAAGAAGTCGATATCAATGTTCATCCGACAAAAATGGAACTGCGGTTTCAGAAGCAGCAGGAGGTATACGGGACAGTCTTTGAGGCAGTGCATCGAACGCTGCTTGAGCCGGAGCTGATTCAGCGGGCAGAAGTACCGGAACCGGTAGCTGTCAGGATGGAAGAGGAGAAACGCAGGTCAGAAGAGAAAGCTGAGAGAAGAAAGGAAAGTCCTTTTCTTCTGCGTCCGAGAGCTTCTGCATCCATGGCAGGAGAAAGCCGGACAGTTTACGGGGAGAATCCGTATACCAAGAAAGATGCAGAATCCACGGAGAGAACCGGGGCAGCACAACCGGCAGAACATACAGAAAATTCTGAAGTCATGCAGCCGACAGGAGATCAGGAGAGAACCGGAGCAGTACAGAGCATGGAAAGCACCGCAGGCACGCAGGTACAGCCGGATCCGGTGCCGGACAATGCCGGAACCGGAAGAGCTACAGTCAGGGATGAGGATTATTTTATCAGAAAGATGAGGGAGAGAGTTCTGTCTTATCATAACCGTTCATCTTCTGCGGAAGTTTCGGATAAAAATGGAATCTTCCGGCAGGATGAGCAGATGGAGCGGATCAGTGAAAGAGTGCAGGAACAGAAAGAAAAGCCAAAGCAGATGGATTTATTTGAAGAAAATTTCCTGAAGCGGGAAGTACGTGCGGAATATAAACTGATCGGTCAGGTCTTTGATACGTACTGGCTGGTTGAGTTTCAGGATAAATTGTATATTATCGATCAGCATGCGGCACATGAGAGAGTACTGTATGAAAGGACACTGCAGGGAATGAAGACCAGAGAGTTTACTTCCCAGTATTTAAGCCCTCCGATCATTTTGTCTTTATCCATGCAGGAGGCACAGCTTCTGAATGAAAATCTGGACCGGTTTACCAGGATCGGATTTGAGATCGAACCGTTTGGCGGGGAAGAATATGCAGTACGTGCAGTGCCGGACAATCTGTTCAGCATTGCAAAAAAGGAACTGTTGATGGAAATGCTGGATGATCTGGCAGACGGACTGTCCACGGGAATGACACCGGAACTGATTGATGAAAAAGTGGCATCCATGTCATGCAAGGCGGCAGTCAAAGGAAATAACCGATTGTCTGCACAGGAGGTGGACGAGCTGATCGCTGAACTGCTGACCCTGGATAATCCATATCACTGCCCTCATGGAAGACCGACGATCATTGCCATGACAAAGCATGATCTTGAAAAGAAATTTAAGCGAATCGTATAAGGAGAACAGAGTGGAAAAAGAAGAAAAGAAGCCGCTGATTATTCTGACCGGTCCGACGGCAGTCGGCAAAACTGCTGCCTCCATCGGACTTGCAAAAGCTGTAGGCGGAGAGATTATTTCAGCAGATTCCATGCAGGTATACAAAGAAATGGACATAGGTTCGGCCAAGATCACACCGGAAGAGATGGAAGGAGTTCCTCATCACCTGGTCGATGTGCTGGAACCGGAAGAGGAGTTTAACGTAGTACGTTTTCAGGAACTGGCAAAGGAGGCAATGAAGGGGATTTATGAACGTGGTCATATCCCGATCGTTGTAGGCGGGACAGGTTTCTATATCCAGGCACTTCTGTATGATATAGATTTTACGGAAAATGAGACAGATCACACATACCGGAAAGAACTGGAGCAGCTCGCGGAGGAAAAAGGAGAAGAGTATCTCCATAAGTTGCTCCAGGAGGCAGATTCGGAATCAGCCGGCCAGATCCATTGTCATAATGTGAAGCGGGTGATCCGTGCATTGGAATTTTATCATCAGACGGGAACAAAAATTTCTGAGCATAATGAGAAAGAACGGGAAAAAGAAGCTGCATACCGGTCCGCATATTTTGTTCTGACAGATGAGAGAAAAAGGTTATATGAACGGATCGACCGCCGTGTGGAAAAAATGATGGAGCAGGGACTGCCCGAAGAAGTGGAGGCACTGCGAAAACGCGGGCTGAAACGGGAAAACGTATCCATGCAGGGGCTTGGATATAAAGAGCTGTTCGGCTATTTTGAAGGAGAATATCCGCTTGAAGAGGCAGTCAGGATCATCCAGCGGGATACAAGGCATTTCGCAAAGCGTCAGCTGACGTGGTTCAGAAGAGAACGGGATGTGATCTGGATAGATAAAAGTATTGTCGGAAGAGATGAAGACAAGCTGATCACATTTATGCTGGATCAGCTCAGAAAAAAAGAGATAATCAGGTAAAAGAAGAGGAAAGAAAATGGGAATAATGGATACAGAAAAAATCTATGAAGGACTTGGAATTTCCAGAGAAGTATGGGAGTACGGGCAGAGGACAGAGAGCCGGCTGAAAGAACGGTTTGAAGAATTTGACAAAAATGCAGAATATAACCAGATGAAAGTGATCCGGGCGATGCAGGAGAACCGGGTCAGTGAAGGCTGCTTTAATTATGTGAGCGGTTATGGGTATAATGATCTTGGAAGGGATACACTGGAGTCGGTTTATGCGTCGGTATTTCATACCGAGGCAGCCCTGGTACGTCCACAGATTACCTGTGGAACGCATGCACTGGCACTGGCACTGGCTGCCAATCTGCGTCCGGGCGATGAACTGCTCTCTCCGGTCGGAAAGCCGTATGATACACTGGAAGAAGTGATCGGTATCCGTCCATCCAAGGGATCTCTTGCGGAGTATGGGATTACTTACCGGCAGGTGGAACTTTTAGAAGACGGATATTTCGATTATCCGGCTATTGAGGCAGCCCTGAATGAAAAGACAAAGCTGGTGACGATCCAACGTTCCAAAGGATATCAGACAAGACCGAGCTATTCCGTAGAAAAGATCGGAGAACTGATTGCTTTTATTAAAGAGAGAAGACCGGATGTGATCTGTATGGTAGATAACTGCTATGGAGAATTTGTAGAGCGGATTGAACCGAGTGATGTAGGAGCAGATATGATCGTCGGTTCTCTGATCAAAAATCCGGGAGGCGGCCTTGCACCGATCGGTGGCTATATTGCCGGACGGGAAGATCTGATCGAGAACTGTGCTTACCGGCTGACTTCTCCGGGACTGGGAAAAGAAGTGGGGGCATCTCTCGGAGTCATGCAGTCATTTTATCAGGGATTTTTCCTTGCACCGACTGTGGTATGCGGTGCGTTGAAAGGGGCAGTCTTTGCAGCCAATATTTATGAAGGACTGGGATATCCGGTAGTATCGCTTGGAACTTCGGGCGTGTTTATGATGCCGATCGACAAACCGGAGAGCCAGACAAAAGGAAAAAAGATATTGTCTTCCTTTGATGATAAAAAATTCCAGTACCTTGTGCAGGGTGTTGTTCAATGTAATGGCAATACATTTGACTGGTGGAACAAAAACATCATGGAACTGAAACACTTCCAGGAATTGACAACCTCCATTGATGTAAACAGCAATGCACGAAATGAGCTGATTTTTTATCCGCATCTGGATGGTGACAAGACCATATATGCAGATCCCGAATTACGCGGAGCATTTATTGGATTAAATCTGACAACCTCACAGGAAAATCTGTTCTACGCTGTGATTGAAGGATTATGCTTCGGTTTTCGGGAACTTGCAGAGAAAATGTGTTTGCCGCTGGAAAAATATGGTACTGTAAAAGTAGTTGGTGGTGGAGCCAAAAGTCCAGTATGGCTTCAGACTATGGCAAATGTATTGAATATTGCGGTTGAAAAAATGGAGGGAATGATTGGTCCGGCATTTGGTATTGCACTTTTGGCTGCGTATAAAGGAGGGAGCATTACATCTCTGGAGCAGATATCAGAAGGCAATGTAAAGATTGAATGTCGATACGAACCGAATGAAGAGGCTTTTAAGGCCTGTCAAAAGAAATATCAGGAATATCTAAGGATACGTTCTGGGCTTCAGTATATCAAAAATGGAGTTATGGAATAAAAAGCAGAGTCGTCAGGTGTTTGATAAATGATTCAAATGCGGACGACTCGTTTTTTTGCTTTTATTGACGTGATGCTATTGACAAAAGTTCTCATTTGGCATAGGGTTAGTTTATGCGCACTAAATGAAAAAAAGTATCAATAACAGGGAAAGGTAAGAGGAAAGCAGATATGACATCATTACGCGAATTACCGATCGGAAAAACTGCGACAATACGCTCTGTCGGAGGAGAGGGCGCGCTGAGACAACATTTCCTGGATATGGGGCTGATTCCAAAAGGAGAAGTTACCATGGTGAAATATGCACCAATGGGAGATCCTATGGAATTACGTATTCATAGCTATGAACTGACATTGCGT